>Ga0335394_10002559_pt1 | contig 20479 bp, 19 predicted proteins | sample MAT03_FD_205741 | JGI IMG/M metagenome (GOLD analysis project Ga0335394, IMG submission 205741) | Freshwater microbial communities from Lake Fryxell liftoff mats and glacier meltwater in Antarctica - MAT-03 (spades assembly) (version 2) ...
CGGCGTCATGGCCGCGGCGGAACTGGGCGTGCCGAAGGAGCGCTACCGCAAGGCGCTGGACTACCTGAAGGAGCACGCGAAGACGTTCGAGGAGGTGCGGATCGCGGCCGGCGGCGTGGAGGCGTGGGACGTGAAGGACTGCCCGTTCGACCTTGGGCCATGGGTCAAAGCCGGCCGCGAGCACCTGAAGGTCGCGGGTGCGACGGACTGGCGGGAAATCGGCTCAGCTGTGGCCCTGTCGCTGCGGCTCGGGGGCGACATCGAGAAACAGGAGCGTCAGGTCATCGCTGGTCTACTGGCCGCAAGCCAGCGGCCCGAGGGCGGCTGGGGCAAGGCCGGGGCGAAGACCTCCGACCTGGAGTCGACGTACCGGGTGATGCGGGCGCTGGTGCTGCTGGAGCAGCCGCCGTTGGACCGCGCCCGGCTGCGGGCGTTCCTGGCGTCGTGTCGCAACGCCGACGGCGGCAGCGCGGTGCAACCCGGCGAGGCGTCCGGCGCCGGGCCGACGTACTACAGCGCGATCGTCACCCACTGGCTCGCCGGGTGGGAGAAGTGAGCCGGCGAGCCGACCGCCGTCAGGCGGCGGGTGACGTTCTTCACCCGCCGCCTGACGGCGGCCGGCTCGCCGGGCCGAAGCTGATTGAAGGACGCACCGATGACCAGCCCGCCCCAAAGTCTTTCGACGTGGTCGGTTACGTTGCCACCGGTGTCCCGGGCGACGCTCCAACATAGATTCTTGAATGTGACTCAATGCTTTTCTGACGGGGTGCCCCTTTTCCACGGAACCAATGCCCCCGGTCGCACTGACGCACGTCCTCACGCCGCCGGGGTGCCGCCCGCCTGCCGGGCCTTCCGCGCGGCGACGAACGTGCGGACGCACAGGAACAGGAACACCGCCGACAGCGCCGTCATGCCGAGGCCGACCTGCACGGCGGTGGTGGACACGTCGAACTTCCGCAGCACCACCGGCACGAACCCGCCGACGACGCCGAGCAGCGCCAGCACGGCCGCGAGGTGCATGGCGTGCTTGCGGGCGCCGGGCGCCGCCAGCGACAGCAGCCCGGCCAGCGCGATCGGCAGCCCGACGAACGCCGGCGACGCGGCCGACACCTGGTTCGGTTTGCCGCCGGCGAGGAGGTCGGGGTTGAAGTAGGCGACCGCCCCGAGGGCGGTGAGCAGGGCGCCGAACACGATCGCGTAAACCGGCATCGAAGGCTCCCAGGCGGGCGGAAACTCGTGGTGGTGTTGTACGCCCGCGCCGGCTAACGGTGGCGGTCGAGCGCCTCCAGGTAGCGCCGGGCCAGCGCCTCGCCGGGCCGCGCCGGCGCCGCGTCGGCTGCGGCGTACACCGCCCGCGCGGCCCGGAAGCGCACCGCGGCGCCGGTCGGGTTGCCGCGCTCCAGCTCCAACACGCCGACCAGCACCGACAGATCGGCACGCGCCACCGAGCGGAACCGCACCTGGGCGTAGACCGCGGCCACGCGCTGGCCGTCGCGGGCCGCGGCGCCCACCGCCGGGAGCCAGCCGACGCCCGCCGGCCCGGCCCACGCCGCGCCCAGCGTGGTGAACCGCGCCCCCTGCGCCGACAACAGCCGCATCACCAGCGGCGTGAGCTGCCGCTCCTCGAATTCCAGCTGCGCGCCGATCCGCTCCGCCGCCGCCGCGGCCTCGGGGTAGCGGCCGGCGGCGGCGGACGCGCACAGGTCGTACCAGTCGCGCGCCGGGAAGCGGTACACCCACGGCGCCGCCCCCGCCGCCGGCCGGCCCGGCAGCGTGAACAGCCCCAGCGCGTCCGAGTCGCGCAGCTCCGCCCGGTCGAGCAGCACCCGCGCCTCCGGCAGCTGGCCGGTTTGAATCAGCAGGTCGGCCAGCAGCGACAGCCCGTCGACGCCGTACAGGTCGGGGTGCGACGCCAGCAGCGCGTCGACGGCCCGCTGCGGCAGGCCGAGTTCGGCGGCGGTGCGGGCGCGCGTCAGCGGGTCGCCGGTCATGCCGACCGTGCGCACGAGGAAGCGGTTCTCGGCGTCCTGCACCAGCTTCTCGGCCTGTTCGACCGCGTCCTCGACGGCCCCGCTGCGGCCGGGGAGGCGGCGGGCGGCGGCGGCGTGGCGGTAGGCCAGGTCCACGAACCCGCGGCGGCCGTACAGCGCGGCGAGCGACTCGTGCGCCGCGGCCGAGTCGGGGTTCAGCCGCGCCGCCTGCACCAGCGCCCCGGCCGCGATGGCGTGGCGCACGAACGCCAGCGGCGTCATCGGTTCGCCGGCGTCGCGCTCCCACGTCCGCGCGTCCAGCGCCAGCGACGCGCGGGCGACGACGAGCCACGCCACCGGGTCGGCCGGGTCGAGTTCGACGCCGCGGCGGCCGGCCCGCAGCGCCAGCAGCGGCAGCGCCGGCGACCGGTCGGCGTCGGCGAGGAGCCGGAGGTACACGCTCCCCGCGTCGGCCTCCCACGACCCGCGGCGGCCGGTGCCGCGGCGCACGTCCCACCACGGCGACGGTTCGGCCAGCGCCGCCGGCCCCGTCTCGACGGCGGCCGACGGTCCGAACGCGGCGCGCTCCGGGTCGAAACGCACCGCCGATCCCTTCGGCACCGCCAGCACGGCGCCGCCGGTGACGCGGACCACGTCCCACCGCGCCGCCACCTCGCGCAGCGCGCCGGTCATCCGCTGCGGGTCGGGGTCGTACACGACGACGGCGCCGAACCCGCGCCGCGCGAACACGGCCGGGTCGGGCGCCCCGGACAGCTCGCGGTAGTCGTCGGCCGCGAACAGCGTCAGCCGCGAGTCGATGGACGCACGCTCGCCGGGGGCGAACCACGCGAGGTAGTGGCCGACGTCGGGGTGCGACGTGAACACGACCGCGTCCGCGGGGAACTGCCCGGCCGCACGCGCCTCGGCGAGGCCGCGCGCGGTGTGTTCGAGCGTCGGATCGGCGTGGATTCCCCAGGCGGCGCCGCGGTCGCGGACGGGGAAGCCGGTCGGCTTCCCGTACCAGCCGAGGGCGGCGAGCGCGATGCCGGCCAGCAGCACGCCGGCGCGCCCGAGCCGCGGCCGGGGCGACACGACTTCCGCCAGGTTCAGCGCCGCGATCGGCCCGGCGACGACGGCGAAGAACGGGATCAGCCGGGCCTGCCACGCGGCGAGCGCGGCGAACAGCAGCCACACCGGACCGCGCCAGCTGCGGAGCGCCCGCGGGTTCCGCACGAACGACACCACGCCGAGCGCCAGCAGCGCGAAGAACGCCATCGCCGCGAGGCTGAAGCCGCGGAGCGCGTCGAGCGACCACGGCGACGCGAACAGCCACGCCAGCCGCGGGTCGTCGGCGAAGCCCCACGCGGCCGGCGACAGCTCCGGCGGCAGCGTCAGCGCGCGGACGTGGTTCGGGCTGAGCAGGCACACCGCGAGCGTGGCCGGCACCAGCCACCGCGGCCACGGCGCGGGGCGGACCGGTTCCAGCCGTCGCCCCACGGCGAACAGGCCGAGCAGCACCGGCCCGAGGAGGAACCAGCCGTCGGCGTTCACCCACACGGCGACGAGCACCGGCACGGCCCGCAGCGCGCGTCCGCCGGCGACGAGGCACCACAGGCACGCCGCCAGCAGCAGGAACGACGCCACCGCCGGTTGCAGCAGCAGCCGCGGCGCCATCGCCGTCACCGCGAGAAGTACGCACCCGGCCGCGAGCCACCGCGGCCCGCGGCCGACGGCGAGCATGAACCCAGCGGTGAGCGCCACGGCGGCGGCCTTCAGCGCGCCGACCGCGGCGGGTCCGAGGTGGGTGAAGACGAGGTAGAGGCCGAGGTCGAACAGCCAGGCGTGGTTCGCCCACGGCCGGCCGGCGGCGAACGGGTCGGTGCCGAAGGGGAAGTCGCCGGCCGCGACGAGCCGGCCGGCGGCGAGGTGGAGCCACACGTCCGAGTTGCGGGCGACGAACGACCCGGCCAGGGCGGCGACGGCGAGCACGAGCGCGGCGAGGGCGAGGTCAGTCCGCGCCCCGGCGCGGGGGAGAGGGTCCAGCACGGTCATCACGGCTCCGGGGCGGTCGCGTGCGGCTGATTGTACCGATGCCGGGCGAATTCCGCGCGGGCGGCACGGGTTGGGTACGCGACGTGCATTAGCACTGCCGACGGTTCACCCACTGGAGGCAACTCATGGCACGCCTGGCGATCCTGTTCTTCGTCATCGCGCTGGTCGCGGCGCTGTTCGGGTTCGGCAACATCGCGGGCGAGGCGGCCTGGATCGGGAAGCTGCTCCTGGTCGTGTTCCTGATCCTCGCCGTCGTGTCGATGATCTTCGGCCGCCGCACCACCGACATCACCTGACGACCGGGCGAAGCCCGGGGGCGGCCGTCCCCGGGCTTTCAACCCCGTTCCACCGCATGCCCGGCGGACGCCCGCGCCACCCAGCCGCGGACGCCGCCGGGCAGTGCCGTTACCAACTGTGCCGCCTCGTCCGCCGAGCCGACCACCGCGAACACCGACGGCCCCCACGAACTCTGCCCCACGCCGCGCACCCCCCGGCCGCGCACCGCGTCCACCAGCGCCGCCACCGCCGGGTCGGCGTAGGCACCGCCCTGCGCGGCCGCGAACGGCTCCCCCGCCCGGCGGTTGAACTCGTACACCGCGTCGCCGAATCCGATCAGGTCGCCGCCCACCGCCGCCGGCAGCATCCCCAACAGCGCGATCCGGCACAGCGCGTCGGTGAGCCCGTCCGGCCGCGGCGCCGCGGCCGCGAACGCCTCGCGCTCCCGGCCGCCGTGCCACGCCGCGCCGACGGTCGGCCGCAGCACCGCGATCCGCCAGGCGTCCGGCAGCAGCACACGCGTCAGCAGCGGCGACACCGCCTCGCCCGGTGCCTTCCCCGGCTCGACGATCAGCCCGCCGCGGTCGAACCCGTGGACGCCGATGGCCGACCGCTCGCCGCGGCCGACGCGCACGGCCAGTTCCGGGGCCGTCAGGTCGGGTTCGCCGGCCTCGACGGCCAGCACCTTCGCCACCGCGAGGCCGAGCTGCGTGCCGACGCCGAGGCCGACGTGCTCGGGCGGGGCGCGCTCGACGAGCACCTGGAGCGGCCGCGCGTCGGGTCGGCCGGCGAGGAAGCGATGCGCGAACACCTGCGCCCGGCTGGCGAGCGGCCCCTCGAACTGCCAGGCGTCGGCCGGGCGGGCGGACACGACGACGCCGGGCTGGTCGATGAGGAGGCCGACGCCGCCGAACGCCCGGCCCGGGGCGGGGTCGGCCGCGGCGGGGACGTGGAACAGGCCGAAGTGGAGCCGGCTCGGGGCGGTCACCCGCGTCATGGGGGCGCCTCCGGTAGGAGCCCTAAGTCACAGTCAGGCTCGGCGGAGTCACAGGAGGGCGCGTTGCCCGGGCACCCCCTCCCCCCCTGGGGGAGGGGGCCGGGGGGAGGGGTTTCGGCGTCGGCACCCGTGGGGGCTGGACGGCGCGCGGACGCACCTAACCCCCCCGGCCCCCCTTCCCTAAGAGGGAAGGGGGGGGACGTACCGACCGACTCGCCGACATCCGGCTCACCTGAACCGCGGCTCGGGAGGGTCTGTTGCGCGGGCACCCCCTCCCCCCCCGGGGGAGGGGGTTGGGGGGAGGGGTTTACCACGTTCGCGCGCCCACCGGGTGAACCAAGCTCCGAGCCACCTAACCCCCCCGGCCCCCCTTCCCTAGGAGGGAAGGGGGGGGACGTACCGACCGACTGGCCGGGCACCATCCCAGCCGGACCGGTGTCGGAGGTCAAGAACGCCCTCAGCCGCGCTTCCAGAAAATCCATCGCCGCGTGCTCGGCCGGGCCGCCCGTCTTGCCGACGATCACCCGCAGCTTCTTGAACTCGGCCGCCACCTCGTCGCGCGGCAGCAGGTGAAACCGCGTCGCCAGGATCGCCGCTTCCACGACGGCGTGCTTCGCCCGGTTGAAGCCCCAGAAGTCGCGGTGCCGTTCGGCGTGTACCACCTCGGCCTCGATCGTCACCCGCTCGCCGCTGCTGTCGATGCTTTTCACCACGAACTCGTAGTGCCGGCAGCAGTCGGCGAGGACGAAGCCGCTCACCATCGCGGCGGGCCGGACCGGCGGCAACTCGGCGGCGCCGAGGGCGGCGCGGGCGATCAGCAGCGCGTCGTCGGTCACGTGGAGGACGCCTTCCGGGTGCGCGAGGAGGTTGCGGTACGTGCCGGACGTCGGGAACGGGCGGAGGGTGAGGCGGGCGAAGTCGGCCGACACCCGCGGCCCCATCGGGGCCAGGTGCGGCGAGCCGTCGGCGGCGCGGGTCGTAACGAGGCCTTCGAGGATCATGAGGGTTCAAAGCCCAGGGCCGGCCGTCCCCGGGCTTTCGGGGTTCAGCGCCTTCAAGAGCCCCGCGGCCTTGTGCAGTGTTTCCTCGTACTCGCGGCGCGGGTCGGAGTCGGCCACCACGCCGCCGCCGACCGGGAACTGCACCCAACCGCGGCCGGCGGTGAACGTCCGAATCAGGATATTGGTGTCCATCGCCCCGTCGAACCCGACCCACCCCAGCGCCCCGCAGTACGGCCCCCGCGCCGTCGGCTCCAGCTCCGCGATGATCTCCATCGCCCGCACCTTCGGCGCCCCCGTCACCGAGCCGCCGGGGAACGCCGCCGCCAGCAGGTCGAACGGCCCCGTGCCCGGTTTCAACTTGCCGCGCACCTCCGAGACGAGGTGATGCACGAAGCGGAACGTTTCGGGCTCGCACACCCGCGGCACGGTGACGGAACCGAACTCGCAGACGCGGCCGAGGTCGTTGCGGAGGAGGTCCACGATCATGACGTTCTCGGCCCGGTCCTTCGGGTTGGCGACGAGGTCGCGGAGCTGGGCGGCGTCGTCGGCGGGGGTGCGGCCGCGGGGGCGGGTGCCCTTGATCGGCCGCGTCTCGACGGCCCCGTCCGGGTGGCACCGCAAGAACCGTTCCGGCGACGCGCTGAGGAGCTGGAAGTCGCCGAGGTCGAAGTACCCGGCGAACGGCGCGGGGTTGAGGCTGCGGAGGCGGCCGTACAGGTCGAGCGGGTGTTCGCGGAGCGGCGCGAGGAGCCGCTGGCTCAGGTTCACCTGGAAGCAGTCGCCGGCGTGGACGTACTCGACGGCGCGGGCGACGGCGGCGATGTAGCCGTCGCGGCTGAAGTTGCTGGTGACCCCGGGGAACCCCGGCAGCGGGTACTGCGGCGCGAGAGCGGCGGGATCAATCGGACCCTTGCGCGGGCGGGGCGGGGAGCCGCAACCGGCGGGGAGCGTCAGGTCGAACAGAACTTGCTTCAGGGACTCAGACGCCGACCGCTTGCCGACGTCGCGGGACGCCGGGTCGAAAGCGCGGAGTCCCGGGAAATCTGTGGCGACAACCCAGGCCCGGTTCTCGGTGTGGTCGAATGCGACGACCCAGGTGTACACCGCGACGACCACGTCCGGGCAGCTGAACTCGTCGAACTGCGAGGCAGGCACCCGTTCGAGTTGGCGGTTCAGCCCGTACCCGAACAGGCCGGCGAACCCGCCCTGGAACGGCGGCAGGCCGGGAACCGTCGGCTGGCGGAACCCGCGCGCCATCCCCGCCAGTTCGTCGAACCAGTTCTGCGACTTGGCCGCGGAGCCCCGCACCGTGAGTAGCGGCGCCGCGGCAACGTAGGAGTAACGGCCCCGCTCGGAGTGCTGTTCCGCGGAGTCGAGGAAGAGGAGACGGTTGAGCGTCGAGAGTTTGCGGGCGACGGCCCACGGGTTGGGGGCGGGGACGAGCTCGACCGCCAGCGGGGCGCCGGCCGCGGTCGGCACCGGCACCGCGTCGAACACCAGCGGCGCGTCCATGCTGGCAGTATAGCCGAAGGGTCCGCCGCTCGCGGCGTAGCACCGCGGTGCTACGCCGCGAGCGGCGGAAAGACACTCAGTTCGTGCGCCCGGCCTCGTTCACCAGCGCCTCGATCTCGCGGTCGAGCACGGCGGTGTCCGGCGAGCCGATCCACTTCTTGCGGATCACCCCGCGGGCGTCGATCAGGTACAGCGTCGGGAACGCCTTCACCCGGAACGTCCGCAGGATCTCGCTGTCCCGCCCGGCCCACCAGTGGGTCCACGGCATCGGCGTCTCCTTCAGGAACTCCGTCAGCGTCTCCTTCTTGTCGTCGGCCGACACGCTCACCAGCTCGAACGCCTTCCCCTTCATCCGGGTCACCAGCTCGCGCTCGTGCGGGATCATCGCCCGGCACGGCGGGCACCACGTCGCCCAGATGTCCAGCAGGACGACCTTCCCCTTCAGGCTGCTCAGCTTCGTCTTCTCGTCCTTCAGGCCGGTGCCGACCACGTCCGGCGCCACCTTGCCGATGCCCAGCGTCTTCAGCGCCGTCAGGTCGTCGGCCGCCATCTTGCCGATGGTGCTCGGCCCGACCGGCACGTCGCCGGCGTCCTTCGCGGCCTTCTCCAGGTAGTCGATGGCCTTGGCCGTCAGCTCGGTGGCGGTCTTCTCGTTGGGGGCGCCGTCGGCCTGCTCGGCGAGGGTGGTGCCGAGGAAGTACAGGGCCATCCCCTTGGTCTTCTTGTCGGTGGACTTCTCGGCCGCGGCCGCCAGCAGCTTCTCGCCGGCCGGCCCCATCTGCGGGGCGACCATGATGAGCTCGCCGACCTTCGCGTTGTTGAGGTGGTGGGCGGTGACGGCGGCGAGCATCTTGTCGAGGCTCGGGCCGTCGGCCCCGAACTGGGCCATCTTGGTGATGCCGAACCGGGCGGCCTCGAGGGCCACGTCGTCCTTCGGGTTCTCCTCCACCAGCCGGGCCAGCTTCTCGCCGGCGAGGGCGACGTTTTCCTTCCCCTCGGAGATGACGCCCGCCCGCTCGTCGCGGGTCTTCACGCCCTGGAGCTTCTTGAGGAAGGCGTCGAACTCGTCGTTGTAGGCCTTCTGGATGGTCTTGAGCTTGGCGGCCCGGGGGGAGTCGTCCTGGGCGCGGACGGTGAACAGGCCGCAGGCGGTGACGAGCGCGGCGGCGAGGGCCAGACGCATGGGGGAACCTCGGGGTGCGGGCCGGCGGGGAACCGAATCAGGGTACACCGGTAGACGGCGGGGGGAAAGGGTTATTCGCGGCGGCGCGGTCGGGCCGGTTGCCGCCCCCCCGCCGGCGCCCTAAGGTATTCGTTCCGATTCCGCACCCGGCCCCGGCCGCGGGCGGTCGTCGTACAGGGCAGAGCCATGAGCAAGACGTGCGTGTTCACCGGCCGGGTGGTCGGGTTCGGCAACCAGAAGACCTACCGCGGTAAGGCCAAGTACCTCGGCGGCGTCGGCAAGAAGATCACCGGCACCAGCCGGCGGAAGTTCAAGCCGAACCTCCAGAAGGTCAAGTGCGTCATCGACGGCGAGGTGAAGCGGGTGTGGGTGTCGGCCGCGGCCATCCGCAGCGGGCTGGTCGTCAAACCGATCAAGGTCCAGCCGTTCAGCACCATCACTGTCTGACGCCCCCGAAGCCCGGGGACGGCCGTCCCCGGGCTTTCAGCCCACCCCCCGGCTGCGCGCCATGTCCCTGACGCTCGACCAGGTCCGCAAGGTCGCCAAGCTGGCCCGGCTGGAGCTGTCCGAGGCCGACCTCGGCCGGATGCAGACCCAACTCTCCGCCATCCTCGACTACGTCGACCAGTTGCAGCAACTGGACACCGACGGGGTCGAGCCGCTGGCCCACCCGCTGCCGGTGCAGAACGTGTTCCGGCCGGACGAGCCGCGGCCGTCGCTGCCGGTCGGCGAGGCGCTGCGGAACGCCCCGACCCGCCTCGGCGACTACTTCGGCGTCCCCGCCGTGTTCGACACCGACGAACCCGTCAGCCACTAGTCCCGCACCCGGCTCGGGTCTTCAGCCCGGAGGGCGCCTTGGTTAGCCCGGGGTGGCAACCCCGGGCGGGCGATGGCGTGGTTCGTGGGGGCGACGCGGCTGTGACACTGTCGACGCCGCCCGGGGCTTCCGCCCCGGGCTAGCCAAGACGCCCTCCGGGCTCAAAACCAAGACTACGGCCAGGACTCACCATGTCCCTCATCGAGAAGACTGCCGCGGAGCTGCTCGCCCTCCAGGCCGCGAAGCAGGCCAGCGCCGCCGAGGTCGCCGACGCCTTCCTCGCCGCCGTCCGCGACCGCGAACCGAAGCTCCACGCCTTCATGACCGTGGACGAGGCCGACGTGCGGAAGCAGGCCGCCGCGATCGACGCCAAGCGCGCCGCCGGCCGGCCGCTCGGCAAGCTCGCCGGCGTGCCCGTCGCGGTGAAGGACGTGCTCTGCACGAAGGGGATGCGCACCACCTGTTCGAGCAAGATTCTCGACAACTTCGTGCCGCCCTACGACGCCCACGTCGTCGAGCGGCTGCGGGCCGAAGACGCCGTCATCCTCGGCAAGACGAACATGGACGAGTTCGCGATGGGCTCGTCCACCGAGAACAGCGCCTACGGCACGAGCCGCAACCCGTGGGACGTGTCGCGCATCCCCGGCGGCTCCTCCGGTGGCAGCGCGGCGGCGGTCGCCGGCTGTCAGGCGCCGCTGAGCCTCGGGACGGACACGGGCGGCTCGATCCGCCAGCCGGCGGCGCTGTGCGGCATCGTCGGCATCAAGCCGACCTACGGTCGCGTCAGCCGGTACGGCCTGATCGCGTTCGCCAGCTCGCTCGATCAGGTCGGTCCGTTCACCCACGACGTGGCCGACTGCGCCCTGATGATGGAGGTGGTGTCCGGCCACGACGGCCGCGACAGCACCTCCATCGACGTGCCGGTGCCGGCGTACACGCGGACGCTCAACGACCCCATCGCGGGGTTGCGGATCGGCGTGCCGAAGGAGTTCTTCGGCGAAGGGCTCGATTCGGAAGTCGAGGGCGCCGTCCGCGCCGCGCTGAAGGAGTACGAGAAGCGCGGGGCGAAGCTGGTGGACGTGTCGCTGCCGCACAGCCCGTACGCGCTGGCGGCGTACTACATCGTGGCGCCGGCGGAGGCGTCGAGCAACCTGGCGCGGTTCGACGGCATGCACTACGGCCACCGCACGAAGGACAAGGCCGACCTCATCTCGACGTACAGCAGGAGCCGCGGCGAGGGCTTCGGCCCCGAGGTGCAGCGGCGCATCATGATCGGCACCTACGTGCTCTCGAGCGGGTACAAGGACGCGTACTACGTGAAGGCGCTGAAGGTGCGGCGGCTGGTGAAGAAGGACTACGACGAGGCGTTCGAGAAGTGCGACGTGGTGATGGGGCCGACGACGCCGACGGCGGCGTTCAAGGCCGGCGAGAAGTCGGGCGACCCCTTGGCGATGTACCTGTCGGACGTGTACACGGTGTCGTGCAACCTGGCCGGCATCCCCGGCGTGAGCATCCCGTGCGGGTTCACCGCGGGCGGCCTGCCGATCGGGCTGCAGCTGCTGTGCCCGCCGTTCGAGGAGGAGCGGCTGCTGCGGGCGGCGCGGATGTACGAGACCGCGACGGACTGGCACACTCGCCGCCCGGCGGTGTAGAATCGCGGCATGAGCACTGCCACCCTTCAACCGCCCGTTGCGGTTCGGCGGACCGGTCCGCGCCTGCTGACCGCCGCCGACCTGGCGCTCTTTCCCACGTCCCTTTCGTCCGGGGACGTGCGCTACGAACTCGACGACGGGAGGCTCGTGGTCATGCCCCCCCCGGCGACATCCACGGCCGCACCCAGTTGAAGATCGGCCGCTACCTCGACACGAACGCCGAAGAATTGGGCCTCGGTGAGGGTTGGGTGGAAGTGGGGATCGCCCTCCGTCGCGACCCGGACCGGGTCGTCGGCGCGGACGCCGCGTTCGTCCTGGCACAATCCCTGCCGACCCGCCGGTCGGTCGGGGGCTACCTGGAAACCATTCCCGAGATCGTCGTCGAGATCCGCAGCAAGAACGACACCACCCCCGAGGTGCTGGCCAAGCGGGACGAGTACTTCGGCGCCGGGGTCCGGGTCGTGTGGGTACTCGACCCCGATGACCGTACCGTCACCGTACACGCCCCGCCGGCGGTCCCGGTCGAGTTCGGCCCGTCCGATACGCTCACCAGTCCACTCCTCCCCGGGTTCGCCGTCCCGGTGACCCTCCTATTCCCCGTTCGGGCGGCGCCCGGCTGACCCCCCTCCTTGCCCGAGCGCGGGTGGGGCGCGATAATCGCCCCGGGCGCCGACTCGCCCGTTCCCCTCCCGAGGAGTGTTGTATTCCGTGACGAAGTTGCTCAGCGGCCTGTGCGCCGCGGCCCTGGTCGTCGGCCTGGCCGGCGCCGGCGGCGTGGCCCCCGCCGAGGACAAGAAGGACACCAAGAAGAGCGCCCCCGGCAAGGGCGGCGGCACCATCGAGGTCAACGAGAGCAAGGACGGCAAGTTCCGGTTCACCGTCCGCGACGCCGACGGCAAGTACCTCGGCGGCAGCGCCACCGGGTACGCCACCAAGGAGGACGCGGTCAAGGCCGTGGACGCCCTCAAGGCCGCGCTCGGCACCGCCAAGATCGAGTACAACAAGAAGGACGACAAGAAGTAACACCCCGTCTTCGCCGCTCGCGGCGGTGCAGCGTCTACGCTGCACCGCCGCGAGCGGCGTCTGTAACGCCCCCGTAACCCCGTCGCACCGCGGCGCTGCACGCCCGGCACCAGCCGGATAGGATGCCCCCGCACGAACGGAGGAACGCCCATGCGGTACTGGTGTCTGGCGGTCGCGGCGGCCGCGGTCGGGTGCGGGCGGATCGACGGCGGCGCGACCGCGACCAGCCCCACGGGCGGCGCGGCCGACTCCGCCACGGCGGTGCCGTGGACGCCCGTCCTCCAGGCCGCGGCCGACGGCGAGGTCGCGTTCGCCCTCGACCTGTACGCCCGCCTCGCCGCCGCCGAGAAGGGGAACGTCTTCGTCTCGCCGTACAGCATCCACGCCGCACTCGCCCTCACCGCCAGCGGGACCGACGGCCCGACCCGCGACCAACTCGCCAAGGCGCTGCGGCTGCCGCCCGGCGACGACGGCCCGGCCGCCGCCGGCGACCTCGGCCGGTACTACGCCCGGCCGCGGGCCGATTTCACCCTCGCCGTCGCCAACGCGGTGTGGGGCCAGGCCGGCTACCCGTGGCGCCCCGAGTGGAAGGCCGCCGCCGCCGCCCGGTTCGCCGGCGGGTTCCGCGACGCCGACTTCCAGGCGAAGCCGGCCGACGAGCGCGCCCGCATCAACGCCTGGGTCGCGGAGCAGACCAAGAACCGCATCCCCGACCTGCTGCAACCGCCGCACGTCACCGACCGCACCCGGCTGGTGCTCGCCAACGCCGTCTACTTCGACGGCAAGTGGACCGACGCCTTCCCGAAGGGCGCGACGCGGCCGGAGCCGTTCCACGCCCCCGGCGGCAAGGTTCAAGCGCCGCTGATGCACCTCAGCGCGAGCCTCCGCATCGCCGAGGTCGAGGGGCTCCAGGTGCTAGAACTGCCGTACCGCGGGCGGGAGCTGTCGATGGTCGTGATCCTGCCGGCGGCCGCGGACGGCCTGTCGGCGGTGGAGGCGAAGCTCACCCCGGCGGCGCTCGCCGGGTGGGGGGCGAAGTTCAGCCGCGAGAAGGTGGAGGTGACGCTCCCGAAGTTCAAGCACACCCTGCGGGCGGAGCCGATCCGGCACCTGCGCGACATGGGCGTCGTGGACGCGCTGGTCCCCGGGAAGGCGGACTTCGGGCGGATGCTGGCGGGGCCGCCGCCGGAGCCGCTCGCCGTGTCGAACGTGGTCCACCAGGCGTTCGTGGACGTGACCGAGGAAGGGACCGAAGCCGCGGCCGCGACGGCGGTGGTGAACAACGCCCCGAGCCCGCCGCCGCCGCGGCCGCGGGTGTTCCGGGCCGACCGGCCGTTCGTCTACCTGATCCGCGACACCCAACAGGGGACGATCCTGTTCATGGGGCGGGTGGTCACACCGTAGTTGCGGCTTTGCGCCGCGGCGGGGGTCGGGTCGGGCGGAGTGTCGCAGAGCCCGCTCGACGGCCCGGCGCGTTCGGTGGCGCCACCTACTGACCCGCAGGTTGTCCGGGTTGCGTGGCTCCCTTCGATTTTCTCCGGACGTGGTTATCCCCCTCACCCCGCGTGCTTCGCCGCGACCCTCTCCCCCGAGGGGAGAGGGTGGAAGGCACCCGGCTTGCGTCGCGGGCGGGCATCGACGCGCGGACGCCGTGTCTACGCCCCACCCCGCGTCGGCGCGTGGTTGCCCGCCCACGATGAGGGCCGATCACGCCCACCCTCTCCCCCCGGGGGAGAGGGTCGCGGCGAAGCACGCGGGGTGAGGGGGTTAACCCCGCACGATGGAACCCAACGACTACCCACCCAACCCCAACGGCCTGCGGGTCCGCAACGCGCGCGGAGTGCGCGACTGCGCGGGGTCGGGCGCCGCTTCGTGCGAGCGGGTTTTCGCTTGCGGAGGAATCCGGCGAGGTCTATGTTGGGGCGAGAAGTGGGCGGGCCGGTCCGTGCGAAGGCGTTCGGCAGGTGCCACCCAAACGCGAGTTCGGCGAGCAGAGGCGCACCGAGCGATGACGCGGGAAGACGCGGTTGCCATCGCCGAGCGGTTCGCGGCCGACAACGCCTTGGAAGTCGGACCGCTTGAGGCAGTTCACTTCTTCGACGGCTCGCAGTACGAGGAGCCAAGACCGCCGCCCCACTGGGGCGTCTACTTCAAGGACATGACACCGGCGGATCACGAGCGACGGGCTATGTGGGGCGACATGCCCACCATCGTCAGCGTGGACGACGCGACCGGCCGGACCAAGTTGTTCTGCTACTTGTAGTACCCGCCGGGGGTGTGCTGTCAAAGGGCGATGCTTGAGCCCCACGCGGGGTCGAACGGCCTACGGCAGCTTCAGCGCCAGCGCGTAGATGGCATCCACGTCCAGCACCGCGTTGTTCGTCTCGAACAGCGACCGCACCGCCGCCTTGTGCGCCTTCATCTTCGTGTCGCCGACGCCGATGGCGCCGTAGCACACCACCCCGTCGCGCTCCTTGCCGCGGTCGCCCACCTCGACGCCCTCGATGCCGGCCGGCGGCACGGCGTTCAGGTCGATCGCCACGCGCAACCCCCGCGCGGCGTCGCGCACCTTTTTCGGCAGCAGCACCGCCCCCGCCGCCCCGGCCGCGACCACCAGCCCGCGGCCGTCCAGCGCCCGCGGGCCGTCCGAACTCGACCCCACCGCCACACCTTCGACCCGGGCGTTCGGGACGTGCCGGCGGATCGCCTCGCACACCGCCTCGGCCTTGTCCTTCGTGCGCGAGCCGATGCGGACGTGGCCGCCGTGCCCGGCCAGCAGCCGCGCCGCCCGCTGCCCCACCGGCCCGGTCCCGCCGAGCACCAGCGACTTCGTCTGCTCCAGATCGACGTGCCGCCCCGCGGCGCGGACGGCGGCCGCGGCGGTGGTGTTGGCGCCGTTCGAGTCGAGCATGACGGACACGGTCATCCCGTACTGCGGGATGAGGTGCTTGCGGACTTCCGCGAGGACCGCCTCGCCGGCCGCCACGTCGGACCCGCCCACGAAAATGGCCGTGCGGTGCAGGTCTTTGGGGCCGCGGGTGAAAATGCACCCGTGGACGAGCGGCATGACGTTCTGCGGGGTGACGCCGCCGTAGCTGAACAGGTGCCCGACGCCGCTATCGACCGCGACGACCCGGTCGAACGCGCTCGGGAGCGGGTCGGTGTCGAGCTGGAGGAGGATGGAGCTTTTTTCGGACATGGGAAGGTGATGTGAGGGGGGAACGGGCAAAAGCCCGGGGACGGCCGTCCCCGGGCTTTGCGGGTCGGCTTACTTCTCGAACGGGTGCGCCGTCTCCTTCTTGGCGATGATCTCGTCGATCGTCGGGGTGCCGTTGATGGCGTTCTTGATGGCCAGCTTGGTGGCCTCGTAGTTGTTCTTGTAGATCTTCGCGTTGCTGTTCGCCGACCCGGCGATGAACACGCCGCACACGATCACCCACTCCTCGGCCTTGGCCTTCGGCAGGGTGCCTTCAACCACGCTGTCCACCACCGCCCGGGCGACCGCGGCCTGGGCCGGGCCGAACATCTGCATCACCTGCTTGCCGCCCTTGAGCGTCACCTTCGTGATCATCACCGTGGCCGGCTTGGCCTGGATGTTCGGGGCCACGACCGCCAGCAGGTTGGTGTGGCCGGCGCTCTGGTTGGACAGGGCGTTGGCGAACGCCACCCCGACCGGGCCGTCCTTCGGCCCGATCAGCAGGTCGATGTGGGCGACGTTGTCCATGTCGCTGCCTTCGATGACCAAACCTTCGCCGACGTACATCACGGACATGGGGAGGCGCCTCTGGTGCGGGGAACGGGTGTCACGGCCAGTCGATGCCGTAGGTTTACTTCCGGGGCCGCGGACGGCAACCGCAAACCGGGGGGCGGCGGTGGAATGGCTGACGCACCCGGCGGTGCTCCTGGCCGTCGGCGGCGGGGCGGGAGCGAACGCCCGGTTCTACCTCGGCCGGGCCGTCGCCGACTGGCAGCTGCGGCACGGCGGCGTCGGCTTCCCGTGGGGCACGTTCCTCATCAACGTGTCGGGGTCGGCGCTGCTCGGGCTGCTGGCGGCGGCGTGCCTCGGCCACGCCGACCCGGCCCGGCGGCTGTGGTACGTCCTCCTCGGCACCGGCTTCTGCGGCGGGTTCACCACGTTCTCGACGTTCAGCGTCGAGGCGCTGGAACTCCTCCGAGAGGGGCGCGGCGGCGCGGCGGTGGCATACGTGCTGGGCTCGGTGGCGGCGGGGCTCGCGGCCGCGGCGCTGGCGATGCGGCTCGGGAAGTAAACTAACGGCACCCGGCGAGCCGAGCCCCGTAAGGGGCCGGGTGCGTCTGACGCACCCGGCCCCTTACGGGGCTCGGCTCGCCTCGATTACGAGACCCCCATGCACGCCCACGGCTTCCTCCGCGCCGCCGCCGCCACCCCGGACCTCGTCGTCGCCGACCCCGCAGCCAACGCCCGCCACACGATCGCGCTTCTGGAACAAGCCGAGGCGCAGGGCGCGAACCTCGTCGTGTTCCCCGAGATGGGCCTCACCGGCTACACCTGCGGCGACCTGTTCCACACCCTCACCCTGCCGCGCGCCGCCGACGAGGCGCTCGCGGAAGTCGCCGCCTTTACCGCCACCGGGTTCCGCGGCGTCGCCGTCGTCGGGCTGCCGGTGCCGCTCGACGGGCAGCTGTTCAACGCCGCCGCCGTGCTCCACCGCGGCCGCGTCCTCGGCGTCGTCCCGAAGGCGTACCTCCCGAACTACAAGGAGTTCTACGACGCCCGCTACTACAGCCCGGCGGCGAACGCGGTGTCGAACGAGGCCCGAGTCGCGGGCCAGGTCGCGCCGTTCGGCACCGACCTCGTGTTCGCGTGCGAGACGTTCCCGGACTTCGTGCTCGGCGTCGAGATTTGCGAAGACCTGTGGGTGCCGGTGCCGCCGAGCTGCGGGCTGGCGCTGGCGGGGGCCACGGTGCTGGCGAACCTGTCGGCCAGCAACGAGGCGATCGGCAAGTCGGGCTACCGCAAGCAACTGATCGGCTGCCAGAGCGGCCGCTGCCTCGCGGGCTACGTCTACGCCGCCGCGGGGGTCGGCGAGTCCACGACCGACCTCGTGTTCGGCGGGCACAACGTCGTCGCCGAGAACGGCGCGATCCTCGCCGAGGCGCGGCGCTTCCGGCGCGGCGGCTACCTCACCGCCGCCGACCTCGACCTGGAGCACCTCCGGCACGACCGCATCCAGACGAACACGTTCAACGACAGCCGCCGCGACCACGCCCGGCCGGTCCGCCGGGTATCGTTCGCGCTCGACCCCGCGCCGCGCACCCCGGAGCTGGTCCGCTTCGTGGACCCGGCGCCGTTCGTGCCGAAGGACCCGGCCACGCTCGACGAGCGGTGCGACGAGATTTTCCACACGCAGGTCGCGGGGCTGGCGAAGCGGCTCACCGCGGCGGGCACGACGAAGGTGTCCATCGGCGTGTCCGGCGGCCTCGACTCGACGCTGGCGCTGCTGGTGGCGTGCAAGACGTTCGACGCCCTGGGGCGCCCCCGGTCCGGCATCCACGCGCTGACGATGCCCGGGTTCGGCACCACGCCGCGGACGCTCACGAACGCCCGCGCCCTGATGGCGGCGCTCGGTGTGAGCGTCCGCGAGGCGGACATCCGCGGCCTGTGCCTGGAGCAGATGCGCGCCCTCGGCCACGCCCCGTTCGGCCTGCCGCTGGAGGGGGAAACCGTCGAGACGCTCGGCGTGAAGCTGGGCCACCTGCCGGCCGACCGGCGGAGCGACCTGGTGTTCGAGAACGTGCAGGCCCGGGTGCGGACGAGCCTGCTGATGAACGCCGGGTTCGTGGTCGGCACCGGCGACCTGTCGGAGCTGGCGCTCGGGTGGTGTACGTACAACGCCGACCACATGAGCATGTACAACCCGAACGTGAGCGTGCCGAAGACGCTGGTGAAGTTCCTGGTCGGGTGGGCCGCCGACCACGAGTTCGACGGCGCCACCCGCGGCACGCTCCACGACGTCGTGGACACCGCGATCTCGCCGGAGTTGCTGCCGGTGGCCGCGGACGGCACCGCGGTGCAGGCGACGGAGGCGACGGTCGGCCCGTACGAGCTGGTGGACTTCTTCCTGTACCACCTGTTGCGGTGGGGGGCGGAGCCGGCGAAGGTGTTGTTCCTGGCGCGGCACGCGCGCTTCTCGCGGGCCTACCCGGGGGCGGAGGTGAGGGGCTGGTTGGTGGTGTTCCTGCGGCGGTTCTTCGCGAGCCAGTTCAAGCGGAGCTGCCTGCCGGACGGCCCGAAGGTGGGGTCGGTGAGTCTGTCGCCGCGCGGCGACTGGCGGATGCCGAGTGACGCCGCCGCCCGGGCGTGGCTGGCGGCCGCGGACGCCGGTCCGGTCTGACGGCGGGAGCGTGGGCTACCGTGCCCGATTCGCCGACCGAGGGGCCGCGGAAGGTCGGCGCCCTGTCGAGGGTTGGCGACCCGACACGTATTTCGGCTTCGACGTGGGGTACAGGGACGGCCGTCGGAGCCGGAGCCGGTCGTACCAGCTGGTCGGAACGAAAGCGAGGGTGGATGGTCAAGAACCGTGAACTATTCGAGCATCGTCCTGGCGGGGCGGAACCCGAGCGAGTTGTCGCCGAGGGACGGCCGGACGTAGTAGCGGCCCGCACACCGCAGAAACGCCGGCGAGCTGACGAACGAGCCACCCCGGACAAGGCGGTTCGGCCGCCGCCCGGACCCGTTATCGGCGTCCGGCCCCGGCCGGCTCCAGTGCCGCAGCCCACTCGCCCAGCAACCGCTCCCGCAACCGGGTCGAGGCGGCGTGGCCGACGTGCCCGAGCCAGCTCGCCACGCTCCGCCGCATCCCCTCCCGGTCGAGCCGCCCGGCCGCCGCGTCCGCCGCCCAGCCGCGGACCCGCCGCCGGAACCGGATCACCCCGTCCCGTGCCATGCGAACGTGCGACCCGAACACCCGATAACCCAGGAACCGGATGCCCTGCCGGGTCGGGAACACCGTCGTCTTCGAGGGGTGCGGGCGGAGCCGCAGGGTTTCGAGGAACCCCGCGACTCGTGCGCGGACGGTCGCCAGTTCCCGCTTCCCGGCCCCGAAGATCACGAAGTCATCGACGTACCGGACGTACCCGCCGACCCCGAGCCGGTCGGTCACGAAGTGGTCGAGGGCGTCGAGGTAGACGTTCCCGAAGAACTGGCTCGTCTGGTTCCCGATCGGCAGCCCGCGGCGGCGGTCGGTCGGGTCGAGCAGCCCGTCCCCGGGGAACCAGTCGATCACCGGCTCCTGCTCGTTGCTGTGGTCGATCACCCGGCCCGCCAGGGCGAGCACCCGCCGGTCCTTGATCTTGCAGGCGAGGCGGGTCTTCAGGATGGCGTGGTCGATGCTCGGGAAGAACTTGCGGATGTCGGCCTTCAGCACCCACGGGAACCGGCCGGCGAGGGCGTGGCAGCGGCGGACCGCGGCATGCGTCCCCTTCCCGGCCCGGCAGGCGTAGCTGTCGGTGATGAACGACCGCTCGTACACCGGCTCCAGCACGTTGCACAGGGCGTGGTGGACGACCCGGTCGCGGTACGGGGCTGCGCTGATGAGCCGCGGCTTCGGCTCGGTGACGGTGAACGTGTGGTACGGGCCGAAGGCGTGGGTGCCGCTTTGCAACTCGTCCCGGATGCGGAGGAGTTCCCGCTCGGCATCGAACTCGAAGGCCTGCACGTCGGGCCGGTGCCGCTTGTTGCGGCGGGCCTTCCGGGCCGCCCGCAGGAGGTTCGGGAACGAGACCAGACCCTCCCACAGATTCCCCACCCGCTTCATCGCGCCCCCCGCCCCGGGTCACCACTTACCATCGACCGGGGACCGGACCGGGCATCACCCCCTTCGGGCAGCGCGATGATATGGATTTCGTTAGAGCAACCCGGAATTTCGGTTGCGAGCCGCTACGCGGCAGAGAGGACAAGAGCCAAACGGTAAAATACTAAAACAGTAATAAATCAACGATCCGAAGTCCTGGCGGG
>Ga0335394_10002562_pt1 | contig 20474 bp, 21 predicted proteins | sample MAT03_FD_205741 | JGI IMG/M metagenome (GOLD analysis project Ga0335394, IMG submission 205741) | Freshwater microbial communities from Lake Fryxell liftoff mats and glacier meltwater in Antarctica - MAT-03 (spades assembly) (version 2) ...
ACCGTTCCAGGTTGCGCTTGAGTCAACACGATCACTCGTTTTTTGCGGGTGCTGCCAGTGATGTGCTTGCGGGTATGCCGTTTCTTCTTGCCAGAGTAATGCTCCTTCTGCTTTTCGTGGTTCTAACGCGATGTACAACTAAGACCTAGGAAAAGAAACATCCCACCAGAGGTTGCGCGACAATATCATAGACCCAGTACCGTAAAATTCCTTACCTGTTATCAAGAATCTGTAGACCTCCACTCGCAACTTTTACAAACGCACCCTAGGAAATACGGTGGCACACTAATCGTTGTCCGCAGAGTATCCAACGCACCTTCATCTGGAGTTGTTTCAAGTGAAGATTGTTTGAAGGTCAATCCTCAACGGATGACCGTGAGAGCCTCACAGCCTATCTTGGTATTTATCAGCAGAAATCACCTGCAGAGATAGCCTATTTGACATTGCTGATTCTCAGTTTGAATTCATGTTTAAGAGGATGTTTTAAAAGTCCCGTCGCTGGTATAAAAAGGTATAAAAACGGTATCGATCCCCCGACATCCCCGCGCTGGCGCGCCGCTGCGCTAGAAAAAAGGAGGACTTTGAATCCAGTTCCCCCTCTTTTATAGACGCGAAGCGGCTTCCCGAAGGGTAGGGAGGCTAGGGGGGATCACTCAGTACCTAAAATCACAACCGATCACTTTTAAAACATCCGCTAAGGATTGCAAATTAATTAACCTGTAATCTTTTTTTGGAAGTGCCGCGCTCCGCGCGGCACTTCCAAAAAAAGATTAGGTCTTATTTTGTACGCAATCCTAAGGGCCAGCAATAGTACGCCGCTTGAGCATAAATTCATCCTCCGATTATGCAGTGCCGCCTATTTTTCTCGCAATGTTTCGTTGTTCACGATGAAAAAGGGATAACAACGTACAGTTTTTAAAGCAAAAGCGTGCGATGTTTTTGGGATCACTGAGATCTTGATCTCTAGTTTGGTACTTGTTGGTTGTCCTTAACGTAGTCAAACCTGAAGTTATGAATCCAGTCAAAGTTGTTCGACCAATTGGTATTTTAGACGGCACTAAAGTTGATGAGCTACATCAACAGGTGGATGCTGCTGTTGATGCAGGCGCGTCCATTATCTTGGTGAATCTGAAAGATGTGATCTTTATGGATAGTTCTGGTCTAGGCGCGTTAGTTGTTGCTTTAAAGAAGGTGCGAGCAATTGGCAAAAAAATGTGTCTTTGCTCAGTTAGTCAACAGCTTCAAATTTTATTTGAGCTGACCAGCATGGATCGTATCTTCGAAATCTACAAAACCCAGGACGAGTTCCAAGAAACCTTACTGGCGGTTGCCGTATCTTAAGTTGAGCACTGTAGAGTTTCGCTCCTCATATCTTACAACGCATATCGGCATGCCGACTTACAGCGCTTTGTGATTGAATACAATCACATCATCTATGAAGAGCTGTGCGGTGCACGACTCTTCATAGATAATTTTCACCTCATAAACTTGAAAGTGCGATGGTAGTCATACCAGTTTAATTTATAAATAAGAACAAGATTCTAAAAGCCTGTGCCGCCCGCGCAGCGGGCGGCACAGGCTTTATATTTAATTACGCCCATCTACTTATCAAATTAATCAAACACAATTTTAAGAATTGAAAGGTCGTCGCTAAAGCTGCTGGTTCTACTTTGAATCTGCACGCTTTGCAAAATCTGATCTAGGGTCAGAGCATGAGTATTTTGTACTAAAAGATCTAGAAATGCGTTAAGTCCCCAATCGCTATCGCTAAGATGGTTGGGCAAATCGTAAATGCCGTCGCTGTAAATATACAGACTACTTCCCATTGGAATATCGCAGCGATCGCTCACGAAACTAGCGTCTGAGATCATGCCGATGGGAATTCCTGGTGTCCCCAATTTCTTAAATGCTTGGCTCACTGGTGTTTCACCAAGCAGTAACGGTGGAATTAGCAGCGCTGGGGGATGTCCGGCACTAGCATAGGTAAGTTGCCGCTTGACCCGATTGTAGACCCCATACCAAATCGTAAAATACTTGTCGTTTTGGCTGTCCATTTGAAACGTTTCGTTTAGCCCTCGCAAAACGTCGTGGGGCTGATAAAAATTAACAGTTGGCAAAGATTGCGATCGCAGCAAATTCAGCACCGTAATCGACGGCAACGCCGCACCCAAGCCATGACCTGATACATCTAGGAGGTAAATGGCTAGGTAATCGGGGTCAAGCCAGAAATAGTCAAAGCAATCGCCGCCGAGTTGACTAGATGGAATAAACCGATTGTCGATGGTAATTTCACCTTTCAAAGGCTCTGGAAGCAGCGATCGCACATAAGAAGCCGCCTCTGCTAACTCTTTCTCCAGCAATTGCTTTTGCATCTGCAAATCTTGGCTCAGCAGATGTAGCCGTAATCCGGCTCGCACCCGCGCCTGTAGTTCATTAATTTCAATTGGCTTTGCCAGAAAATCATCGGCTCCCGTATCGAGTCCCTGAATCCGGTCTTCGATCGCCACCCGTGACGTGAGCAAAATAAAGAAGGTAGTAGAAAGGTTAGGATCTGCCTTAACCTGACGGCACACCTCTAGGCCGTCGTATCCCGGCATGACCCAGTCGCAAACAATCAGCCCTGGTCGAAGCTGCTGTGCCAATGCTAGGCCAGTTTTCCCGTCTGAGGCGATCGCAACGTCGTATCCTTGCGACTCCAATGCTCGCTTTAAAACTACTTGAATGGTGGAGTCATCGTCAATAACTAAAATTTGAGAAATTTGCGGCATTGGGAAATCCAGACTAGACCATTACTGAATAATGAAGTTATGAGATAAGGATAGAGTCTGGTGATACCCTACTTACCACATTGCTTTACAGGGGTATCTAGGTATTAACTCATCCAACGTAAAACGTTCGTTCGACTCACCTTCAGGAAGCCCAAGCGCTGCATCCCCAGCCCCGTTTCCAAAGCGGGTAGTCCTAAACTTGTAAGGATTTTCAGATGGGCGGGCGAAGCCCGCCCATCTGAAAATCCTTACCTCAATACCACTACTCCAAAGCGAAGAAACGGGGAACAATAAATAAGGATGGCTCAAAGTTCTGCTCCCGGAATGCGAGATAAATTTAGGGTGAGGAAGTTTAGGACAGTCGAACATTGCGTTAACTCTGATACTTTTATAGAAGGGTGACTACACCATTGCTAGAGCAAGGTAATGTCCTATTCTCCCCAAGATTCCTGAATTAAGCCGTGGCCTATAGCGGTTCCTCTTAACATGAGGTACACGTTGGACAGACAGGGCAAGGGTTTCAGCTTTTTATTCGTACCGCACCAGATCGGTAACCGCTATAAGCCTTATCATTTAACGCTTTCGTCTACCAGATAGTAAAAGCAGATGCATGAAAGCGCCTTAGAGAGTCAAAGCACCTCAGTTCCAAAAATGGTTTAACCATCTTGCTGTGATCAGCGAGACAAAACAGTGCAATCGGCGAGGCATTAGGCAGTATCTCCGATGTCAAATTATGGGTAGTCCTAAATTGGTAAGGATTTTTTGATGGGCGGACGAAGCCCGCCCATCAAAAAATCCTTACATCAATACCACTACCAAATTATGGACATCACGATTGAAACAGGACTCAATCGAACAGAATCAGGAGTAGCGGAAAGTTGGAATATCTTTCATGGTAACCAACACGACGAGCAGCATAAATGTAGTTTGTTTTGAGGACAATTTGCTCTAGGGATAATGACCATGGATATAGCCCATTCACTTATACCTAATCAAGCAACGCCACCAGAACGGTTTGATGGTTTTTAGTCACAAGGGATCTCCGGTGAATTCTCTCCAGAGTGGGTTTATTGATGTCAGCACCAATCTTAACGACCTGAACCGTGTCTTAGTTTGGTTCGACGGGTTTGACCATGCTACTATTCCTGCTCTGGCATGGTTTCAGTCTAAACTTGCTCTAGCTGAAGGATTTACAAACGCTGTTCGTCATGCTCATCGAGATCTCGTGCCTGATACCCCAATTGAAATTCAACTCAATATTCTGTCCGATTGTTTGGAAATTAGAGTTTGGGATCAAGGCTCCAGTTTTGATTTAGAAGACACGATTAGGCATTTACCTAATGACATTGACCGAGAGACTGGCGGCGGTCGAGGGCTAAAGCTGATGCAGAAAATGGCAGATGTTTTAACTTATACGCGAACACCAGATCGTCGCAATTGTCTTTTGTTCGTGAAGTACTACGTTGATAAGTAGTTCAACCTAAATAAAAACCAAATTCTAAAACCCTGCGCCGCCCGCACAGCAGGCGGCGCAGGGTTTTAGAATCTTATATTTAATTAAGCCCACCTACTTAGAGAGATAGAGTAATTAACACTACAATTGGCATTAGCCATGAAGCGGTATGGAGCTATGCCGGGAGAAATAGTCGATCATGTAGTGGTGCTAGTAACGGTAGCATCGCAAGTAGAAGCAGAGGCGATCGCTCAGGCGTTACTAGAGGCTCAACTAGCTGCTTGCGTTAACGCCTTGCCGATTCAGTCCATGTATTACTGGCAAGGCAAGTTAGAACAGCAGCAAGAATGGCAATTGCTAATCAAGACTAGGATTAGTTTATTTGCGGAGGTCACAGCCCATATTCAGGCGATGCACTCCTACGATATTCCCGAAATAATCGCCCTACCGATTGTGGCAGGTGCTATACCTTACCTTAACTGGATGTCTGAACAAGTCAAGTAATCTGCCCAATCGAATAGAGTGCAGGTCTCATGTAGCGAGACCTGCACTCTATTCGTCCTTCAAAGTATAATTTCAACCGGAGTGCTGCTAGTAGGCTAAATCAGCGCGCCAGACAGAATTTTGCTGGCTGCTTCTTGCAAAGCTGCCACTTTGTCTGTCTGTTCCCAGGGCAAATCTAGATCAGTTCGCCCAAAATGCCCATAGGCTGCTACATCTTGATAAAAGCGCCCACCGCGCTCGGCTGGCAGTGCATTGAGATTAAATGTTTGAATGATGCCAGCGGGACGCAACTCAAACTGTTCTTTAACCACGTCTAAGAGGCGATCGTCGTCAATTTTCCCGGTGCCGAAGGTATCTAGCATGATACTTACCGGACGAGCCACACCAATAGCGTAACTCAGTTGCACTTCACATTTTTCTGCCAGCCCAGCAGCAACAATGTTTTTGGCTACATGACGCGCCGCATACGCAGCACTGCGATCCACCTTAGTAGGATCTTTACCAGAAAAAGCTCCACCTCCGTGCCGTGAATAACCGCCGTAGGTATCGACAATAATTTTGCGCCCGGTTAAACCAGAATCGCCTTGAGGCCCACCAATGACAAATTTGCCCGTAGGGTTCACCAAGTAGCGAGTTCTGTCGTCAGGCTGCACTACAATGTCGGCAAAGACAGGTTGCACGACTAATGTCCACAAGTCTTGCTTAATTTTTGCCTGAATTTCTGCTGGGTCAGCAATATCGCCAATGGTCGCCGTATGTTGAGTTGAAATTAAAATAGTGTCAATCCCAACAGGGCGACCATCTTCATAGATGACCGTAACTTGAGTTTTGCCATCAGGACGGAGGTAGTCAAGCTGTCCAGTTTTTCGGACGGTTGCCAAACGACGAGAAATGCGGTGTGCCAAACTAATTGGCAGGGGCATCATTTCGGGTGTCTCATTGCAGGCAAACCCAAACATCAGACCTTGATCTCCGGCACCGATCGCATCTAATTCTTGCTCACTCATCTGCTCTCTGCGCTCGTGTGCAGCGTCTACACCTTGAGCGATATCGGGAGACTGAGCATCTAACGCCACCAAAACGGCGCAGCTATTGGCAGAAAAGCCATTCACTGCGTCGGTGTAGCCAATCTCGGCAATCTTTTGGCGCACTAAATCTACATAGTTGATAGTGGCCTTGGAGGTGATTTCACCTGTCAACAAAACTAATCCCGTGTTGACGACTACCTCAGCCGCCACACGGCTTTTGGCATCTTGACTGAGGAGTGCATCCAAAATAGTGTCTGAAATCTGATCGCAGATTTTATCTGGATGACCTTCAGTAACTGACTCAGAGGTAAATAAATAACGACGAGACAAGGGAGAAACCTCTCTTTAGCAATAGGTGATATTGATTTTTGGGGTTAACTCAGGAGAATATCATAGATTGATCGTAATCTTTCAGGTAATCAGTATTAATAATCACCCTAATCCCCAGTGGACAATAGTTTTTAATAAATATTTTTTTGAAAACCTAAGCAAAGTTATAGCTGTCGCCACAAAGGTTAGGACACTGGAATCAAAGGGGGTGTGGGGGCTTTGCCCCCAGCCAGGGGTTCCATCCCTGCACCCCGTCCTAACCAATCCGTCTATGGCTATAAATGAAGTCGTGGGCACTCCACCCGCAACTTCATTAGACCTCCTGCGTGAATCGTTTCCTGGCGCAGCCAGGAAACGATTCACGCCCTTAAAAGAGCATTCATGCAGGAGGTCTATTTAACTGCGTAAGTCTTATTACGTAAGAGACTGTCTGGAACAAGAGATATCTAGGAGATTCATTTGATGTACCGTATGTGTGTCAAATTAGCTCTTCTAAACTCGTTTTAGATAGGTTCTAGGAACAAATCTGAATCTCGCTGAGTTGACTAATTAGTACATCTGCCTGTGACAAAGAGCTGGGATCAGTTTGTCCTCGAACAATTGCGATACAACCTCCTACCTGAGCAGACACTGCCATCTGTACGTCTGCAATAGAGTCTCCCACCATTAGAGTTGCTTGGGAAGACACGTCCAGAGCAGAACAGGCTCGTTGTAATAAGCCTGGATCGGGCTTGCCGGGGCCACTATCGATGCCTATAAAGAGCTGTAGATAGTCTTGCAGAGCATGCTGTTTGACGAAGTCGAGAACATTATCGGACGTATCAGCAGAGAGAATACCAAGTTTGATGCCTGCGATCGCCAAACGGCGAAGTGTCTCTAAGCTATCTTCAAATAGTGGGGTATGCTCTGCTTTATTCGGCATGTAGCGGTCGGCCTCTACAAACGCTGCTTGCACTAGTTTCTGCGCTTCTAACCAGTCTCGTCCGGTTTCTGCAACGTAGGCTGCCGCTGCAATTTCGTTGTCTCGCCGGGTACCAATCGCCATTAGTCCTGCTGGATTCATGCGATCGCCCTCAATTCCAAACGCCATTAGCAGCGGTTCTTGTACCCCCGGGATCTTGGCATCAATTAGACGCGATCGCCGATAGCCCAAGTTTCTCAGAAATAATTCAGAGTCAGCCAGAGTTCCATCTTTATCAAAGATAATGGCCTTGACATCCGAAAACGTCACATCTTGGCAGCGAATGTTAACCAAGAGGATTCTCCAAAGTATTCAACTATTAACGAAAACCCTGCTCGATTGCTTGGTAAGTAGTTCAACCTAAATAAAAACAAGATTCTAAAAGTCTGCGCCGCACGCTGCGCGGGCGGCGCAGACTTTTAAGGTTTTATATTTAATTACGCCCGTCTACTTAGTCCTAAATTGGTCAGGACTACCGATTGCTTAAGATACGGTTTATTAAACTAAAAATGAAACCCAAAGTAAAAAAGAGGGCGATGCCCTCTTTTTTACTATCGGTGCAGTCAAATCAAGACGCACTTGATCCGATCCTGACAGAATTAGTCTGCCGCAAGAATTGGTTCTTCTTCTTCTTCAACCGGATCTTCAGCACTAACTTCAACCTCAACCTCAACAGGGGTTTCAGCAGAAGCTGGTGGTTGGAGCATCTTTTCACGATATCGGGCAGCCATTTCTTCTGCCTTTTCGTAGACGATCTCAGGATTTTTGACCATATCCCCCGGCTCTGGTTCTAGCTGCTTAGTGGAGAGAGAAATTCGCCCTCGCTCAGCATCTAAGTCGATAATCATCACCTTAACTTCGTCGTTCACATTAAAGACACTATGAGGCGTGTCAATATGATCATGAGAAATCTCAGAGATGTGCAACAACCCACTTACGCCGCCGATATCAATAAAGGCACCGTAGGGCTTGAGACCGCGTACAGTCCCGATAACGACTTCACCGACCTCCAAACGATTCATCTTGCGCTCAACTAGCGCCCGACGATGGCTCAATACCAGGCGGTTGCGGTCTTCATCCACCTCTAGGAACTTGAGCGGCAAATCTTCACCCACCAAATCTTCCTTCGGCTTGCGGGTACTAATATGAGAACCAGGAATAAACCCGCGCAACCCTTCAATTCGTACCAGTGCTCCACCACGGTTGGTTGCAAACACAGCAGAGCGAACGGTTGCGTCTTCGGTTTGCAACTGTCGCACCCGTTCCCAAGCCCGCATATACTCAATTCGACGAATAGAAAGGGTGAGCTGACCCTCTTCATTCTCATCCGTCAGAATGTAAAACTCTCGCGTTTCGTTGGATTGAAGAACCTCTTCGGGGTTGTCAATCCGGTTGATTGACATTTCCTGGATAGGAATGTAAGCCGCCGTTTTAGCGCCAATGTCAATCAGAGCGCCTCTCGGTTCCAAACTAAACACGGTTCCTGCCACAACATCGCCGGGATTAAAGTGGTAGTCGTACTGGTCGAGAAGTGCGGCAAAATCTTCGTGAGTAAAACCAATATCTGCTTTTTCCTGATTGACCATGCTTATCGTTTCCTAGTGTTCGTCTCCGTCGTAGTAGTTGAGTTCTCGTGCAAATGCACACCATCTCTGGCGACTGTGCACCCTAGAGGGGCTGAGTCAAGGTCTCTAGTCAAAGCCTCTGTCGTAAGAGATTCACATCCGAGTCATATTGACCCTAGGAGATCTAATATACCTCACAGATCCGCTTGAAAGCTAGATTCTCAATAATTTCCTATTTTAAAACTAATCGATTAGGTCTGCATTAAGTATCGTAAACCTGCTAGATCAGTCCTAAATGACTTGTGAGGTGGGTTGTTACATACAAGCTCCATCTCGTGCTTGCTCATGCAATTGGTTGCAATGGTTAGGCTTCACTGCAGGATTGAAGGAGTGGAAGGCTTACGCGCTTCTTCTTGCAAAATAAGCTCATTGATAGAGGGCTTTGATGAAGATGTAGTGGTATTTTGCAAATGGTTGAGGGTGTCTACAAAGTCTCGAATGCCTCGAAACTGCCGATAAACGGACGCAAAACGAATATATGCCACTTCGTTGAGGGCCTGAAGACGCTGCAAAATCAGCTCCCCAATTTCGTAGCTTGGCACCTCTTTGACTGCGCGCTGTTGCAGTTCTGCTTCTATCTCATCAACCAGATTTTCTAGCTCAACGGGTGAAACACCTGTTTTTTCACAGGCGCGCATGATGCCTCGTAACACCTTGGAACGATCGAATGACTCGCGATCGCCGTTTCTCTTGAGTACTACAATTGGAACGAACTCAATTCGTTCGTAGGTAGTAAAGCGGCGTTCGCACTGGAGACACTCTCGTCGCCGCCTCACACTTTGACCAGATTCGGCTGAGCGCGACTCTAATACCCTATTATCGGGAAATTGACAGAACGGGCATCTCATAGGGAAGGCCTTCTGGGCGATCTAGATCAATAGAATGGAAGCAGCTATATCCATATAGACGATGTCTATATGAACCATATGGACGATAAATTTGTAGACCCTAGAAAATGAAGTCAAAAAATTTTAGTGCTTCGAGTTGAGCCTCGTCATAACTAGAGCAAAAGCACCAGGCTCTGTCAGGAGCATGTTGGGGTGCGATCGCACCCTAGTTGAAAATTTTCTTATCTGGTTGCTTCAACTGTAATAAATCTTACTTAGCTGCATCAATCCATAGCTCCTATACAAATGAAGTATTGATTTTTGAGCTAGCGTTAACCCTAGCACAGCAATCATACTGCAACTTTAAAAATAAAAAACGAGCTACCTACTAGATTTGCCTAGCTAAACAAACTAACTAAGTAAATCTAGTGGGTAGCTCAAAACCAATCAACTATTCAAAAAAACGTCAAAGTTGAGCATCTGCAAACAGCTCAAGCCAAATATCAAGTAATTAGTCTTTGGTGATCCTAGGAGCCTCGCGGAAAGCGATCGCAAAGAAAAGTAGTCCAAGCGTACAAATCAGGAGAAAAACGTAAATCAAGCTTTCCATAAACCTAAGCTCCTTAACTGCCAGGATACTTACACTGTAACAAGCAAACTGAGAAGTCGTTTGAAAAATTGATTATTTTCACTTCTGGGAAAGAATCAATCCTTCTTTGTCCTTCGTGAAGCCTTTCCTGAGAGAGATCTCACCGAACAAAAACTTATAGCTGTCGCCACAAAGGTTAGGACACTGGGATCAAAGGGGGTGTGGGGGCTTTGCCCCCAGCCAGGGGTTCCACCCCTGCACCCCGTCCTAACCAATCCGTCTAGGGCTATAAGTCGGTAAAATATCTCTCAAGAAAAGCAGCAACCTTTAAACAGGTTCTTTACGACGGGTAGATTTATCGCCCAACTTCGCAAAGAAACCCCACTCCACTTGCTCTTCAGACAAATCAGGATCAATCCCAGCGAACACATCTCTAAAGATTGTGCGAGAACCGTGCCAAATGTGTCCAAAGAAAAACAGGAGGGCAAACACAGCGTGACCGTATGTAAACCAACCACGAGGGCTAGTGCGGAACACACCATCAGAATTTAGTGTTTCTCGATCAAATTCAAACGGCTCACCTAGCTGCGCCTTGCGAGCGTACTGCTTGACTAAGGCAGGATCATTGAAGGACTGACCCCCCAACGCACCACCATAGAAAGTAGCCGTAACACCAGCCTGTTCAAAGCTGTATTTCGACTCAGCCCGACGGAACGGAATATCTGCACGGATAATGCCATCGCTGTCGGTCAAAATAACTGGGAAGTTCTCGAAGAAATTGGGAATGCGACGGACTGTCAGCTCCCGACCTTCAGCATCCTTGAAAACAGGATGGCCTAGCCAACCCTGAGCGATCCCATCACCCTTATCCATGGCACCTGTACGGAACAAACCACCCTTAGCGGGGTTGTTTCCAACATAGTCATAAAATGCAAGTTTTTCAGGAATAGTAGCCCAGGCATCCACTGAGCCTTTACCCTCAGCAGTAGCAACATCAACCCGTCGACTAAGCTCTTTCTGGAAGTAACTGCTATCCCACTGATAGCGAGTCGGGCCAAATAGCTCAATAGGGGTTGCAGCGCTTCCATACCACATGGTTCCAGCCACAATAAATGCCGCAAAGAATACGGCAGCAATGCTGCTAGATAAAACAGTTTCAATGTTCCCCATTCGAAGCGCTTTATAAAGACGCTCAGGTGGCCTAACGGTCAAATGAAATAGACCTGCAATAATCCCAACGACACCAGCAGCAATGTGGTGAGCCACAATGCCACCCGGATTGAATGGGTCGAACCCCTCTGGCCCCCAAGATGGAGCTACAGGCTGAACGCTTCCTGTTAAACCGTATGGATCAGACACCCACATGCCAGGCCCAAATAAACCCGTCAAATGAAATGCGCCAAATCCAAAGCAGAGTAAACCCGATAAAAATAGATGGATGCCAAACATTTTGGGAAGATCCAAAGCAGGCTCGCCGGTGCGAGGATCTCTGAACAGTTCTAGATCCCAGTAAACCCAGTGCCAGCAGGCTGCCAAAAACAACAAACCTGAAAGCACAATGTGAGCGGCGGCAACGCCCTCAAAAGACCAATAACCAGGGTTGACTGCTGTTTCACCTGTGATGCTCCATCCTGCCCAAGACTGAGTAACACCCAGCCGAGCCATAAAAGGCATTACAAACATGCCCTGACGCCACATAGGGTTCAGGACTGGATCGGTAGGGTCGTAGACAGCTAGCTCATAGAGAGCCATAGAGCCAGCCCAACCTGCTACCAGAGCCGTGTGCATGAGGTGTACAGCAATCAGTCGCCCTGGGTCATTCAGAACAACGGTGTGTACGCGATACCAGGGTAGTCCCATTGACTACGCTCCTCCTATACGTTTCAATGCTGTCTTGAGCTTTTTATTAAGCTGCTAGATACTAGTAAGACTACCAGATCAAGCCTCTCTAAGATTGCCTCTCTGCCTAGAATTACCTTTATTTGACGTTCAGGCGGGGTTCTTTTAGACAGTTTGACAATACAGTTGTAAAAATGAAAGTGTATAAATAAATGTAACCATTGCTTGGAATTGAATGCAAGAGTGGTTAACGGCTAGGAACGTAGAACGCAGAGATTGCAGTAAATATGGCTAACATTAAGTTTATTAAAGAGGGTCGAGAAATTGTTGCTGCTGATGGAGCAAATTTAAGATTTAAGGCTCTTGAAAACGGCATCGATCTCTACACCTTTACAGGCAAGATGATGAACTGTGGAGGGTATGGCCAATGCGGCACCTGTGTAGTGAATGTTGTAGAAGGATTAGAAAACCTTTCTCCCCGCACTGAAGTAGAAGATCGAAAACTTAAAAAGAAGCCTGCCACCTATCGCCTTGCCTGTCAAACCTTGGTAAATGGCTCTATCTCTGTGGTAACCAAGCCAAAACCAGGTGAGACGTTGGGCTACGAATCACAGATCGGCAGCTTAGTGGTGCAGAAAACTCCTGAAACCTAGCAAACTCGTTATTTTCAACAATGCCTGTTATTGATAACAGCCAAAATTTCAACGGAATTACGAGGTTTTAGCTTGCAGTACATTTGCTCAAAAACGGTGCAAAAAAGTTTTCTGCACCACCAAGGGTCGGCAGTATCGATCAGAATCCATCGGTGGCTAGTTAGCTTGTGACTTGTCAGTTGTCTTGATTAAGTTGTCTTGTAAATGAATTTGAAAACTCAAAGTTCGTTTTCTCTCTAGTGGTATTCTTGAATTATGAGGTTTGCCAATCTTGGTGTAACTTTTGTATGTAATTTGAGAGGCTAAGTCTCATGCAAGTTAATGATCTTGGGTTTGTCGCCAGCCTTCTATTTGTGCTGGTTCCGACCGTTTTTTTACTGATCCTCTACATTCAAACGGCTAGCCGTGAAAGTGGAAAGTCTAAGTAAGGCCTCTCCAGCGTTTTGAGCTAAGTAGTTCAACCTAAATAAAAACAAGATTCTAAAAGTCTGCGCCGCCCGTGCAGCGGGCGGCGCAGACTTTTAAGGTTTTATATTTAATTACGCACATCTACTTATCAGTTTAGTCTGAGTTTATAGCTGTCGCCACAAAGGTTAGGACACCGGGATCAAAGGGGGTGTGGGGGCTTTGCCCCCAGCCAGGGGTTCCACCCCTGCACCCCGTCCTAACCAATCCGTCTGTGGCTATAAACTAGCTAGAGAATTCAAATTTTTTACTCATTCTTGAGGTGATGGCAGTTCTTACTGGCTACACCTCTGTTTTTTTAAGAACTGCTAGGGTTATACCTGAGAGACAAAGTGCGGATTATGTACCCGATCCTGTTGTTTGGTGCGATGTTCAACCAAGTAACAATAGGGCTTTTAAGTGGGTAGGTAATTTCTAGTGATCGATTCATGGCTAGCTTGAACGCCTCTTTCGTAGCTGGTCTTTTAGTAACGGTTCTGCTGTTGTAACGTGTTGCGTTCCCAAAATACGCGATCGCAATAGCCTTGAATTTGGCGATCGCCTGTGGCTAAATCCAACCGCTTTTCTGCCAGACAGGCATAGTAGTCATCTAACTCGATGCCTACAAACCGGCGATTTAGTTTTTTGGCCACTACAGATGTGGTGCCAGCGCCAAGAAATGGATCTAACACTACGCCGTTAGGAGGAGCACTTGCCAAAATTATTTTGGCTAAAAGCTTTTCAGGTTTTTGAGTCGGGTGATTTGTATTTTCTGGCATAGACCAGAAGGGAATGGTAAGGTCTGTCCACAGGTTTGAGGGAGCAGTCAGCCGAAAGTTACCTTCAGAACTACGGCTCCAGTCTTTAGGTTTGCCGTTCTGAGTGTAAGGTGCCAGAACTCGCCGTTTCAGTTGGACAGCATCAGCATCAAAATAGTAAGACTGTGAAAGGGTGCAGAACCAAATATCTTCTGAGCAGTTTTTCCAATTTGCCCGTGCTCCGCGACCTTTTTCCCGCTCCCATGTAATTCGATTGCGGATATGAAAGTAGTGAGATGCGACTTCATAAAGCGCTGGAGATGATTGCCAATCGCCACATAGATAAATACTAGCTGTGGGCTTCAACACAGGAACCAGCCGAGAAAGCCAGCTATCTAGCCAGTCAGTATACTCACGCAGCGATCGCCGCTTCACACTCTGTTGGTTAAATTGCTTATTGAGATTATAGGGTGGGTCTACAAACAGCAAGTCTACAAACCCTTGAGGTAACCAATCGAGCACCTCAAATAAGTCTTGACAAATTGTGCGATTGAGAATTTCTAACGGTTCGACCGAGCCCGTGAGTTTTAGCAACTGTGTAAGATAGTGCGATCGCTCCTCATCCGTGAGCTTTAGGGTGCGATTTTGAGGGGCGGCAACTTTCTCCACGAATCTACATCCAGATTGAATTTTACTTATGCTAGCTGTTGAGAGATGCTTCGAGGGAAAAAATGGAAAATTCCCTTAGAAATCTATAAAACAGGACATAGGGCAAAGCTCCTATGTCCCGGTGAAAGGATTAATTTAGTTGATCTAAGGCTCTCACTGACATGAGAGCCTTGAAATAGAAGAATGCTATGTGGTAACCCCTACAGCTATGAAGTAGCAGTTACTACATTTCGAGGTCGATAATCAGACCCTTGCTTTGTAGCACAGAACCCCATATCAATTGACTGATTCGGTTGTAGGGTCTGTGCCCAGCTAGGTGGTGTTGCTGTATGCCGCGAACCCTGACGAGTAAAAGTACCACTCCAACTTTGATTAATCGTTGCCTGATTCATATCACAACAACACACGCCAATTGCGAACCGCTGTTCCACCTGCATTAATCACCCTAATGCCAGAGCAGAATCCTGTTTGCCAATCTGATTGCATGGACAGCTCTGTCCTCAACCCTGAGGTAGAGGGTGGCGATGGGCTGGGTGATGGGCTGGGTGATGGGCTGGGTGATGGACTCGGTGATGGGCTAGGAGACGGCTTGGGCGATGGACTCGGTGATGGACTAGGACTCGGACTAGGACTCGGTGATGGGCTAGGACTAGGACTCGGTGATGGGCTAGGACTAGGACTAGGATTAGAGGATGAGCCGATACCTGGTACAGGCAACAACTGATTCAACAACTGCTGCTTAGCGGTAACAATCGTTTGCCAGTCATCAGTCAAAATTCCACCTGTGTCTCCACTATTGGGATTCCAACTCCACTAAGAAAAATTAAGCTTTTTCTGATTGATAAAGCCCACAAAGCGCCGTTGCCAGATTCCCTCTTTGGATCGGTCGTCTACCAATCGTCCGCCAAACTCTCCAATGAAAATTGGTGCAATCCCCTATGTTGCAATGTAGTTGAACTCTGCTTCCCAACGAGCGTCTAGGTTCTGGGGGAAAGTTGACTCTGAAAACCAAGGCTGGTCATAGACACCTGCTCCGTATTCGTGAGGCGAATATACTAGCTTTCTGGGAGTAGAAAGACGAACTGGATAGTTCCGTACCCCTTCTAAGTTGCCACCCCACCAGTGACTCGGTAGGCGTTGCCCCGGCACGTTGCGTTCAACCCCTTCCACCAGAATCAGCCAGTTGGGGTTAACCGCTAAAACGGCGTTACCAGCACGCTCAGCAGCTAGTCGCCAGTCTGTGGCGCGATCGCCTGTTCCCCAGCTCGCTTGTCCATGGGGTTCATTTTTCAGGTCAGCCCCAATTACATTCCTCTGATTCTTATAGCGGTTTGCGAGCATTGTCCAGGTGAAACTGAGGTCGAGCAACCCGTCGCAGTTCTGAGCACTCCTGAGCCTCGTGCAGAGATTGCTATGGCTAAGGCCTCTAGCGTTATCTTAACCAACCAAGTTAAAGCACAAGCCGTCATGGCAATGGCTCCTGCACCAGCTCGTATGGGTTTGTCTCAATCGAATCAGCCTGCGATCGCCCCCATCACTGACAACAAAACTGAAACTCCCAAGCAGATTGACGAGCTTCTGAGCCATCTGAAGCAAGTAATGTCTCAAATTGAGAAACTTAACGGTGAAGCAGACGCTCAAAACCACATCGCCAAAGTTCCCAGCACAGTCTGGCAACAACAACGGCTAGCTTCTTAAGCACCCTAAAGTTCAGGTACTCCAGCATTATGGATGGAGTTTAGATATCCCGACATAGTACCCGACATAGTAACTGCCAAACCCCTTGAGGGGTTTGGCAGTTTTTTATTGCCCAACTACACTACAACAAGAACAACTGATACAAGAGCCAGAAGAATTCCCGCACCTTGTCTGAGAGTAACGGTTTCATGTAAAACAACGGTTGCTAAAAAAATACTCACGATAGGGTAGAGGGCAGAGAGTGCGACTACAAACGTTACAGAGCCTTTGGAAACAGCGCTAAGAAAGAAAAAAGCTCCCATGAAGCCTAACATTCCTGTCGTCAGTGCTAAGGCAATACCTTTGACATTTACGTCGAGTTGAAAGTCAAGCTGAAAGAGGGCGATCGCTCCTAGCAGCATTGCTCCAAAGACTTCATAGACGATCGCGCTTTTAGGGTCAATATACCGGGTAGTGAGCTTGGGTAAAAAGCCCCAAAAACCCCATACTAAAAATGCACCAAATGTCGGCCACATCCACTCTTTCATCATTAGTTCTCAGGTTGCAAATCAAAAGTTTTCAGTTTCAGGTCGGTTAAGAGTGAGTGAAGTACCCCCTCTTACTCTTAATCCAGAAGTCCTGAGGCAAGACCATCAAAAAATCCTTACATCGATACCACTACCCAAAACTGATTAAACACGCAATGTGCAACCAAAAATCTGAAACCCCAAGTTTCTCGTCGAGAAGGCGTCTTGCCTGACTGGTCTAGGCGGGCAAGATGCCCATCCCACAAGAGGTTTGAGAAGGTTTCACATCGCGTTCAACAGTACCAGGATGGTCGAAAAGGAGGAGAATTGTTGTGATGTATGAAATCAACCATCTGGGCTATACGCTTTACTTATTGCCAGAAAAAGCAATCTATATCGAGCGCTTGCAGAGTTTACTGGTGGCAGACATTCATCTGGGCAAACCTGAAACGTTTCAGGCGTTGGGAGTTCCCATTACAAACCAGGTGAACTGGCAAACCTTAGAGCGGCTGCGATCGCTCTGCTCAACGTTCAACCCCAAAACCTTAATCATTCTGGGTGACTTATTTCATTCTCGATTGGGGCTGGTTAATGAAGTGATTGAGAGCTGGTCTGAATTCTGTCGTGCCACATCTAGTCACATTCAACTGATTGTGGGCAACCACGATCGCCACCTCACGTCACTGTTGGCAGATTGTAAAATTGAGTGCCATTCCACAGTTGTGCAGATTCAGAATCTGATTTTGAGTCATGAACCATCTCCTCAGCCTAATACTTTAAATATCTGTGGGCATGTTCATCCCTGTTTTCGAATTAGTAGCAAGTTGGATACGTTGCGCTTACCGTGTTTTTATTTTGATGCAAGACAAAGTACGTTAACCTTGCCCTCGTTCGGTGAATTTACAGGTGGTCATGAGGTAGTGCTAGGGCAAGGGGCGATCGCCTATGTAATTGCTGAAAATACGGTGATTCCGTTTGGTGCCTGTTAACGTTTGATCTTGCGTGTGCCTGATGCACACACAAGATCAGCGTTTTCCGATAGTGCAAGAAAGCTACTAAGTAGTTCAACCTAAATAAAAACCAAATTCTAAAAGTCTGCGCCGCCCGCACAGTGGGCGGCGCAGGGTTTTAGAATCTTATATTTAATTAAGCCCACCTACTTATCTCCGTATTGCCGAGACAAATCGTTCAAGCCCTGCTAAGTCTGAATGAATCTGAATGTTTTGATAGTGACCTTGAGCCTCCAGCAACTCTGCTACGGCGATCGCCTGACCCACCATCAGTTCTACTAGCCACAGCCCGCCAGCCTTAAGGTAGGTGGGGGCAGTCACAACCAGATGCCGCACGCAGTCCAGCCCGTCAGCCCCCCCATCTAGCGCTAGATGGGGCTCGTGACCGCTCACTTCGATCTGTAGTTCTGGAAGAAGGTTTGTGGGAATATACGGCGGGTTAGACACAATGCCACTCAACCTGCCCTGGAGTTGAGTTAGCGGCTGAAACCAAGATCCCGAATAAAATTGGATTCGATTTGCAAATCCAGTAGACTGAGCATTTTGGCGCGCGATCGCCAGAGCAGGGTCGCTGTAGTCTACAGCATGAATCGTTGCAGTCGAAAAAACATCCGCCAATCCCAAAGCGATCGCGCCACTCCCTGTTCCTAAATCGGCCCAGTGACCTTGAGGTAAATCCGTCTGATTAGCAGCCGCGATGGCTAAATCAATCAATAATTCTGTTTCAGGTCGGGGAATAAGTACTGCTGGAGAAACCGCTAGCGTAAACTGTCGCCAGTGCCCAATGCCAGCCAAGTATTGAATAGGTACCCTACCTTCAATCCGTTGCTGCCAACGTGCCGTCAGTTCATCCAGAGAGTAGGTAAGTGGAATGGCGACTTGATCCTTAAACGTTTCTAACTTCAGTTGTAACGGCTCTAAGGCGCTCACCGCCTGCAATAGCCAGTCTACTTCTGCAACCGCAATAGCAGCCGCGATCGCCTCCTGACAAGCCCGCCGCCGCCATTGCCACAAAGCCGCTCCTGACGTAACCTCATCGCCCATGATGAATATCCGTTTACGACTAACTAGTTCAACTTACACCGATTTAAATTGCTTTGGTGGTAAGCGATCTTCAAGAACAGAATTCATTGGTAAGTAGTTCAACCTAAATAAAAACCAAGTCCTAAAACCCTGCGCCGCCCGCACAGCGGGCGGCGCAGGGTTTTAGAATCTTATATTTACTTAAGCCCACCTACTTATTCAATAGCAATCAAAAATAAAAGCCTTCACTGCTCGCTCAGCGAGCAGTGAAGGCTTTCAAGATTACGGTTGACGATGCTCACCTATAACCATAGTCATAAAGTTTAGGACATGCCAGCGTCATTCCCGCGCAGGCGGGAATGACGCTGGCACCTATCGAGCAGATGGATTCCCGCCTGCGCGGGAATGACAGGGAGGCGTCCTATTGATCATGGCTACCGCTATACGTGGAAACCGAGGGAAATTAAACGTTCTGGATTGTTGTGAATAGGGATGCCCCCACTCACAACAAACTTCAAGAGGTTTACTGACCCGTCGATGGTCGAGCGGCAGGAGGCTGAGCAGAAGGAGATGGTCTGCCCGCAGGCGACTGACCTGAACGAGGTTGTCCACCGGCTGCGGGCTGAAGTGTCCGAATATAGTCCAGCGTTTCGCGGGGTGGTACTAGAATAATTCGATTTAGATCTTCACTATCTTCTTGTTGCAAAATACTAATCAAATTTTCTAAGCTAGTTACCTGAACGCGCATTTGACTAGCTAATGTGGGTTCTTGCTGCGTAATGCGAGCCAACATTCCCTGCAAATCTTCTTGAGAGAAGAATATGGGAATTACCCGCTGATCACCCTGCTGAATTGTTAAGTATCCCCCCTCTTGGGTAGACTCTGCAAAAAAGAGAGGGACACCCTCAAACTCCTCCCCATTTTGTCCATTGCGCTCTAACACAGTGATGGCCGACTGTACCTGCTGATCCATCGGTACAAAATAGAACTGCAGCGCCGAATTATTGTCCGAGTTGGCAACCGCTAGTTGATAAATCTCGGCCAGAGAAACGGGTGTAACACGAACATTACCAGCCAGTTGAGGTTGCTGAGTCTTGAGAGTATCGAGAAACTGTTGAGCATCTTGTTGGCTAATGAACACACCAGTAACAGAGGAAGAATCTGGTTGCCCCTGTTCTGGGGTAGCTACCAGCGGCGTTCCGTTCGCGTCGGTAATTGCAAAGACGGGAACGGGGCGAAGACGCTCAACGACCTGTGGTTCGGTCAAGGCTAGAACCCGGGTATTTTCTACCGCAGGCAATCCGAGCCATAGCCCGCCGATCAAACTGGTTAGTGCTGCACTCCGTCGAATGAATGACTTCATAACTTCTCCTTGCTGAAGCGCAAATTAGAATTCTTTTGAGGGTGAAATTAAGCGCTTATGGTAAAGCGACTAATGGTTACCGCACGACATTAAAGTGATGAATCAACCATCATCTCGGAAACAGATTCGGTCGAATGATCCTAACATTTTCTTAGAGATATACGCGATGTACAACTAAAAGTTGTCTGACACCAAGGATTGGAACTGCAATGGTTCAGGACTATGACGATTAAGCCATCGACAAAGAGTATGAGCTAACAGCTTGCGATTCAGCCGACTGGTCAAGTGCCAGATGTCGCGAGCCCAAATTCTTTCGATGTGAAATCGCTCAGTCAATTGACCGATGACCGTTTCAATCAGCCGTCTCACCCGTTGGAGCAATTTCACCCACGTGGGTCACGGGAATCCTTCATGTTGCTGCGTAAA
>Ga0335394_10002564_pt1 | contig 20466 bp, 10 predicted proteins | sample MAT03_FD_205741 | JGI IMG/M metagenome (GOLD analysis project Ga0335394, IMG submission 205741) | Freshwater microbial communities from Lake Fryxell liftoff mats and glacier meltwater in Antarctica - MAT-03 (spades assembly) (version 2) ...
GCGCCCCAGTTGTAGGTATAAGGCGAAACGCCGCCCGAAACCGTCAGGTCGATGGAACCGTTGGCGTTGCCGCAGGTCGCATCCACTTTTGTGGTCGTTAATACAAGGTCTGCCGGTTGGGTAATCGTCGCGCAAGCTGTTTTTGTACAGCCGCTGGCGTCGGTAACCGTCACGCAATACGTGCCGGCCGCCAAGCCGCTGCGATCCTGGGTGGTCGGCTGGCCGGCGCCCCAGTTATAAGTATAGGGAGATACACCACCCGAAACCGTCAGGTCGATCGATCCGGTTGATCCGCCATTACAGTTCACGTTTACCTGAGTAGTGCTCAGCGTCAGGACCGGCGGGTTTTTCAAAATTGCGGTGCCCGTGGCCGTACAACCGTTTCCATTGGTCACGGTAATATTATAGGTACCTGCCGACAGGGTGTTTATTTGGAAGGGTTCGGTCGTAATGGCCGAACCGCTGCCCGTGCCGCCGCCGACCCTGGTCCAGTTATAACTATAGTTCGGCGTAGCGCCCACCGTCACATCGATGGTGATATTCCCGTCGGCCGCTCCATTACACTTCGGGTTCGTGGGCGTGGCAGTCACCGCCATGGCAGGCGGCTGGGTGACCGTAAAGGAGGCGCTGGCAGTACAAGCGCCCGCTCCTGTTACCGTAACGATGTAGGTTCCGATAATTAAACCGCTACGATCTTCCACGTTGCTGGTACCGGAAATATCGGCCCAGTCGTAGGTAAAGGGGGAAGTGCCGGTTGCCGTGATGTTGATGGCGCCGTTGTTGCCGCCGAAACAGTTTACATTGGTGACTACGCCGGTTACGGCGACCGCGAGCGTTTCTGTCACAGTAGCCGAGGTCGTTTTGGTACAACCGTTGGAATCCGTGACCGTCACCGTATAGGTCCCTCCCGTGAGGCCGCTCAGGTCCTGCGGATCGTTGTCCGGATTTTCCGGGCCGTCGTTGCTCCAGTCGTAGGAATAAGAGCCGGAACCGCCGGAAACGCTGAGGTTGAGCGCGCCGTTGTTGTTCCCACAGCTCTCGTTGGTGATCACCGTAGTGAGCACGATCGCGCTTGGCTGGGTCACGGTGGCAGTCTTGCTGACCGTGCAACCGTTGGCGGCAGTGACCGTCACGGTATAAGTACCCGCCGCGAGGTTCGATCGATCCTCCGGATTGCTGGTACCCGTCACATCGGCCCAGTCATAGGTATACGGCGTGGGTCCTCCAGAGGCGGTGAGGTTGATCGCGCCGTTTGTGCCGCCGTTGCAGGTAACGTTGGTTACCGACGTGGTGGCACTCATGTCGCAAAGGGTAAAGGAAAACGACGCTTCATCGCACAAGGTGCCTGTGGCGTTGTCTTGTGAATAGGCTTTTACATTCATGCTGTAAGTACCAGCTATCGGCGCCCAAGCCGTACCGGTACCAGGGTGGTTCCAGGGCACTGTATTTTCTATGTTAGAAGAGGTTTGAGCGCCTGTAACCGTGAACTTGACGCTTTCGACGGTACCGGTAACGGTCGCCTCGATGTTGTAGTTGCTGGAAACGGAACTTAACTGGTATTTACCCCCGTTGGTAATGGCAATGTCATTCGCTCCGACCATATCGTTAAAGAGCAGTCCGGTGATGTCGGCCACGCAGGTTTCCGCTGTCAGGCAGGCCAGGTCCATCTTGATCCAATCTGAATTCGCCAGACCGATGACCCGCACATATACTGCATTGGTTGGTACCGTCCCGCTCAGGTTATAAAGGGTCATTGTTGGCAGCTGACTATTCACATCCGCATAGACGCCCGATATCCACTGAAAGGAGCCATTTAAAAACTCGATCCCTACCTGTGCATTGAAACTTGGGTTGTGCGTACCTGCGTAGATAGATAAGGAAACAAGGGTACCCACCGATATGCCCGACACGTCCTGATAAACCCCGCCACCGGTGGTCGCCTGAAACTGTCCCGAATAGGTGCCACACACCGCCGCATACGTGCCGGGGTTAAAATTGCCACCCCACCATGTCCAGTTGGCCGTACCGTTTTCAAAACTTGAATTTTGTATGAGATTACCCGGACAATCACAGTTATTGCTGGTAACCGAAACCGTGACAGCATTGGATTCTCCATCATAATTCGTGCACCCTGCCCTGCGCGAACATCGCAAGAAACAAGTCGATTGGGTCAAAGGCCCCGAATCGTAAGTCGCCGAATTGGCATTGGTGATAACGCCCCACGCAGGGTCACCTATCGGAGGGCAAGGAAATACCGTGGTGCTTAGCCACAGGTATTCCAATGTGCCGCTTCCGCCGGAAGGAGACACCACGTTTACAAAAGCAACCGGATCGCCACCGCTCGATATGGATTGGTCGTACCCGATCGTACCGCCGGAAGTCACGTTATTACAAGTGAATGTATTTGGTCCGGTATGATCTTCAGCCATGGTAAGCATAGCCGAAGGCAATACTGGTAAAACCTTTACAGGGACGCCGGAATGGCCTGTGTGTCCAAAAGACGTAACCGGGTTTGTTAGCAGGAGACCTGCTAAAACGAAAGTTACCATCAGGGTGGTTGCCAATGTGCTGTGAACAGGCAACGAAATAACGGGACGTGTAAAAGATTTCATAAAAACCTTGTTTAGAACTTCTGTTTGGTTTATTCAGTCCGCAGTTGCGGAAAAACAAAAAAAATCCAATAGCAATAGACCCCCTATATGCCAAAAGACATATAGAAGTGACCTTTTCATGAAGCAGTGCGCACCATGAAATTGAGTACGTTAGGGCATACAGGCCCAAACGGTATCAGAAAATGAAATTAAAAGAGCGATCAGGGGGACAGATCACCTTGCAGAAGCGCAAAAGAGAATTAAAAGGGTAACCTGGGGGCAGATCACCTTGCAGAAGCGCAAAATGTAATTAAAAAGCGATCGGGTGGAAGACCACTTGCAGAAGCGCAAAATGTAATTAAAAAGCGATCGGGGGAGTGACCGCTTGATTGAAGCGCATAAAAATAAAATTGGAGATTGCAATAAGCAAACCCAAAAAGCGCAACAACGATTATTTCAATGCAGGAAGATTGAAAGGATACTGTTTAAGCAGTATCAAGGAAGGTGTCAGATGGTATTATATGAAAGCGTTTTCTAACAACGGCAAAGGTAATATTGTCAGAAAGAATTAATCCTAACAATCATCCAGTTTTATCATGTATCCGACATAATAAATAAAACATAACTCATAAAATGCTTTAAATCAATTATATAAAAAATCATAGATCTTAGGTTTTGACCGACGATGTGAGGAACGGAATAAATTTTTACACGAGAGATCAATATAAGCCGGCAGCAGATTTGTTGCAATTCGAGGTAAATAACCGTAAAAAGATATCGCTTTACCAGAAAAACGAACCGGCGAATTTGTCTGATTGTATAACATCGGAATATTGTTTGTTCACCTGGAATTGTTGAACCGGAACCGAAATCTACAAGAGGCTGTCTCTACCAGAGAAAGATTAAACAAAAAAACGACCGAACAGTCTTCCCTGTCCGGCCGCTTTCCTTACATGAGATTATACCAAGAGACTAAAAATATGAAAAAAAAAGCGCGTTGTGACGTCCTATGCTGATACGCGCTTGAACCGAGTGCCACTATGTTTATCATGAAGTTGCTTCCACTTTTGCGGGATGGTCGTGAGCGCCCGGACTTTTCCTTGACGCTCACGCCCGCTGTTATTCAAAAGAGCAACTGTTTCATACGTGGAGGAAGGGGGTTTAGAGGGTTTAGAGGTTGTTTAGGGGGTTTATAGTTCTTTGATCAACTAATTGAGTAAACTAAATTTCCTTTATTATTCTTTTCTCCAAGCCAAGGGCCGGTGTCATGTTGAGCGCAGCGAATCCCGAATGAATTCGGGATTCGCTGCGCTCAACATGACAACCTGCTTCTGGGGTTGAGAGAAAATAAAGAAAGTTAGTTATTCAAAGTACTATAGAGGGTTTAGAGGTGGTTAGGGGGCAGTTTAATGAATATCATCCCAAAAGCCGCTCTAAACCCCCTAAACCTTTTCTAAACCCTCTAAACCTTTTCCGTAACTATTTTACGCCAATCATCTTCTTCGTCGCGCTGCCAACCGTCGTTTCCAGGGTGTAGTAAAGTACGCCGGTGGAATTCAACATAGAGCGTTCGAGGTTGAAGTAATTGTATCCTTTCGCGAACACGCCTTTTTGTGTGTACAGGCGGCGGCCATTGTCGTCGAACACCGTGAGCGTGGCGTCTGAGGCTTCGGGCAGGTGGAAACCGACCACCGTTTTGTTCATGAAGGGATTCGGCTGGTTTTGGTATAACTCGAAGCCAACACCGCTGATTGTCATCCCCGAAGCGGATTTGAAACGGAAGGCTACGTCGAGGCGATCATCGGATACCTGGCTGTAGGCCTCGGCCTTGGTGATGCTGCTCGAGATGCCCAGCATATCGTGCAACTCGCCGGCTTTCTTCGTCTTGAATTTCACCGAGAATTCCATCGCGCCTGCCTGCTGACCGAACCAACTGGTCGTAATCGCATGTTTGTCAGCGAATAAAGCGAAGTTTTCCGCAGTCAGATCTCCGGCCGGCATGACGTCTATCAGGTCCAGATCGGGGTATTGCAGGGTGAACTGATACCCGCTCGCTTTTTCAGCAGCTGTAAACGTTACCGTAACGATTTCTCCGGCTTTCACCGCGCGATCTTCCACGTCGAAGACCAGCGTGCCGCTCGCGCGGTCATCCGCGCTCATCAGGGAATTGGCGATGGCTGTGCCGTTTACGTCGCCGATCTTGATGGCCATAAAATTGTCTTCCATCTGGCTGTCGTGGATGTCGGCCACCGATTTGTTTTCCGGGAATTGCGCCTGGAACGGATTCACCGGATTCGGGAAAACGTATTCCTTGTCCACGAAACGCCAGGAGGTATTGTTCGGCAACTCGTCGTAAATCCCCAGGATCAGTTTCCGCAATTCTACGATGTCCGTCGTCGTGATCGAACCCGACCCGTTGGCATCGGCCGCGATCATCCGGTACGGCGTGGTCATAGGTTCTATCCCCAGGATATGTTTGGAGATCATCACCAGATCGTAGGTCGTGACGCCGTTCAGCGGATTGTCGTCCTTCGTCGGCGTGACCGTATAGTTGGAAAACATCGGCACCGCGTCCGTAAACTTGTACGCACCGGTATAATCGGTCATACCGAAGTAATTGAAAGTCGGTCCCGTCGGGTTTTGTCCCGATAATTCCACGTCGCTCTCCTCCAGGCCGTCCGCACTTTCGGTTTTCAACAAACCGGCCACACTGGCACTGCCGATGGCATCCGGGCAGTTGTGCAGGTTATCCTGTATAATAATATATGTCTCGCAGTAATCGGCATTACCCGCCTTGTCAATAGCCCATATCTCTACGGGTTGGGTCCCGAGCTCATCACAATTAAAGAAGACCGTGGATTGCGGACTACCATTGCCGTCATACGGAAAACCCGTTCCGGTTCCGGACTTGCGGATACCGAATTGCAGGAAATCGAGCGGCGTGCAATTGTCGTAGGCATCCAGCAGGAAGTCGCTGACAAACAAGGTCAATCCGTTCGGCATCACATTGGCGCTCAGGCCGTTGATACAAACAACCGTCGGCCCTTTGCAGTCTTTGATGATAATGGTGTACTCGCACACGGTCTCGTTGCCGCATCCGTCAGACAATATCCATTTCACCTTGTGCGTACCGTAAGGCAATTCCGGCGTCACGTACGTATTTGGGTCTTGCTGCGTATTCCATCGGATCGCCGCGCTAACGCTGGTGCCGACCACGGCGGTTTGCAGGGTGAAACGATATTTTTGGGTAATGGGAACCGGCCGCTCGTCAAATCCCCGGGGAGTGCCCCCTGAGAAGTTAGGCGTGTTGGCATTGTTGAAGCGCACCACATTGGGTTCGGGCTGGCTGGCACTGCTCACCACCGTTTCCATAATGCCGTCGAAATCCAGATCAAGATACAGCAGGTACCGGATCGTGATATTCTGGCCGGAGCACAGGTCGGTGCCCGCTACTTTGATGTCGGCCGGCGCCTCACAAAGATCGTGCGTCGCGCAGTCGGCATTCCACCAGTATGATTCATTCCAGAGTTGCGGGTTATTCTGGGTCATATCGCAAATTTCGACCGGACTGGTCTGGCAAATTGCGATAGGCGCCTGGGTATCAATCACTTTAATGATCTGCTTATACTGGTAGCAATTCGCGTCGGCATTCCAGAAGGCGCCGTAATTGGTCGCACCGGGGTCGCCGGGGTTTATTTTCACCACGGTCGGCGCCCAGGGCGCGAGCGTACCGACCGGCGACACGGTGGGGCCCGGCAGGTTCGACGGATGGTTCGTCGTCGCATTCGGGTTCGGGTTGGGCACCTCGATGCAAGGCAGGTTGGGGTTGTACGTACACCAGTTGATGATCTTCCAAGTTCGTTCGATCTTAAAACAGGCATCGGGCACGACAGTAAAAATCTGGTCCTGGTACGATACCCCGAGCAATTCGCAATCTTCCCCGAAGAACTGCGGTTCGCCGAATGTGCCCATGCCGTCGCAAACCGTCACGATCTTGTCGTCGGGGAACTTGATGAAATAATCCTGCTCGTAATTCACAACGATACGCTGCGTACACTGGCCGCTTAAGCCGTGGCAATCGTACGTCCGGAAGGTGCGGATAATCGTGCCCCTGTTGCAAACGGTATCGAACAAATTGTAATTGACCGAATGCGTCAGGCCTTTTTGTCCCTGGTACATTTTGGTGGAATCGAGGCAGCAGTTGTCGTACACAACGGGTTTGCCGTAGGCCCACAAACTCGGGTCGAAGTTTTCGCAGTTGACCGTTATGTTGAGCGGCGGGTCGCAGGCAGGCTTGAGTTTATCCTGTACGGACACCTGCACCTGGCATTCGTTGTAGATCGGCGATCCATCCGGGTACAAGCTGATATTCCCGTCCGGATCGAGCTGGTATACCCGCAGGATGACGCTAAAGGTTGTTCCGACCTCGCAGCAATAGAATTTGATGGAATCCGCTTCTGCCGTTGCCGTTGCAAATTCGCAGTCATTCAGATCCTGGATGCAAGCGCTGTACGGCGCGGCGCGGCGTATCCTAAAGCGGATACCGTTGCAGTTATCGTACGAACCATCGTCGAACGAAGCGGCTTTTGCCCAGGTTACGCCAGCAAATTCGCAGCCGTTGGCACTCGGATAATAACAATCCTGCGGGTCGTCTATGCCGATGGCCACTACTGTAAACTCATCACAATCAGCCACCGGAGGCGAATAATCGTTTACGCTGAGGCTAAAGGAACAAGTGGAGGTATTCCCGCAATTGTCCTGCACGGTGTAGGTGACATAATGCGTACCGGCCGGCAGACAAGGCGAATTGCCGAAAGCGCCTAAAGTATCTGGATTCGATAAATCATTGCCCGGGAAGCTGATTACGTTACCGAGCACCACAAATTCGTCCAGTATGGTTTGAGTCAACGGATCTACCGTGGTGATGACGGCGTTGATATTGCTTATCTTGGAACAAACATCGGTCACAAGCACGTCGGGCAGGTTTACCGTACTACAGCAACTGAAGGGGTCGGTAGTTGTTGACACATCGGCCGGGCATTCCACGAACGTGGGACCGGTTTTGTCGCGAATCCGCAGTGTCTGCACGTGTTGCAGGAGGTTGTTGTTGCAATCGTCGTTGACCGTCCAGGTTCTCTGGATGTTGTAAGAACCACTGCAAATCCACACAATAGCATCGATATAATCCCAGTTGATCGAACATCCGGTGGACTGCCCAAAGACAAAAGGAGACCCTTGCAGACCCATACCGTTGATCAATTCCGGCGTTGGGTAGTCGCCGGTACAACTGAATTCCGGCGCGTCGATGCCGTCGTAATCCGGCGGAAACTCCACGTCGTTAATATTCGGCCGGATCAGGTAGATGGTCTGAAAGCAAACCGATGTATTACCGGATGCGTCTTTTGCCATCCAGCGGCGCGTAATAATGCTGGTATAGTCCGACTGGCAGTTTTGAGGCGCCACCATATCTGTGTAGGTCAGGGTAACGGCACTACAGGCGTCGAGCAGGCCGGCCGGTACGTTAAAGGAATTGAGGCCGTTGGGTGTCACCGGCGGAATACTCAGGCCGTTTGGCAGGCCGGTACCGAAGTTGGCTGTGACGTTGAGGAACAATTCCGCAATTTCAATATTGGATACGTCGCCGCCGCCATCGAGGTCCGAAATGCGTATTTTCCAGGTTCCGCTGGCTAATTGCCCGTCGAATATCGCCAGAATACCCGCACCGAACGGAATTTGACCGCGTTGGTCCGTGGAAAATGCAGGGCAGGTAATGGCCGGGGATCCTTCGTCATCGAAACGGATCCACACGGGCGCCGGAGCGCAGCCGCTTACCTGGTCCCAGGTTTTTACAATTGTGCCCAAGGGGCTTTCCACCTCTATACGCAGGTTGCCGAAGAAGCCGTCGCCCGAAATTTTTACCCGCAGGTCGACGTCGTTTATGGTTGCGTTGGCCGGAAGATTCACGGGTAAACTATAGGTGCGTGTTTGAAAATCAACCACGTTTTGCGGCAATCCCTGGGCGCTGAAGCGCAGGGTGGCGGTTGTGACGTCAGAAAAACCAGGGTCAATCGAAAAACTACACGGAACAGTTTGCGCATTCAGGTTGCAGTTCATCTGCGGGGGCAGGTTGTCCAGTACTTTCAGGTCGCCCGAGCATCGGTTGCCGTTGGGGTCGGTTACGCGTACTTTATAGGTTTTACCGATGTCGGCCGACGAGAGTATGGCCGGCACCCATGGGCCGTTTCCGAAAGGCGGCGTTTTGTCTAATTCAACGGTATAATCGTCGTAACAACCGTATGGGCCGCCTTCCAACACGTCGTCGGCGCCCACCACGCTCGTGCAATTTGTGCCGAGGGCTACCGTAACCAAGTCGTTGCAGGTGAGGGAACTGGTTGCGCCTGCGAACGGTACAACCGTTACATTGAAGGCGCAGTTCGCCACGTTGCCCGCCGCATCGATACATTGGAAAATATTCGTCGTGGTGCCCTTGGGAAAGCTGCCGCCGGATGGAATACCGCTTAACAGGGTTGGTTGGGTGGTAGATGCCGCCGAATAATTTACATAACCGTTGTACGCCCTGCTCTGAAATGTGGCGCCGAAAGGATACGCTTTACCGGCGCCCGGGTTGGAAGACACGCGCAGTTTACCGTCGTCGAACTGGCGCAAAACACCCGGCGAGCCGATGCCCGTATAGTTCAGGGGCGCGCCTGTGGTGCTGGTCAGGTAAATACCCTTCGATTGGCCGGGCGCCAGCGAAACGTTGAAGCCAGGAACGGGCGTGCCGGCGCCGGGGCCGGTAGAAATCACGTTGGCGTTACCGGCCAGGGTCCAGGCCGAGGCATCGTTTTCAAGGCCTACCCAGCTCGAAGCGCTGGTCGTTTGATACACCTGCATCGTCCAGCTGCCGGCATTCAGCGAAGGACCGAACTCGGTGAGTACCATGGGCGTAAACCCGAGGTTTATCACGTTGAACATGATCCCGGCATTGCTGCTGTTGAAATCAATCGGATGGGCCACGCTGCCGGGCATCATGACGCCGCAGTTGTCGGCGCAGTTAAGGTTGTATGAATAGGGGGCTACGCAGGCGCCTTCTGTGAGGTTGATGGTGATATTGCCCGGGCAGCTGATCACCGGCAAAGTATTGTCGGTCACCGTAATCAGTTGATTGCCAGAGGACAATACGGATAACCCGCAGGGGTCTACCAGTTCCCAGGTAATGACGTTGACGCCCACAGGGGCGGGAATGACGGTATTACCCGGCACGGCAACTGCGGTGGGGGCGCCGCCGTTGATGCGGTATTGTACAATATAACCCACGTTGCAACCGACCGGAAAGAAGCTCGGCACGGCAGTAGTCACATTGACAAAACAGGCATTCGACCCGGCGCCCGTAAGAACGGATTGGGGGCCGGGCGGTAACAGCGTGCAAACCGCGATGGGTACCTGCGTTATGATGGCGGACCAACCCGGCCTGGTGGCGGTATTGTCCGTGCGTAGTTGAAAGCTGAGGGCCTCATTCGCATTGGCGCCAACAGCGGCTAAACCGGTGTTGGCTGTAATGATGCCGGGGCTGGTCGTTTGCCAGTTACCGCCCGGGAAGCCGGAAAATGTAGGTCCCTCTGGACCGGGCACCTGATTGGTACCGACCGTATTGCTGTTGAAGATGTAGAAGGCATCCCAGTTCTGCTCCACGGAGAAAGACGTAAAGTTTGCCCGGATACGGTGCGTTGCCGCATTTGCAGGTATAAACGTAGCGCTTGCATTAGCGCCGTTGTTATAATTATTGACTGGTCCACCGCTATCGAAAAAGTTGAAATAGCAGGTAACCGGCGGGTTGATGGCAAAGGGACTACCAGGGGTAACCCCGTTCGCGGCCATGTTCACATTCGTTTGAGCCTTTACCTGGGCGCACACGAATAAGGTTAAAATGACCAGTGGGAAAACAAGATTAAGATTGCTCTTTTTCATGAAAATTAAAATTTATCAGATTGACTAAAAAGAAGAATTTTTTGCGCGGGCAATCGGGTTACGACAATAGCGAGAAGATTAATATCTTCTTGATAATCAGTTTTTTGCGCTCAATTTCTGCGTTTTATGCGTCTAGTTGGTTAACATGGTCCGGGCCTCCTGGAGCAAGGCGCGCAGTACGACTTTTGAGGTATAGGAAGCTTCTTTGGAATAGCCCAGGGTCGCAGCGGCCGGCAGGGCATTTTCCAGTGCCGCCGCCACGGGTTCGTCCCGGTCTATTTCGTAGATAATAGCTTTGAAATAGGCCACCCTTCTCAGGGTATTGTCGTACAGCGTTGTCCCCTCCGTGAAGCCCGGCATCTGTTGATTCAGGTTGTTTACCTGGGCGATCATGATGGTTTTTACTTCTGAAGCGGGTTTCCAGTTATAGGCTTGTTGCCCGTCGCTTTGGGGTGTTTGGGCAAGGGCTTGTTTCGCGGGAAGGCAAAACAAACCCATGATCAATAAAACCGGTAGCAGGCTCCGCAGGCTCCTACGTTCGTTCGATTTTTTCATGTGAATCAGATTTTCAGTGTGATATATAGAATGAAGCATTTTAAGCGCATTCAAAGCGCAGGTGGGAAGGCTCGCGGCTCAACGACCGGAACATTTACCGGCCATTTTTGCCTCCCCCGCAATGCGCCTTATGTTCATTTAAAATGAATCCGGTAACAACCATTTACCTCCTCTACCGGATAGGTACCCGGCCGGAGCGTATCGATTTGGAGGCCCAGTGCCGTCACGAAACCGGAAGGCAGTTTACAGGGCTCTTTCATTTCTAAAGTATTGTGTCGCAAATGGTTGCGCAGGATATTGATGCATAGAAATTCCCGCAGTAAAGTCAGGGATACGCTTTGACCGTTCTCCCCGGCCGACAAAAAAGCGACCGTACTTTCGCAGTCCTGCCGTTTCCCTACGTTGTGGTTTGATTGGTGCGCCGTGATCTTGCAGACCCCTGTGCCCCGGCAACCGAGGCTCGGCGAGCCGAACACCACATCGCAGCGGATCAACTTGCGTCCTTGAAGTTCCTGTTGTTCCGGACGCAGGTTTTTTTGGTGAAAAACAGGTTGTGATGTTGCACGAAAAGCCATATTAGCCATGGTGTGTGTGTTGAGGTACGTTTAAGAATGTCTCATAGTAGGCGGCACTGGCAAAGGATTATTTCTTGCGATGTTGTATGGATCGCCGGCAACTACTTGCCTGGAAAAAGACGGAGTTAGGCGCCGATCAGGTCGAGCCCGGTAATATTGCTGCGGTTGCCAATCAGGTCGAGGCCGGTAATGGCGCTGCGGTTGCCGATCAGGTCGAGGCCGGTGATGTTAGATTGTAGGTTATTGGCGGAGGAGATATGATTGTTCATGTCGCTGTGTTTTGATGTTTTTCATCTTAATTACAGTGACAAATGTCCCCCGGCTGCTACCCCTGGCTTAGGACACTTATACGAGGTCCTTCGCCCGGCGGTTCCGGCGCGCTTTTTTCAATATTATTTTATAAAATATTGATTTTTAATTATTTATGGAAAATATGCGAATGTGTAAAAAGGGCATGGGAGGCCGGGAAGCAGGCGAAAGGCTACTTACAGGGCGGGCAATAAAGCAAAAGCAGAAGGTGGAACCAATTGTTTGACGGGCATCATCCAAGATGCAAAAAAGGGCGCGCACCGGAACGGCCGCACCCTAATAAAGTGTTTAGAGATTGACACTGCCAGGTCTCGACGCTGGCAGGTCAAGCGCTCACGGTATGCAAGACCTGCCAGCGTCGAGACCTGGCCCTGTCGGACTTTCTTCGGATCAATATCCTCCAAACCTCAATATCCCGACTTAAATGTTGAGCTGCCCCAAAAAACAGGAGTCATCCCGCTGATTTTTTTTACCCTCCCCAACGCCTGTCATTCCGCAGCGTAGCGAAGGAAACTACACAAGTCCCGCTATTCGAAATCTTTTCAGCCCGACGGGTAAAGTAGCACGCAATCTACCGTTAGTTGCTATCTTTTTGTTTGCGTTAAATTGCGATGTACTTCCTCGTCGGTTGACGAAAAGAGATGGAGCAGATGCAGATGATCAGTACTTTGCTTACCCGTCGGACGGCAAAAAAAGCCGTCGGACCGGGTGCTGCAACCGGGCAGTTCATCGATCAACTACCCATTCCGCTTAATCCGCTCCCCGGCTTTTTTGATCTCCGGTCTTACCTGCTTCCGAATCGCCGGCATTTGATCCAGGGCCTTTTTGAACGTTTCCAAACGGGTGGAATCTGTGATCGTTTGCAGGTATTGTTCAACCGCTTCGGTATTTCCTATTTTTTCAGCGCGCTTCAGCAAAGCCTGATCAAAGACAGGTTGCACTTTTTCCAGCAGAGCCGGCTGTTTTTGTTGCACGGCCTCTATCAGGCGGGGCAGTTTTTCGCTTTGTGGAAAGTCCTGTAGGAACTGCCGAACCTTGGCCTCAGAAGGCGCCTGTTGCACCGACTCAAGGTAAGCCTTTTCCAGTACCGGCAATAATAAAGCGGCCTTGTCCGGATACGCTTCAATTGCTTTTTTGAGCTCCGGCAGCCTTTCGCTGTCGGGGAAATCGCGGAGAAAACCGCGTACTTTGTCTTGGTCCGGGTTGGTCCTTACCTCATCCCAATACCTGCGCTCCATGGTTTTAAGCGCCTGGTTCATTTGGGTGCGGTATCGCCCCTGCTGTTCGTATTTCCCCAGATATTGGCGAATATCCTGCGCCGATTCGGTTTTCAACGCTTTGCGGTACCAGGCGTTTTCCGCTTGCGGGGCCTGCTCGTGTTTGGCAATGTATTCGCTATACGCCTCCGGACTGTCTTTCACCCGGGCAACCCACCAGTCACGGGTGGCAGGCGGAGTGACGGCCCATGTGGTTGCCGTACCAAACATCAGGAAAGCCAGGAAAAAAGCGAGGGCGCGCAAGCCTTTGTTACCGGTTTTACCCGCCGAAGCTTCAGCGTAGGCGGGTTCATTCCCCGAAGCCGACACAGATTCAGAAGGCGTAAATGAAGGCTCCACAGACCTGCTGTTCATTTCAAATTCATCCCCGACCGACTCTGGGGAACGTGAAATTGGCTGTACAGGGTTGACGGCAAATGGCGGCAGAGGGGCGGTTGGCGTGCTGGGCGAATCCGCCTTCGCTGAAGATTCGGCGGGTGAAAACGCCAGCACCTCCCCGGCGGGCTTGAAAGGCGTTTCCTTATTGAGTTCCATACCAGGGACGACCGCTGCGGCCTGATCCCGGGAAATGATCCGTACCGATTCTTCGAGCACTTTTTCGCGCAGTTCGCGTTCGCCGTCTACCAACTCAATGACCGAAACTTTTACCTCGAGCAGGTACTCTCCTTCGCGCAGGGGCGTCACGTAAAATCGCCATTCGGTGTATTCATCGCCTTCCAGATCAATAGTTTGTACCGATTTGCTCGTAGTCCGCACCGAGAAGTTACGCCCGCCGCTGGGATCCCCCAGTTCAACCTGCATGGATTTGCTGATCTTTTTCAGGAGCCGCTCTTCGGTATGGTCGATGATTTTCAGGTCTTCCTTGAGCACCGTAGCGTCGAGGGCAATGCGTACCAGGCAACGGCATTCATCGCCCAGGGTCATCATCTGGGGGACCTGATAGAGCAGCATGCCTTGTTTACCCGCCGAAGCTTTAGCGAAGGCGGGTTTATGTCCAGCTTCAGGATCAAAATCATCTTCCGTCAACCCATCAATAATTTCCAACAGGTCCTTTCTGATTTGATTTTCAATGCGCCGGATTTCCGCCCCCTCGGCCACGCCGCTGCGGTCCAGTTCGCGCAGGGCATTGTAACGGCCGAGCATCAGGTAGAGCTCGTCGTATTTCGACGCCGCAGGGGGCAGCAAGGATTGCAGGTATTCAATCGTCGCTTTCAGGCCCTCTGTCAGCATTTGAGAGAGGTCGCGTTGAAGTTCGGGCAAAGGTTTGGCAAGCGGCATAGATGGCGGGTTTGATTTTAATTCAGCGGTTTAAAGGCAAAAATAGGCGAATATTGGTAAAATTTTGCCGGAATAAACCGCTTTCCCGTCCGGGACCGTAGTCATCGCCAAATTACGCCATGCCGGGTCGTGGAAACCTTCACACCGGCATTTTCCGTATTGAATATACCTACCCAAACCAAATGGTCGTGAAACCTTTACACGCCAGCAATTCAGCCTCCAAAGCAAGCGCACGCGGAAAGAGGATGTTATTTTCGAGGTGCAGGTGCAAGTGCATATCGGCGTCAAATTCTTTCAGGAGGACGTACCAAGTACGATGTTCTGGCCATGCGCCCGCAGGAGGAATGTAATCACCGGTCAAGGTTCGTATTTCCTGCAACACATTGACAGCAAGTTCGTGCTGGTTTTCCAACTGGCGAATAGGGCTTTCCACCCGCCCAAATTTCGGCTCTACGAAGGCAATAGCGTGATCCCGTACCGACTCCATGTCTAAAATATAGGGAAACATTGCCTGTTCCTCTACTTCCAAATGGCGCTTCAACTCGCCTTCGAACTTCTGGATCAGTATCAAAACCTCCTGCATCGCAGCATGTTTAGGACCCGGGGCGCCAGAAACGATTTTGCCCAAACGCAGCAGTTCGGGCATGGACTCGCGGATATAATTATGGTGGGTGTGCACGATAAATTCCACTAAAAACCGGGTATCCCAATCAGAGAAGTTCCAATGCGGGTTTTGATGGCCGGGACTGTTGTTCAAATCGGTTAAAGCTTTTTCCAGCATCAACTCGTCCAAATGCTGTTCACCACAGACTTCTTCCAGCGTTTTTTTGCCGGTTCGGCAAAAATCAATACCAAAAGTATCCAGCACGCCGGCAGCCCGGTAATCAGTTGTCACGATTTCGCCGATGGTCGCTTTTGTTGTCATGGTAGATGCTGTTTTATTGCCAATAACAAAATTAGGGTATTTAAATAACAAAAGAAATGATGAAGGCCGGTTTTAACGATGATTCTCGTCAATTTTTTCAGCAGATGCCACTGCCGGGTTATACCTGATTTGGCCTGCATCCGGAAGCCAATCTCACCGCTCCGCAACGCAACACGCTCGTTCAGTGGTTCAACGCCAACGGCGGCGAGGGCAGCGAAGCAAACGGCGGTGAAAAAGAGGAGGATTAAATCGTTATTTGCCGTAAAATCAACCGCCATCATGACTGCCGTCATTCCGCTGTGCCTCCGCCTGTCACCATCTTTGGAGGAAACAAAAATCGGTCTGTCATGCCATCTTTCACCAAGAATTTTTCCGAAATATCCATCAACGAACTCGCGCTCGTAGGCGGCAAAAATGCCTCTTTGGGGGAAATGTTCTCCCAACTCACACCTAAAGGCATCCTCGTTCCCGACGGTTTTGCCGTCACCTCCGAAGCCTACCGGGTATTTCTGGAAGAAAACAAATTGTCCAAAATGCTGGACGACTTGCTGGGCACACTCGATAAAACCAATTTTTCCAACCTCGACGAAATCGGCGCCAAAGCGCGGGATTTGATTAAAAACGCCAAGATGCCGAAATCGGTCGAAGCCGAAATCAAACAGGCCTGCCGCGATTTGTACGAGCGCGAGCACGCAGACATCTCGCTGGCCGTACGCAGCAGCGCCACAGCGGAGGATTTGCCCTCGGCCAGTTTCGCGGGGCAATTGGAGAGTTTTCTCAACATCCGGGGCGAGGATGAACTGGTGCAGACGGTTCACCGCTGCTTCTCCTCGCTGTTCACCAACCGCGCCATCAAATACCGGGAAGACCAGGGATTCGGCAACATAAACGTGGCGCTCTCCGTGGGCGTGCAAAAAATGGTGCGCTCCGACCTGGCGGCCTCGGGGGTGGCCTTTACCCTCGACCCCGACACGGGTTTTGATAAAGTAGTGGTTATCAACAGCATCTACGGCCTCGGCGAAAACATTGTGCAGGGCCGCTCCACACCCGATGAGTTCGTGTTGTTCAAACCGCATATCGGCGGCACGTTCAATCCCCTGATTCAGAAAAAAATCGGCGATAAGGAGTGGATGATGGTGTACGGCAACTCAGAAAAATCGTCGGCTACCGTAGAAAATCTGCAAACCCCTGCCAAAAAACGCGACGTTTTTTCTTTGTCCGACGCAGACGTGGCCACCTTGGGCAAATGGTGCGTTCAAATCGAACAACACTATAACAAGCCGATGGACATCGAATGGGCCAAGGACGGCGAGAGCGGAAAACTGTACATCGTACAGGCCCGGCCGGAGACGGTACACGCCGGCCACAGTACACACGCGGTTGTGCGGACCTTCAACATAAAATCCAAAGGCAAAAAACTCGCCGAAGGCATCGCGCTGGGTGAAAAAATCTCGTTTGGCAAAGCCAGGCTCTTGCATTCGCCAAAAGACGCGGATCTCCTGAAGGAAGGCGAAGTGCTCGTAACCGACATCACCAATCCCGACTGGGACCCCATCATGAAACGGGCCGCCGCCATCATCACCAACAAAGGCGGCCGCACCAGCCACGCCGCCATTGTGGCCCGCGAACTCGGCACGGTGGCCGTTGTCGGCTGCGGGGATGCTACGGATAAAATCCACGACGGCGAAATCGTCACAGTCAGTTGTGCCGAAGGCAAAACGGGCTTCATTTACGCCGGAAAAGCCGAATGGACCGTGGAGGAAAGGGACGTTTCCCACCTCAAAATGCCCGAAACAGCGCCCATGCTGATCCTCGGCGACCCCTCGCTGGCCTTCCAGCAGTCGTTCCTGCCCAACCGGGGCGTGGGGCTCCTGCGTATGGAATTTCTCATCACCCACCACATCGAGGTACACCCGCTGGCGCTCACCCGCTTCGAGCAAATCACCAATCCGGATATCCGGGCGGGGATCACGCAGCTCACCCGGCACTACCGCGACAAAAAGGAGTATTTCGTGGACCAACTCGCACAGGGCGTGGCGACCATCGCGGCGGCTTTTCACCCGTACGACGTCATCGTGCGCATGAGCGATTTCAAAAGCAACGAATACGCCAACCTCCTGGGCGGGCAACAGTTCGAGCCGATAGAAGAAAACCCGATGATCGGTTTCCGGGGTGCCTCGCGCTACTACTCGCCGCTGTACAAAGACGGTTTTGCCCTCGAATGTAAGGCCATGAAAAGGGTACGCGAAGAGATGGGCTTCAGCAACGTGAAACTGATGATTCCTTTTTGCCGCACGGTGGAAGAAGGCAAACAAGTGGTGGCCACGATGAAAGAATTCGGCCTCGAACAAGGCCAAAACGGCCTCGAAATTTACGTTATGGTGGAGATACCGAGCAACGTGCTGATGGCTGAACAGTTTGCCGATATATTCGACGGTTTTTCCATCGGCTCCAACGACCTCACGCAACTCACCCTCGGCCTCGACCGTGATTCGGCACTGGTGAGCGGTCTTTTCAGCGAAAAAAACCCTGCGGTGATGCAGCTCATCGCCACCGCCATTCGCACCGCCCGTAGAAAAGGGATCAAAATCGGCCTCTGCGGACAGGCGCCAAGCGACATGCCGGAGTTTGCACAATTTCTTGTCAATGAGGGCATTAACAGTATTTCTTTTAATGCGGACGCTTTACTGAAGGGGATTGAGAACATCGTAGTGGCGGAGGCGAAACCGCGTGGGGATGAACCCGCCTTCGGGGAAGCTTCGGCGGGTAAACCCGCTGACTCCGCCTTAATTACCCGCGACAATACATACGTAGATCCAGCTCCAATTACCAATTGGGAGTGGGAGGAAGAAGGCAACGGAGAGAAATTTTTAAAATAAGAAGATGAAAAACCTGTTCAAAATGCTACGTTTTGCCATGAAAAAACAAACAATTTACACAATTTTAGCCATTCTTTTGATGGCTGTTTCGAGCCGCATTTTCGCACAATCCGCACCGCTCAGCGATACCTTGCAAATCAATTCCATCCGGGCACGCGTCCAATCCAACGGCCAAATTAATTCATGAATAAATCTGCTTTGTATAACTTGACTTAATTCAATAATAATGAGCCGCTTACACAACAAAGGCGCCATAGTACATATTTCCTCCATCGCTGGTATCGTGGGCGGCAACGGCGCGCCATACTCCGCCTCGAAGGCAGCCATGCGGCTTCTGAGCAAAGACCAGGCAATCGAGTTCGCGCCCTTCAACATCCGCGTCAACTCGATCCACCCCGGCGGCGTGCTGACCCCGATGACGGAGCATTTGTTCCCGGCCCCGCTGAACTGGAGGCCATGATGAAAGCGATGTGCCCCCTGGGCCGCATCGGAGAGGCCATCGAAATCGCGCATGGAGCGCTGTTCCTGGCCTCCCATGAATCCTCTTATATAACGGGCTCCGAATTGGTCATCGACGGCGGAATGACGGCGCGGTAAAACAGGGCTTGCTCCAATTTACCAAAGATTCCTACCTTTCCATCTCGTGAAGAAAAAGAAAAAACGTTTCAACGCATTTCAACGATTTTGGCGAAGCCTCGGTCCGGGGCTCGTGACGGGTGCCAGCGACGATGACCCATCGGGTATCGCCACCTACTCGCAGGCTGGCGCCATGTACGGATTGGCCACGCTCTGGACGGCGCTCGCCACCTACCCGCTGATGGTGGCCGTTCAGGAAATGTGCGCCCGCATCGGCATCGTGACGCGGCAGGGGTTGACCGGCGTATTAAAACAGCATTATCCAAAGCCTTTGCTGTACCTCATGATTTTGTTCAGTGTGCCGGCCATAATCCTTAATATCGGCGCGGACATCCAGGCGATGGGGGCCGTGACGAATATGCTTTTCCCGCAGATACAACCGCATTGGGCAAGCGTTTTTTTTACGGGGTTGCTCTTGTTAGCCATCGTTTTTTTGCCCTACAAGCCGTTAGCAGCCGCACTGAAATACCTCTGTTTGTCGCTACTGCTGTATCTCGTGGTGCCATTTTTGGTAAAACCTGATTTCCGGGATGTACTTTTCCATACGTTTGTACCAACCGTCCGTTTTGAAAAAAATTACCTGATCATGTTGGTGGGCATACTCGGCACCACCATTTCACCCTACCTTTTTTTCTGGCAAACCAGCATGGAAGTGGAGGAGGTGGGCCAGGGGCACAACACGGTGGTGGTGGATAAAAAACTCATTACCGGAATGCGGCAGGATGTTGACTTCGGCATGTTTCTGACTTGCCTGGTCTTCTTTTTCATCATACTGACCACCGGGACGGTACTGTTCAAGGAAGGCGTGCATGACATTAATACGGTGCAGGACGCAGCGATGGCCCTGCGCCCGCTGGCTGGCGAACAAGCCTACTGGCTTTTTGCGCTCGGCGTGATCGGCACGGGTATGCTGGCCATTCCTGTTCTGGCAGGCGCGGTATCGTATATTTTTGCCGAAACATTTGGCTGGGAAGAAGGGCTGAATAAAAAATTCTACCAGGCGCGCGGGTTTTACGGGGTCATGGCGCTGTCGCTGGGCTTGGGTTTGGCATTTGATTACGCCGGTATCAGTCCGATTGACGCCTTATTGCTCGCGGCGGTTTTATACGGCCTCACGGCCCCCGTACTGATTGCTATGGTCTTGCATATATCCAACAATACCAGGATTATGGGTACTTTTGTGAATGGGCGATGGTCGAATATTTTCGGTGGCATCGCCCTGGCGTTCATGAGCGCGGCGGCTGGGATTTTGATTTATTTTTTGTTGTAAAACGTAACTTATATTTTGACACCGTTCCTAAGGAACGGTGAAAAAATAAGGGTACAGAAAACACGGACATTTCCCGGAGAAATTTGTACCCTTATTTAAAACCCGTTCCTAAGGCAAAATCATTTACAAAAACAAACAAAATGTTTTATTTTATTTACTTACAATACCACTCAAACCTCATTCACACACCCAATCCCCCCCTC
>Ga0335394_10002569_pt1 | contig 20456 bp, 22 predicted proteins | sample MAT03_FD_205741 | JGI IMG/M metagenome (GOLD analysis project Ga0335394, IMG submission 205741) | Freshwater microbial communities from Lake Fryxell liftoff mats and glacier meltwater in Antarctica - MAT-03 (spades assembly) (version 2) ...
AACCGGTTTAAAGGGTCAGTTTCAAAAATTGCAATAACTACTTTCTTTTTCATGATTACCCTTAAAGGGATAATCATGCCTTCGGAATATATAGTCTAAATTCTACAAAAACAGGGTTTTGCAACAAGTTCTATCCTATTTTGGGAATACGCATCAATATTTTGGGAAGCTCAAAACCTACTTTTTGCTTCTTACTAGAATTGTAATAAATAATACTATTAAACCTAAAGAAACGATTATAGTCCAAATATTCAATTGGCGCGATTCAACAAACATCTTATAATCTTTCATCAAAAACTTTGTAGCACTGGGTAGCCAATAGGCCACGTTACCTGCAACAGAATCTGCATTTGAATTTACAACCTCACCGGGCATATCTATTCTATGAACATATTTTCCATTACCGGCTGTAGAGGCAAAATTCGTCAACGTTTCTACTTCAAACTTAATCTGGTTTAATTGCTCTTTCGAAATTGGAATATTTGAAATGCCTGAGATTGGAAAAAGGGAAGCGATATCCTCTATGCCTTTTTGATTTTTAAGAGATTCAAACAATTTCTGTTTGTGATTGTGCAAGGTGTCAATCCACGATTTATTTTCGCCTGCATCCAATAGCCTAACCATCTGCGAATAATACTCTTCAAAGATTGCCCGGGTTCCATAAGTGTCAAAAATTTTATCATTCAACCCATCCAAATACAAACTATCTGCTTTGGTGATAGACTTGCCTTCAGCGGGCAATCGATCGATAAAGGCATAGTCTTCTCGCGTAAAATAATTTATTGTAGGATGTTTAAGTCGATTGATGGCCAAATAGGTATCTGAATAAGAAATGTATGTATAAAACCATCTGAATTTTTTACCAAATTCACTCCTAATTCTAAATGTTGTATCGCTGGGTGTTGCCAACTCCTTATTTGCTTCCAAAGCAGAGTTGAAATGCTTGGTGTATGTAATGATAAACTTTTTATCATCGGTTTTCTTTACTGTGTCTTTTACCCTAAAGGCAACTTGCCAGTTTGTTGACGCCCCGATTCCAATAAAGTTTTTAGCCCCCACTGAGTCAGTTTCCAATTCAATCGTCTTAGCTAACGATCCATCTTCATGAACAAGTGTTTTCATAGATACGGAATGATCACACGAACTAAGGAATATTAAGATTCCCGAAAGGGTAACTATTACATTACGAGTCTTCATAATTTTAGTCTTTGCTGTTTTTAAAATCACTATTTTTTATTTGATCGTATAACGAAATTGTTTTGGGTGATTCTCTCCGCTTGATATAGGTTTGCAAAAAACGTTGAGTATTTAATATGGCCACATCAGTTTTATAGCTCTTATTAAATGCCAGGTTACTTGCTGATGTAATTTCAGAAACAAAGAATCCAATTAAGGTGATTGATACAATCCCCATCGCTGATTGCAGCCACCGATATTCAAAGAGAAGGAAAATTCTATCTAGTAAATTGATTTTTTGGTTAGGCTCAAGCCCTTTCATAATCCTGAATTTAATTCGTTCAGAATTACCTGTCGGCACAGGCATTTCAGCAGCTTTGCTTATTAGTTGATATTGATGATTTACTTGAATTAATAGTTCCTTGCAAGAAGAACAACCGATAATGTGTTTATCCACCAAAGCCCTTTCCTTCAGGCTAAGCTCTTTATACAGGAAGATTGACTCCTCAATATTTTTACAATTCATAGCCTAATTGAATTATTATTTTCAAAGTAAGGTTTCAATTTTTTGCTAACAGCCTGCCGTGCATATTAAAGATTACTCTTCATGTTGCTTGATGAGATAGAAAGAACATCACAAACTTCGTCAACAGTTAGTCCCTCTAAATCGCGCAGCACAAAAACGGCACGCTGTTTAGGTGTTAATGTATCTGCAGCTTGCTGAATCACATTCAGTAATTCCTTTCCTTCAAGCTCGCTCAACGGTGTAGTCTCTTGTTCAATAAAATATCCAAGCTCCATATCCATATGATTTTTTCTCTGCTTTGCGGCAGATGATTTTAAAAAATCAAGGCTTCTGTTTGCAATAATGCGGTAAAGCCATGTTGTTATTTTTATATTAGTACGATACTGATGTATGTTTTTCCAAAGACTAATAAAACCTTCCTGCACAATGTCTTCAGCTTCGGCAGCATGGCCAACAAATCGAAATGCCACCCGATATGCAAAGGTTTGATATTCGTCAACAATAACCCCAAACGCGCGCTCGCTTCCAGCCTTGGCTTCATCAATTACTTCGACAGACACACGCACTGTTTGCTGATGCATTCGGTTATTATACGATTTCAAAGTTTGATGGTCAAATGAAGATAGCAAGTAATTTATAAGCACACTGCATTTTTTGTTGTTCAATAAAGATTGATAAGCGCAACTTATTGCGAGACACTTTCGTTACTATTGCAGTTCACAATGAGCAGATTGGCCGCAGCCGAAAGTAAACATTTTTTAAACTATACGCGGTGCCAAAGTTTTGTTCTGAAAATCCTCTAACAAACAAAATTGTATATGGGTCGCATTGTGACTTAAGAAAGAAAGTATGGCGTGGAGTACATTATATATAAGTGGAAAGAAAGATTTCAAAGAAGAAGTTTTAGAGAATCTTAATGATTCTGACGTTTATTATTTACCTGGAAGTTCAGGTGAAAATAATTTAATCATGATTTGGGTGGATGAAGAACTTCCGTTAAGAGATTTAAAAATTGCCATTGGCAGCAAGACTGTATTCAAGTATCGATTGCAATTCTTCACAACACCTGAGCAGCATCAGTCTGAAGAAAGTCGGGGAAAACTAACAGCCCGCGAGGAGGCCATGATCAGCGAGATGAGCGACTGGGAGGCTCGTTATCGCTATAGTGCTTAGAGAATTACTCAGGCATTTGCTTTAAATACCATTATACCTTTAGGATTCGATAAAAAGCAATAAATTTAAGACTCTTTAAGACCTGAAATCTTTCGATATGGTATTAATTTCCCCCCGCTCGTTTTTTGTCGCAGCAATCCTCTTTTGTTTCATTCCAGCATTTTGCCAGCAAGATTCGGTTTCACTTTCCGAGAAATACTATCGCGCAGGGATGGAAGTTTTTAATTACTCGCATCGAAAGCAGGCCACAGAAATGTTCATGCTTGCTGCAAAAGCTGATCCGACCAGTGCCAAAGCGCATTTTATGACTGGGCGATCGATCATGCTTACAGTGCGGAAGGAGTTGTCATTAGATTTTTTTAAAACTGCTTACAACCTGGACCCCAAAATAGATCCAGATATTCTTTATTACTTGGGACAGGCTTTTCACTACTCGGAAAAATTTGACAGTGCTATACTATTATACAACCGGTACAGCCGTTTGCTTGCCCGATCTCTTGATTATGAAAAATCTAAAAAAATAACCGAAGTTAACCGTAAAATTTTTGAGTGCACCAATGCAAAAATAATGGTAGCTCAACCTGTGGATGTGACGTTGGCCAATCTGGATGATCACATTAACTCTGAATGGCCCGATTATGCGCCCACAATTAATGCGGATGAAACCTTTATGGTTTTTACAACCCGAAGACCCGATGGTAATTTGAACAACCGCCTGGCTGTAGACAATGAATATTATGAGGAGATTTTTTACAGTCGTAAACAAGATGATGTATGGTCTCCGGCACAAAACCTTGCTGGCTCACTTAACAATAACTATCATAACGCCAGTGTTAATCTATCACCAGATGGAAAAGAAATGCTCTTATATCACGACAGCAATGGCGGTGATATTCTTTCAACGTTTCTCAAGCCTGACGGCACATGGACTGATCCAGAAAGCTTGGAAATAAATACGGAATTCATAGAAAACTCTGCGACCATTACAGCCGATGGTCAAAAGTTATTCTTTTCAAGTAATCGGCCGGGGGGTTATGGCGGAACAGATGTTTATATGGCTACCAAAGATTCAAAGGATAACTGGACTAATCCGCAAAACTTAGGCAAACTTATCAATACTGATTTGGATGAGGATGGAGTATTTGTTTCTGCCAGCGGCAAACACCTCTACTTTAGCTCTAATGGCCACGCAGGTATGGGCGACCTAGATATTTATAAATCAGCTTACAACGCTGAAAAAGAAACTTGGGAAAAGCCCGTTAACATGGGCTACCCTATTAACTCAGTTGAAAATGATATTTACATTGTACTTACCCGCAACGAAGACTTTGCATACATTTCTTCCGTGCGAAAAGAAGGAATTGGCGAACAGGATATTTATAAAGTAGACATTAAGAATTGGAAAGAACCAACGTATACTCAACCAGATTTTGCTGATGCTGTATTAGCCATGGAAGATGAAATGCCGGCCCTCGCCAGACCAGAAGGAAAACCTGCAACAGTTACGACTGAAAGTGAAAGTTTTGAAACGATAAAATTCAATGTGTTTGTTGCGGAGGGAAGCTCACGCCAACCTCTGCCGGCATCGGTAAAACTAACTTCTGCAAAAGGTGGGGAAATCAATTTTAATGAGGTGGCTCCTGGAACCTACCAAACCAACATTAAACCAGGCGGAAAATCTTCACGCTATAAACTTCTTATCTCAAGTAACGAATACATTCCCTTCTCATCGTCATATTATTTTGGAAGTAAGTTTCAAACTAATGTGATTACCGATTCCGTTTACCTCGACAAGATTGCCGTAAACTATAAACGTACTCTTAATGTCTATTTCGGATTAGACAGCGATGTACCAAAGTCGTTTGAAGACATTTTGTATCTTGAGCAAATCATGAAAACATCTACTTCTGTAAAAGTAGAGATCAGTGGCCATACAGATAACACGGGGGAGCATGCTTACAATGTTGGCCTTAGCAGCAGACGTGCCAATGCTGTAAAGAAACACTTAGTTAATTCAGGTATTGATCCAGAACGTATAACAGTAGCGGGCTATGGTCCTGACAAACCAATCTCCGATAATAAAGCCAGAGCCGGACGTCAATTAAACCGCAGAACGGAATTTATAATAATTGAAAAATAACGCCAAAATAATCCAACACTGATGAACCGGTGGATAAAACGGCTCCTTATATCCCTTGCAGCGCTAGTTGCAATTGTACTTTCATTGGTAGGTCCAATTGACCGTACCCCATTACCCGAGCAGAGTTTTTATACGGGAATGGTAAAAAATCTTGATTCACTTTCAATTCCGAGCTATCCGGCAAACGGAAAATTAAAAGCAGGTTGGAAAAAACTATCTATCACCCCTGACCATTCGATGCCAATGGCGGGTTATAAAAGACGCCCGGTTTTCGAGACCATTCATGATTCACTCCATGCCCGTATAATCGGAATAAGTAATGGATTCATTTCATGTTACCTTATCAGCGCAGATTTGTTGCTCTTCCCTCCTATAATTAAGCAACAAGTTGAGCAAAGACTAGACAAAGAACTATCGTCAAAAATCTTTCTTTATTTTGGCGCAACTCATACGCACAACGGAATTGGCGGCTGGAACAATAGCCTCGTTGGTAATTTTGCGTTGGGGGGTTATGATGAAGACTGGGTGAACAAAACAACAACAAAATTAGTTGAAGAAATTAAGGCGATTAATTCATCTATGAAACCTGCAACGCTTTCCTATTGGGAAACCAACGCCAACGAATATGCAGAAAATCGATTAGTAGCCGCAGCTCCACATGACGGTTGGTTGCGCGGGTTAAAGATTGTAGCTGATGATAGCAGCTCTGCGCAGTTTGTTACATTCAGTGCGCATGCTACCAGCATTAGTAAAAAAAGTCTTTCCCTTTCCGGGGATTATCCCGCAGTGCTCATTGATCAAATTGAGAATCATCATAATTCATCAGGCATGTTTATGGCAGGCATGGTGGGTAGTCATCGGCTTGCTGGTATCGATGCAACAGAATATGATTTAGTGAACAAGGCCGGAGTAGCACTCAATAAAAAAATTCTGACGGCAGTGTATGACAAGGCTTTCGATTCAATTGAAATTAGAGCCGCACATGTCCCGATTTACTTTGGCCCTTCACAGCTACGTCTTACAAAGAATTGGAAATTACGTAATTGGGTTTTCAATTCAGTTTTAAACCCATTAAAGGGAGAGCTTACCTTTCTTCAATTGGGTAATATTACTTTGATAGGAACTCCTTCAGATTTTTCTGGAGAGCTTTCAATTACTCAAAAACTGAACGAACTTGCCGCTAACAATGATCAGCATCTAATCATAACAAGTTTCAATGGCGATTATGTCGGCTACATCACGGAAGATGATCATTACGAGCTTGTAGAAAAGGAAGAGGTGATGGCCATGAATTGGGTTGGGCCTTACTATGGAAATTATTTTAGTGAAATGATTTCTACATTGATTAACAAAACGCAAGGACGCTAAGCCGCAAGGTTTTTCTTAACCATTAAGATAGTCAAGAAATTAAGATCATTAAGCGGATGAACACTTCATTCCTTAATGCTCTTAAAGGTAAAAAATGAACCGCAAAAATTAAGGTTTAGGCTTGCGATCAGGACGCTTGCCTCGCCACGTTTTTTTATTATTGCCTGAATTATTCGCCCTATTATTTCCAGCACCCGCGTGGTTGGTTCTTGCTTCAGGTGTGTAAGCAGGACCCGAGCCTAGCTCAATAGGCAAAGGCATTTTAGGTACTTCTTTTCCAATTAGGCTTTCAATCCTAAAGAATTTGCGCTGGTCCAGTTGGTTGATAAACGTAATGGCAGTGCCTGTTGTGGCTGCACGTGCCGTGCGCCCTATTCGGTGTATATAATCCTCTGGATCGGGCGGTACATCAAAATTGATAACAAGATCAATACCCTCTACGTCAATTCCGCGCGATAGAACATCCGTTCCAATTAAAATTGTAAGCTTCTTATTTTTAAATTCACGAAGCACAGCCTCGCGATCTGCTTGCTCAAGGTCAGAATGAATTGCTTTTGCTTGCAAGCCCAATCGCTGAAGGTTGCGGTCCAGTTTTTTTACGTTCTCTTTTGTTGATGCAAAAATCAACACACTGTTAAATTGTTTTTCCTTGAGAAGAAAATCGATCAATTTCTCCTTTTGTTCATTATGCACAACGTAAGCCTGTTGCAAAATTCCTTCAGCCGGTTTTGAGATGGCAATATTTATTTCTGTTGGATTTTTTAAAATTCGATTTGCCAGCGCCCTGATTTTTGGCGGCATGGTGGCCGAAAACAAAAGCGTTTGTCTATTTGCAGGAAGTTCTTTAATAATCCTTAAAATATCCTCATAGAATCCCATGTCCAGCATACGGTCAGCTTCATCCAACACCAAGTGCTCAACATGATCAAATTTAATTGTGCCCATGGCAATTTGGGCTATCAAGCGACCGGGTGTTGCGATAATTAAATCAACTCCCCCTTCCATAGCGCGCTTCTGTTGATCCCAGGTAGCGCCATCTCCACCTCCGTAAATGGCAATTGAACTAACACCTAAAAAATAGGAAAACCCTTCGATCTGCTGATCAATTTGTTGAGCAAGTTCGCGTGTTGGCGCGATAATAACTGTGTTCAAGTGTCGTTTTTCTGAGGCTACAATGTTGTTGAGAATGGGCAGCACATAAGCTGCGGTTTTGCCTGTGCCAGTTTGCGCGCAAGCAATCAAATCGTGTTTTGCAAGAATTACTGGAATAGCCTGCTCTTGAATAGGGGTGGCTTTTGAAAAGCCCATGGCGTCCAATCCATCAAGGAGTCGAGGATTGAAGTCAAAATCGTGGAAGCTCAAAATGTATTAATAATTAGTCTAAAAAATCTGTTGCAAGATACGATAAGTAATCCAAATTCACTGACACCTCGCTTAATCACAAAGGAACCAGCTTGATAATTCCTAAAAACTTGTATCTTGAACCTGCAATTATGAGTACGAATCTCAATATGGTTTCTGACAATGAAGGCAGAAATACTTTCTCTCTGACGATTACCGTTCGCGAGGGTGATATCGATACCATGCATCATGTTAACAATGTTGTTTACTTTAAGTGGGTGCAAGATATTGCCACAGCCCATTGGAATACTGTTGCCTCAGAACCCATAAGGACAAAATATTTATGGGTAGTTCTGCGTCACGAAATTGATTATCTAGCTCCCGCTTTTTTAGACGATACATTATTGGCCACAACCTGGGTTGGTGAAACAAATGCAACTCGCTCAACTCGTTTTGTAGTTATTAAAAATTCTGAAACAGAAAAGATAATGGCAAAAGCAAAAACAGTTTGGTGCATGCTTGATAGCAGCACCTTAAAGCCTAAACGAATTACCGAAGAAGTCACTGACCTTTTAAAATCCAAATTGCTATGAATAAATTGAAATTACTTTTGTTATTGTTTTTGGTTCCAGGTTTTCTAATTGGACAAAAACATGAGCTAACGCAATTGTTTAGCAAAGAAGAGCCGCTAGATATTAAATTATCAATTTCAGTAAAGGGGGTAAAGGCCATAAACAACGATACGATCTACACGGCAGCCATGATGCATTTCAAAAGCGGAGAAGCCTGGGATTCAATCCCGGTATTGGTTCGGGCCCGCGGATATTTTAGACGGAAAGAGTGTTCATACCCCCCGCTTAAAATAAAGATAAAGAAAGATGATGCAAAAGGAACTGTGTTTGCAGGAAATAAGAGCCTAAAACTTGTGTTGCCATGCAATACTGCAAAGGACAATTCTTTGATCATGAAAGAATACATTTGTTATCAACTCTACGAACCCATTACTCAATACACATTTAACACCCGGTTGCTCAATATTGAATTCAACGATGTTTCAGGTAAAAAAGTGAAAGCCTCGCAAGTAACAGGTTTCTTCATTGAGGACGATGACCTGGTTGCCAAGCGCTACAATGGAAAAGTTGTTCAAGATTTGAAATTGCATCCCAAGTTGTTACAGGAAGCAAATTCAGTGCGGCACGATATGTTTCAATACATGATCGCGAATACCGATTGGTCAACCACATTTCTTCACAATGCCAAACTGATTCAATTAGATTCAACAAAGGAATATATTCCATTAGCCTATGATTTTGATATGTCTGGATTTGTAGACCCACCTTACGCCCAAGTCAATGAAACATTGGGAATTGCAAGCGTGCGCGACCGATTATTCCGCGGATTTTGTCGATCAGATGAGGCTTATCAGGCAGTTCGGCAAGAATACATTCAACATGAATCAAGTATTATGGCTGTTCTGGCACAATACCAAAATCAAGTGGATCCGCGACAATACAGCGCTATGGTCAAATACCTGGAAAAATTTTACGATATCTTTAAGAGCGATTCGCAATTTAAGTCAGAGATACTAAGTAAATGCAGGACTAAGTAGGTCAGCTCCATGCTAGAAACCCTAGAAAGACCAATACGCTAAATATAAAACCAAACATAAACACTTGATAGGCATATACAAGTAGATTGTATTTGCGCTTTAATATCAACCCTTGGTTATAAACGTCAATGGTCATGTGTTCATACAAGTCATCTCCCGAATCCAGTAATTTCTTCATTTCATCTAAATAAGCCTGTTGGGTATAACTTGAAATGATACCAAAGAATAGCAAACTTGATTTTTGCATAGAACCACCTACTACTTTTGCTTTTAACAATTTTGGTCGTGCAGCCTGAATGGCAAAAATAACTGAGATCAAACACGAAAGTACAATTAACACAATAGGTACAATTGCTTTGGAGTCATAGGCGTCAATCTTGCCAGCTATGGCACCATAGCCTGTAATTGCAATGATTGATGAGATGATCATGGTGTTGATACTGATAATAATATTTGCTTTGTTATCAGCCATTTGAATAAGGTTGCTTTGATTTTGATAGGTTGCTCTGAAAAGTGTTTCTCTTCCCCTACCTTCTTTTTTCTTCTTCGCTGGTTTTGGCTCCATAAAAATTAATGTAGATATTTTTTACAGTTTGAAATCATTTAACCGAATGTCATCCAGTCCATGCTGATCAAACGGGTTCTCCATTTGATCTTGTACGTTATACAATGAGATGAGGATAAATGTTGAAATGGCTGATAACAAATAAACAATCCATGACTCATTCAACGAAATGCCATCATGCAATCGATGATATAATGCCGGAGTATAAATAAGCGGATACACATAGATAAAAATCAGGCAATAAGCTCGAAGGGCAATTGGGGTGCGATGGTGATTTACAGCAGCAATATTTTCGACACTATAATGAACATCTTTCATAAAACGAAAAATCTTAAGGGCCGTGCCACTGCCAATCGCTTCTTTATTTAATTGAATAAACTGAAACACTTTATCAAGCTCTTTACCCAACTGTTCGCGAGTATTAATCTTTCCCAAATAACCAATCATGGTTGTGCTAATGGTTGAGATAATTGATATCAACTCACTCTTATTAGCTTCGTCAATTTTTTTGTTATCCAAAAATGAATCTCGAACTGTAATCAGTCCTGCTTTGAAACGGGAGAGATACTCCAGAGCTTTCTCGCGTCTTCTAAAAGCACTTCTAATGGTAAATACCAATGGGAACACAATGGCTATGCTGATCAGGGCTAGGTCGTAGTTGTATTGAAAATTGTAATTCAGTGTGATGTAGGAAACAATCAATGAGACGCCTAAAGCAAGAGCCGTCCGGAGGTTGAGAATCGAGAGATATTTGTTCATGGGTGCCCAAGATAGTATTTATAAAATAACCTGTCTAAATATAAATAAAAAAAGCCGATGGGCTGCTCACAGTAGTTTTGTAAGATGTAATTTATAATCACTAGCCCCTTGATATTACTCAAAGATATTCAATTGGATAGAAGGAAATAGTTCTTTTACGTTTTGTTGTATTGGTTTGTCAAATAGGTTATCGATAGGCGATTTATCGAACACATTGATGCTCACCACCTGTTATATTTCGTAGAGCGTTTGCTTGAGGCGGAACCTTTTTTTGGCTATTGCCACGATCTAGCAAAGTCAGTTCTTGCACTAGACTACTTAGTTAGCTTTAGTTCTTAAACTGAAATTAGGGCTTCAGGTATATCGACACATATTTCAATTATACCAATCCTGCAAATCCCATAAAGGCCATTGATAGAATGCTGGCTGTGATTAATGCTGCCGGTATGCCTTGCATATACTCTGGTAAGTCTGACATATCGAGCTGCTCGCGCAGGCTTGAAAAGATGGCAATGGCCAATGTAAACCCAACTGAATTACCAATTGCAAACACCACGCTTTCGAATAAATTAAACTGATTTTGAATCACTAAAATTGCTACGCCTAAAATGGTACAGTTGGTGGTTATTAATGGTAAGTACACACCCAATGCCTGATACAAATTGTGGCTAACTTTCCTTAAAACAATCTCAACCACCTGAACTAAAAAAGCGATCACCAATATGTAGGTCACCGTTTGCATGTAGGCGATGTTTAGCGAAATAAGAATAAAATGGTGCACGAGATAAGTCATAATGGTTCAGATGGTCATAACAAAAATTACAGCACCACCCATGCCCACCGCGGTTGAGGTGTTCTTTGAAACTCCAAGAAATGGACAGGTACCTAAGAACTTTGCCAGAACAATATTGTTAATGAAAATGGTAGAGATTATAATAACAAGGTATTCCATAATCGATCAATTAATGTTTCACTGTATTCTTCTTTTTTATCCATGCCATTACAGCAATTATAAAACCGAGCGTAATAAAAGCACCCGGAGCCAAAACAAAAACTAAGATGCCATCGGCATCAAACAACTTAAATCCAAAAATGGAAAGGCTGCCCAACAACTCGCGAATGCTTCCAAGCAAAGTGAGTGCGAAGGTAAATCCTATACCCATACCTAATCCATCGAGGGTGCTTGCCCATAATGTATTTCGCGAAGCAAAAGCTTCTGCTCGACCAAGCACAATACAATTCACAACAATAAGTGGAATAAATATGCCAAGTTGCTCATTTAAGGCAGGCGTATAGGCTGCCATTAATAATTGAACCACTGTTACAAAAGAAGCGATGATTACAATAAAGGAAGGTATGCGCACTTTATCAGGAATCAGATTCTTTACCAAAGAGATCACTGAATTCGACATGACCAACACAAACAAAGTAGCAATGCCCATCCCTAACCCATTGATAGCCGATGAGGTAACGCCCAGCGTTGGGCACAAGCCAAGTAAAATCACAAATACTGGATTCTCGCGAACGATGCCTTTCAAAAAATTATCTCTATTACTTACTTGCGTTGCCATAATTCATAGATTGAAATGTTTCGTAAGCCATCTGAACTGCTTCTGAAAATGCACGCGAACTAATGGTGGCGCCCGTAATCGCATCGATGCTTCCACCATCTTTCTTCACCTTCATATTGATCGTTCCGGGATTCTTACTCAAATATTGATTAAGAAACTTCGAGTCCAACATTTTTGATCCAAGTCCAGGTGTTTCTTTATGCTCAACTACTACTACTCGTTGTATCTCACCTTGCATGTTAAATCCAACCATCAACCAAACATCACCACCATAGCCTTTGGCCGACTTTGTTTTAACAGCTATTCCAATTAATTCACTGGCCTTTCTCGCAGGAAAAAATTCAAGACTATCTGATCCATCGGGTATGGCAACTTTATATTTGTCTGTCACAGGATTATTATCGTAGCCTTGCACAACCGTTTCGATTGCACGCAGTTGTTTTTCCATCTGCGCAAAGGACATTTCAATGCGGTAACTTAGAATCAAGCACTGTTGCTGTGGCCTATTAAAGGGTGATGTCCTCGAATGTTGTTCTTAATTGGTAATAGTATATCCCAAGTTGCTGATGGTGTCTAATCGCTCATAACGGTAATCAAAAGCAGTCAATCATTTGTGACTATTGCAAAAAAAAGCCCTGACATTTCTGCCAGGGCTTTCGTTTGAAAAAATGAGGTATATTAATTAGTAACGCGAACGTTAACTGCATTCAAACCTTTTTTTCCTTCCTTCAATTCGAATGTGATTGAATCGTTTTCGCGAACCTGGTCTACCAGACCCGAAACGTGCACGAAATACTCTTGACCTGTTGATGTTTCTTTTACAAAACCGAATCCTTTGGTTTCGTTAAAGAATTTTACTGTTCCTTCTTTCATTGTGATTTGTTAAAAATTTTGAGTGTCAAAGATACAAATAATATTTGGATATACTAAAATACCTTAGGCAGCCTTCTTTATGCGCTCTAAAACGACTTCCTTTTGTTGCGCAATTCGAACGATTCGAAGTTTATCAAGCACAAGAATAACAACATAGGTAGGATCAAGCTCGTGCCAGCGAATTCCGCCAAAGTTAGCTCGTGAGCCAAATTTGTGATGATTATTGTGATAACTCTCGCCCATCATCAAGAAATCGACCGGAAGGAAATTTCTGGAAGTATCGCCCACAGGGAAATTTCTATAGCCATACTTATGGGCAAACCAATTAATGATAGCTCCATGGATAGGGCTCATCAGGAAATGGACTGGAAGCAGCAACCACAGCCACCAATAGGCTGCAAATTGAAAGTAAAAAGCAACATACAGAACACCCCAAAACAGCCTTGATGGCCATGATCTGGCAAATTTGTCAAATGCTATCCAATCTGGTACACCTTCCGTGAAACGCTTTTCAACGGTAATCTTTTTATTGGCAATATCGGAGTAAATCGTTTTTGTCTTCCACATCATTTTAAAAACGGTTTCATCGTAGGTAGGTGAATGTGGGTCATTTTCCGTATCGGCAAACGCGTGATGCATGCGGTGCATAACTCCATAGCCATAGGGACTTAAATAATTTGAACCCTGAAAAATCCAGGTAAGAATGTACACCACTTTCTCAGTAAATGGACTCATAGTAAACGCCTTGTGTGCTGCATATCGGTGCAGGAAAAATGTTTGGAAAAACAAGGAAAGGTACCAATGAGCAACAAAAAAAATCAAAATCTCCTTCATTATTAGGTAGGTTAAGAATTAAAAAAAATTAAAACTAGCCCTTCAAGGCCAATTAACTGTAAGATCACTACAGCAAGGATTTGTGACAAATTCGGGGAATTAAATTTTATTCTGGAGGGCTCCAGCGATGTCAGACTTGAGGTGTTGAACGAAATCGCCCACATTGTCCAAATTGCAAGCATTTTTGAAGCTTTCAAACAAATTAGACGTATCTGGCAATTCTAAGTTAATTTTGCCGCGTTTGTCTTCTAATTTCTTTCTTGCACGACTAAAAAGTTGGCGACAATGGTCAGCTTTTTTATCAAGTACTTTTTGAATGGATTCATAGTCGAAATCAAACACTTCCTTAAGGAGGTAAGCAGCCCGCTCCAGCGGCTCTAATTTAGCCTGAATAACCTTAAATGCAGTGGAAAGCTCCTTTTCAAAGTCAATATGTGCAAAATCCGATTCCTTGAAACGGGTTAGTATTTCAGAAAGTTGAATTGAATCCCAATACTCTTCTTTCTTCTTTTTCAGGGCATTTAGATGTTTCAAACAGTTATTTGTAACTGCCTTAATCAAATATGCTTTGGTGTTTTCAATTTTGGTTTGATCAATACTTAGCCACTTAACAAAAGTATCCTGAACAACATCTTCGGCATCGGCCCTGCAACGCAACAGATTATAAGCAATCCTGTGCATCATAGGTTGATAGATAATAATGGCTTGAGCTTGATTCACTTGCAGTTTTTAATCTAACAAAGTTACGGCTAAAAAGTTAAATCCTAATTAGAAAATCATTTGGATTTGCCACCACTAACGTGCGTAAGTTTATTTATCTACCTCCGCTAATTCAAGCCAGCGAAACGTTTTTGACTCAATCTGATTAGTCACTTCCTGTATTTGGGCTGCTAATTCTTGCAACTTCATATGATCGGTTATGCCGCTGTTCAATGTATTGGATAATTGATCCTTTTTACCTTCGAGACTTTGAATCTCCTTTTGCAAACCTTCAAACTCTTGCTTTTCCTTAAAGGATAGCTTGCGCTTATCTAATTGAGCGGCCTCTTTTACTGCGATTGTCTTTGCCTTTTCCTCAACAACACTCTCCTTTTCCTCAAGCCAGGTGCGATAGTCCGAATAATTTCCATTAAACGGTCTGATAACACCCTCACCTTCAAAGATAAAAAGCTCTTCGACCAAATGATCCATAAAGTAACGATCGTGTGATACCAGTATGAGGCAGCCATTAAACTTCTCAAGAAAATCTTCTAACACATTGAGTGTATCAATATCAAAATCGTTTGTTGGTTCATCCAACACTAAAAAGTTTGGATTGCGAACAAGTATCTTCAATAATTGAAGGCGCTTCTTTTCACCACCACTTAATTTCTCAATGATGTTGTATTGCTTCTCAGATGTAAACAAAAACGTTTCTAAAAATTTTGACGCTGAAAGTTGGGAGCCATCCGCAAGCGTGATGTATTCTGCAATCTCCTTCACTTCTTCTATAACCCGATGTGCCGGATTAAGGTCTTCAACTTCTTGGGTGAAGTAACCAATCTTGGTTGTTACTCCCGGAATTAATTCTCCTGAATCTGGTTTTGAAGCACCCGTAAGCAGATCCAAAAAAGTAGATTTTCCGACACCATTTTTTCCAACTATACCTATTCGATCTTTCTTCTTAAAAATGTAGGAGAAGTCAGCGACCATTTTAGCCGATCCATAGCTCTTTGAAACATGATGCAGCTCAAGAACCTTGCCTCCCTGCCTTGCTTCTTTTACATCCAATTCAAGCCGATCTCTTTTAAGATTAATAGAGGCTTTATCCTTCAAATCGTAATATGCATCAATCCGGTATTTAGCCTTTGTTCCTCTGGCTCGGGGTTGCTTGCGCATCCATTCAAGCTCCTTCTTCAATAGATTTCTTGCCTTAGAAACTTCGGTTTTCAGCATCTCCTCCCGATCCGACTTCTTTTCCAAAAAGTAAGCATAGTTGCCCTTATACCTATAAAGTTTACCTCGGTCAAGCTCTATGATCTCATTTGCAACGTTGTCTAAGAAGTACCGATCGTGGGTAACCATCAGTAATGTGATCTGTTGACCTGATAGGTATGACTCCAACCATTCAATCGCCTCAAGATCGAGGTGGTTAGTTGGCTCATCCATAATGATAAGATCCGGCTCGGCCAATAACATCTGAGCAAGGAAGACCCGCTTACGCTGACCACCCGACAATTCATCAAACTTCTGATCTAAATCTACGATCCCTAATTTACTGGTGATCATTTGAACCTTGGCATCATAATCCCAGGCATTATACTCCTCCATCAATTCGAGAACTTGTTGCATGCGATCAGCAGAAGTAGATGCATCGTGAATACAAGCTTCATATTGCTTTACAACGGAAGCAACTTTGTTATTCTTATCAAAAATAATTTCGGTTACAGACAGATGACCGGCAACATTTGGTTGTTGAGTTAGGTAGCCCAACTTTATACCCTCACGAATACTAACCACACCTTGATCAGCAGCAAGCTGACCTGTAAGAATTTTTAGCAAGGTCGATTTACCTGTGCCGTTCTCCCCCACCAAGGCCATCTTATCACCTTGCGAGATGCCTAAGGTAATATCTTTAAAAAGCCAACGATCATTAAATGATTTAGCGAGTGATTCTGCAGACAGGTAATTCACGAAAATTGAAAATTAGTCTGCAAGTTAACACAAGCGTTTCAGCCCAAAGAATGGGTTGTTAAATTATAAGCTATTTTTCACGTGAAAGGCTAACAACCTATTCGCTACTTGCTTGCTTTGCATAGTAGCAAAAGAAGCAAACACCAAGTTGAAAAAATGCCGTTGCTGTGATGGTAAAAAGTAGTATCATAACTCCATCTTTTAATATTAAATATAAAGTTAATACACATAGCAATAATATCATAACAATCAGATAGTTATGATCATATAAATAAGCTAACTAATTGATTATGAATTTGCTAAAAATTATTCTTCAAGAACATTCCAAAGCTCAAATGCAGCGAATAGTAACGTATGTTGGCGCTGATAAGAAAAAGTTTGCTGAATTAATATCACTGTTTCTTGCCGGCTCTTACCGAGTAACACAGCGCACAGCCTGGCCATTAAGCTATTGTGCTGAGCAACATCCAGAATTAATAAAGCCACACCTAAAAAAGATCATAGACTTTTTAGGAAAGCCAGATGAGCATGATGCCGTTAGACGAAATATTTTAAGAGTGTTTCAATTCATTCCTATTCCGAAATCCCTCCAGGGCAAAATGGTTGATCTTTGCTTCACTTTTTTATCAGATGGAAAACAACCCGTGGCCATTCGGGTATTTGCCATGACCGTGTTGGCGAACATCGCGAAAGAAAATCCCGAATTAAAAAATGAAATCATTCCACTAGTAGAAGATCAAATGCCTTTTGGAAGTGCCGGGTTCAGATCACGCGGCAGGAAAGTTCTTCAGGGTTTAAAAGGTTAATTTTTTTTAGATGTTTTTTGAACTTGTTTTACTCTCGCTCTATCCTTACAAACCTTTATTTAAATGTTCTGTGAGGACACAGAAAACGGGGCACTCGAGCATTTAAAAAGCTAATTTTGTAGCCGTCTATGAGCACTGCTACTCACACCTGCAAAAGTTGCCAAAACGTTTTTAGTGGAAACTTTTGCAATCAATGTGGTGAGAAGATTCTAACTGCGAAAGAGCGATCGTTTAAAACGGTAGCTAATAACTTTTTGCAAACCATCACCTTTGCTGATAGTCGTTTGATCCGCACACTTTGGCAAGTCATTATAAGGCCTGGCGCCCTCTCGCACGACTTTGTAAATGGGAAGCGCGTCAACCACATTAGTCCTACTGCGCTATTCTTTGTTCTCAATTTATTCTATTTCTTCTTTCCCTTCATTCAGTTATTTAATGCTTCACTGAATACCCAGCTACTTTCACCATTCAGTATATTTTATAAATCAATCATTGCTCATAAGATAGTCAACCTAAACCTTACACTAGAGTCCTTCGCACTGATGTACAACCTCAAAACCACCAGCCTGGCGAAGTTGATGGTAATGGTCTTTGTAGTGGTTAGTTCGCTTCCACTAAACTTCCTCTATTGGAAAAAGAACAGGTACTTTGCTGATCATGTAACGTATGCAGTAGAACTGGCTTGCTTCAACTTATTTGTGAATGCCATCGTATTGACATTAATCGTACGAGTGTTTAACCTGGGAATGTACCTGAGTGAGACAGTTCTTACTTCTATTTTCATCTCGACAAACTTATATTTTGTGCTTAGCTCAAGCAGTGTGTTTTATCATGAGCGCAACTGGCGATTGATGGTAAAGTCAATCATTTTAATCTTCTTTTTGAAAGTGGCTCTTGAGGTATATCGATCGATATTATTCTTTGTTACTGTGGCAATGCTTTAGCTATTGCATGGTTCTTGAAAGATTGCTGATCAATTCATCAACTTGTGAACGATCATCCAAGCTAACCCAGCTTTTGTAATGTAACAAACTTTGAATTGCGGCTTCAATCTCCTGAAGCATAGCAAGCGAAAGCCCTAAGTTGAAATAACTGTTTGGAAAGGAAGGCTCAATCTCAATTGAGATTTGGTAGTGAATTTTAGCTAACGGAAAATTTCCAATCTCTGCATAGATGTTGGCCAAATTATAATGGCCTTCAAAGTGCCTAGGATCTTCTTTTAGGCATTTGTTGAAGCAGTCAATCGCTTTACTGTGGTCTTTTAACTCCGATTCCAGAATACCAAGATTGCAATACGCATCCGCCACGGAATCTCCTGCCTCTATGGCTTTTATATATTGCTTCCTTGCCTGATCATCATTTTGTTCATCAAGTAAAAGGGCTTCTTCAAAAACTGAAAGCTTATTCAGGTGCACGATTTTGCCGCCCGCAAACAAATTCATTTGTCCGTACTTACTAGTCTCGCGCTTCTTTTTGCGAACTGGCTTGAATCCGAACTTCTCGGGGTTAGGAGTAGGAAATTGAATGACCTTGCCCATTCACGCAAAGGTAAGAATCCAATCTGCTAAAAAGAAGCCACAGATTCACAGATTTAGCATTGCCTGTGAATCTCTGTGGCAGTATTTTAATATGCGGGATATGCATTTGACTAACTCGCCTTCCTGCTAACGACTTTCTTGGCGGTTTCCTTCTCAGCCTTAGCTGCTTTGCCTTTGGCTTTTTCCATGGGCTTCTTTTTAGCCGCATCAATGCTGGCCTTCAACGCAGTCATAATATCAACTACTTCAGGCACTTCCTCAGTCATCATCACCACTTCTTTGCCTTCAATCTTAGCATCTATAATTGCTTTGAGTGCATCGTAGTATCGATCCTTCATTTCAATTTTAGCAAATGTAGTTGTCATCGAATCAACGAGTGTTTTTGCTAGCTTAAGCTGTTCCTTGTCAGCTTTTACTTCAAGTAGCTGAGGCACTTCACCCATGTTACGGACTTCACTGGGATAGCGAAGCCGATACATTAAAATTCCACCCTCGTGTGGTGAGATTAATACCGGAGTCTCACGATCGCGAAGCACCACTTTTCCAACGCCAACCTTACCGCTTTCCTTTAGCACTGCGCAAAGAAGTCCGTAAGTCTTAGCAGCTATATCTCCGTCAGGTCCTATAAAATAAGGGGTTTCAAATAGCGTATGATGTACTTCGGGAGCCTTCACAAAACCTTCTATCTCAATCACTTTTTCACTCTTAAGTTTTACCTTGTTTAAATCCTCCTGCTCAATGATAACATATTGGCCAGGTTCATATTGATAACCTTTCACGATGTCCTCAGCTTTCAGTGGTTGCCCTGTCACTTTATCTTTCTTCTCATAGCTAACTGGATTGTTTCCTTCACGCGTTAGCAAATTGAAACTGATGGATTGACCTGTATCAATCGCATTGTAAATCCTTACGGGAATAGTGACTAGCGAAAACTGAATGTGACCTTTCCAGATTGCCCTCATAGCATGTTAGTTTAAAGAATTAACTACAAGGCTCTAAGTTATTGACTATGAATAACTTTTCAAAGTGAAATCTTAAGGTTTACAGACTCTTTTAAATGAAAGTCCATTATTACCTAAGACTAGATTATCTAAATTTAGGTAATACTAATACTGAAAATCTACATAAGAGGTTGTGTCAACCTCTGCCTTCAACTCGTGCAGGAGACTGTAAAGTCCGTAGTAAGTGCGATTAATATATAGAGCATCCTTTACTCCCCGAGCCTTTTTCGACTCCCTGAAGGCTTTCATGCTGCCAATTTCTTCACCAAACTGGTATAAGGAAGTGAAGTACGATTTCTCAGCAAAATCAAATTTCGGGGTGCGAAACGGGCGACCAAGAAGTTCAACCAATCGAGTAAATACCTCCTTGAAAAAGGTTCTATCCTTGGCCAAATCATCAGGGTAGATGAATCGCAAATCGTGGAAGACTTTATCCAACCGTGCCTTATCGTTGAGAATATCTTTATCCAACAGTTGAAAATATGCCTTATAAAAATCTGCAG
>Ga0335394_10002571_pt1 | contig 20449 bp, 19 predicted proteins | sample MAT03_FD_205741 | JGI IMG/M metagenome (GOLD analysis project Ga0335394, IMG submission 205741) | Freshwater microbial communities from Lake Fryxell liftoff mats and glacier meltwater in Antarctica - MAT-03 (spades assembly) (version 2) ...
AATTTCGCAGAAAATAGAAATAAGATCTGTCATTTTAATCCCTCTTTTTTTTGTTGTGATTAATTAGAGTGATTTTAGCGACAGATCTTATTTTTGTTAAGCTTTTCTTAGATCGAATTCACGTTAATTAAGATATTTTATTTCTTCAATTAAATTTGTTATTTTTCTATTTTAGTTTTTCTTATTATTCTTTATTTTGCGACCCTATGCGGGCAGCACAAAGGTATTGCGTGCCCAATACCTTTGATACAAGCGCAAATAAGAGAAGTCTCTCTTATTTATCTCTCTAACGCAAAAAAGTCGGATTTGATCATTGCATGCTCAAAGTCCTCCACCAGTTTTGCTAATGAGGAAATTTTCTGACTTTATCCGATGAATTGCGATCGATAGTTACTGTAATGTTTCAATTGTCATTCTGAGGCAATCTTATTGCCGTAGGAATCTATCTATAAATGTATCCGGTAGCACGTTATGCACCCGAAAGAATGATGCGAAGCATCATGATGTGTGGTGCATAGCCGTGTGGGAGATGATCCAACGGAACGTTGGTGCTCTTGTATCCAATATATTGAGCACGCAATATATTGGCGCTGCCCGCGTAGGGCTGAGAGAAAAAATAATGAAAAAAACTAAATCAGAGAAAAATAATTAGTTGAACGCAACGCTTTTAGTTAAGGCATTTTGCTTCTCAAAATACCTTATTAATCAGCTCCGCCAGAACTTAAGAATCCAAATTTAGCAGCAACTGCTTTCAGAGCAGCATCATCAAAACGTATTCCCATACCAAAGAATCCATTCGAGTTTTCTTGACTGATAAAGTCATCAGCTCCAAATGCGCAATAAATGTTTCGCAGCAAGAAGACTCTGTTCATCCATTTTAAATGAGGTCTGCTATCATTAATACGTTGTCGGCCACGGAAATCAAATAATTCAAACGTGGTGACCCAACGGAAGTTTTCATTGTTGAATGGAATTTCAACATCAATACCCACACCAGACCAACCTTCGATTAAACCAAAACGTAAAGCAACGTCTTTGAATATTTTTCCGATTTGAATGCCATAACGTGGTGCATCAAGTACGCGTTCGATTGTTTCAACTCTTCCGATTAATTCACCAAGAGGTCGTGCTTGTAAAAAGAAGTCACTTGGTAAAAATTGTTTATCATTTTCATCAAACCAATTTTTGACTAACGATCTTCTTTCTAGGTTGCCGCGTTGAGAGGTTACTCGTTGTATCATATAGAAATGATCATCGGTTGGGTGTATTCGAATATCAATATAGCCTTTTGCTTCTTCAAAAACCATATGTTCAGCTGGACGAAACATAAATTCGCCATGGGCATCAAGGACAATGCTTAATTTATCGATCATTGAGAAATAATTTCTTAGGCCCCCAATTGCATATTCAACATCTTTGGCCATTTTATCTTCGTTGATGAGTTTGCCAAGAAGGCCCTTGCCATCATCAAGTTTACCCGCAATTGAAGTGATGTTTTTGAAACTATCAGATGCGTTCCATGCTGCATCTGATAACGCGTCAGTTGTTTTTTCGACTTTTTGAGCAATGCGATTCACATCGCGATCAAATACTTCTGACATGCGTTCGATGCTTGCTTGGAACGAAGGAAGAAATTCTGATTCCATGCGTTTTGAAAGACGGCCAAAATCGTCGCTGAGAGCTGGTATTGATTTGACCATTTCATGCGTGATATCGCGGACATCACCAAGAATATTATTTATGTTGCTTTCATTATTTGATAAGGTTCGATCAAGAGAATGTGCGAAGGTGGCGATTTTTTCGGCAGCTTGATTGAGATAGCGCATGGTATATTGTAATTCACTTCTTCCTTCAGGTCCCCCAAATGTTTCATGGAGTGCAGCAGTCACATCAACAACGTGACCAGCAATTGTGTGGACCTTATGTAAAATATCATCAATAGAAACAGCCGCATGAGCAGGGCTGTTTAATTCGTGGCCTTCAGGCAATGAAGGAAGTGAAGAGTCACCGGGGATAATTTCTAGGTATTTAGTGCCAAGAAGACCTTCTTGTCGCACTTTTGCTGAGGCATCACTGTGTAAAATGTATTGCTTGAGAATCATAATATAGGCTTTTGCCAAATAGTTTGCACCTTCAACAAGCTCTATTTTATCTACCCATCCAACGACGACACCAGCAATTTTTACTTCAGCTTTTTTATCAAGCCCGCCAACATCATGAAATTTAACGACTTGAAGTTTATAATTACCTTTATTTAATCTGAAAACGCCTAATTGCAAGGTCATATAAAAGAAAACTCCCAAAGCAAGTATGACGAATATTCCAACGCGTGTTTCTGTTTTGATCTGCAAAGTACTATCCTTTTTGGATTACAACCAATAGAGTCTCTTTATGGTATAAGGAACCTGAGCATTTTTATTCCGTTCAATAATTGCAAAAACTTTTTGAGTTATTTTTCCCACCGTTCCGTAAGAAAGTACACCGAATGTTTTTGCTTCAAAGTTTTGTGCTAACAAACTACTAAATTCACTGGGCACGGCTTTTAATTCTTTTCCATAGAGTTTTTGTAATACTTTTTCCCATGTTATTTTTAAATCTCCTTCGATAGATTTTATTCCTTTAAGGAGTTGTTCAACTTCTTTTTCTCGTGCGGGGGTATCACCCGTTTGCGCACGCATTAATCCAACTATGGCGCAAATTGAATCTGAAAGCAACCAAGGATTTACTGTTTTGGCGCCAGACCAGATGGTAAATATATCCATTAAATACACGGGCCTTTGCTCCTTTTTTGTGCCTTTTAGTGCAGGCGGCTCGTAAAATAGTGCTTCTTTAAATGCTTCACGAAATTCTTTTATAGTAAGAAGTTCCGTGACCTCGTTCAACTTATACTGCCTCTGTTTTAAAAACTTTTCAAATAGTTCGAATAAGTCTTTTCCTGAAGCTGATTTTTTTATGCTATTAAAGAGCACTTTAAATATCTTTTTTCCATCTATTGATGCTTCACCTTTAAGCGAATGGTCCTTTGCATCTTCGCCAATAAATTTTTTTTTATTAAAATCAAACCATTGGTTAATATCTATTTTACCATCTTCGCAGGTAATGCAAAGCTTGATTTCACCATCTAGTCCATCAATGTCTTCTTTGAGCGTAAAAGATTGCCATCTATTCAATATTGGTAAGACTTTTTTCAGGAGTTCTATGTTCGGATCTTTTTTTTCTTCAGCGTCTTTTGGTGGCGTTTGAGTTTTTTCATTTGATTTGGTTTCGTCAGATTTTGGTAGAGTGAGTTGGCTGATGGCCAGTTCAATGCCACCTTTAGCAAGTGCTGTTGCTTTTTCGCGCTCAATCATGGTGCGATCAAAATAAAAATGAATGGTACTGTTTTGAAACAGTTGGGTAACAAGCATGACAATCATACTCAAAATCATGAGCGTAAGAACCAGAATAAAGCCTGATTGCTGATGTGCAGTGTGAGGTGATCTATTCATGATTAATCATATCCTAACTATTTATGGTTTTGCTTGTGTGTTAGGTGCATTAACTATTTTGCCGACTTGCTGCCCTTTTTTTTCTTGACTGAGCATTTCTCGTGGTCTTCCTCTATCAGATTTTTTTTCTTGTTGTGATGCATTAAAAGACGCAATTGCATAGTTTAATATAAATGTTTGCGATTGGCGACGGTTTAGATCCCATAATTCAAGAGTCAAGATAATAAATTGTGGAATTTTTGGTATGGACTCTTTTTCTTTAGCTGCAACATTTTCCTTACCCCATTCTTTAACTGTTTTAAAAGCTATTGGTTGTTGTTCAGCTTTTGTATCAGATCCTTTGGCATCTTTTGTATCTTTTTTTTCATCTTGTTGTTTTTCTTCAGGATAGAGAAATTCAACTTGGAGTGATTTTATATTTTGAGTCAATTCATAACCACGAATTCCTTGTTGTCCTTTAACATCAAAAGCTTTCAAATCAAGATTGATTGATTCTTGTCGCGTGAGAATAAAAGCAGTTTTGTCTTCATTGGGTATGAGCCTATAAACAACGCGAACCATGCGAGAACCAGGACCTTCTTTATGATGCATTTGCAAAGGATTATTGGTAATGAAGGAAAGAAGTTGCAAAGAAGTATCTTTGTTAGAACTAACAAAAATATCTTTAATTTCTTTTTGTGGTGATTCTTTTTCTTGTTCTGCTTGTTTTGGTGTTGAAGCTTGTTGATTAGGTTCAGCTGCACCTGTTGCTGTGGAAGTACTGGAAAGTTGTAAAGGAACAAAAATGCCAGAAAGATCATTTTCAAATTGATGGGCAATAAGAGCAAGATGCACATCGATATTGATTATATCATCACTTACTTTGATCACCTTACCAGTAACATAAAAGCTTGAATAAAGAGCAAGCAAGATAATACTGGAAATAAAAAGACCGATAACAAGTTCAATAAGAGTAAAGCCCGATCTCATGCTTTTGTTTCTTCTTTCTTAGGTGGTTGATATAAAAAAGTAATGAGAGTTTCTTTATTTTGACGAATGACTCCTGACCAAGTTGCATCTGCTTTTTCAATGAAGATATCGGCAAATGATGCAAGTGAAGAGTTTTGAGGCACTTTTTGTGCTGAATAACGCAAAGAAGTTTCGATTGGTTCAGTAACTTTTTTTTCTTCTTGAGCGTAGCCCTTATTTTGCGCTCGTGCGTAAGCAGCATCAAATAAAACATTTTTGAGCATTAATACACTTCTTAATCGTTCAGAATATTTCACAATCGTGGTGAAGCTGCTGTTTTGCAGGCCTAATGCAGCGGTTAACATTATGCCGAGCATTAAAACGGCAAGCGAAACTTCAATGAAGGTGAATCCATCACCATTGTTAAGGTTTTTGAAATGTATCATATACTTTGAACTGTACGGTAAAAGGATTAAGCACTAAACCTAAAGGAATTTCTTTTTGTTCGCTGACGTCAACTATGTTAATAATTACGTCTTGGCCCAATCCTTGCGCGGTTACAAAAAACCAAATCTTATCAATTTTTTTATTTTCTTTTAAACCTTCAATAATAAACTCGCGTATTTCAAGATTTTTATCCCAAGTATAGGTTGTTTTGCGGTATACACCACTTACATCTTGAAAAGTAGTCTTGCCTTTTTCATCTTGCTTTGTTTCAACTTCAATCTTAATGGTTCTTGCATCAAAATCAAACACAACGCGATGAAGTTGATTGGTGCTCAATGCATGTTCCCACGTGATTGCCATTAAAGAATTAAGTTCAGTAAAAAATTGTTTGCGTTTATAGCCAGGAGCTTGTTGCAAGAGATTAGGAACAACAATAGTTGCCATCACACCAATAATCGCGATGACAACTATTATTTCTATAAACGAAAAACCAACTTGTTTATTAGATTTCCCAAACACTTAGGTGTTCCTCTTCTGGGCTTTCTTCACCATTTGGACCATATGAATGTAAATCATACGGATGTTTTGCTCCAGGAGTTACTTTATAATAAAAATCATGTTTCCAACCATCTTGAGGTGTTTTAGCTTTTGATAAATATGGACCTTGCCATTTTTTGCCTTGGGCGCCTTTAGGTGCTTCTACAAGTTCTTCAAGACTTTTTGGATAATACCCCGTATCTGATTTATACATATCAAGTGCCTGTGATAAAGCATTGAGACTTGCTGTGGTACTGTTTACCGCTGCTCTTCTTAAATATGCGGTGGTTCCAGCGCCAACAACCGCTGCCAAGATTCCCATAATTAAAACAGCAACCATGATTTCAATTAAGCTAAATCCTTCTTGGAGATTTGAGCGTTTGTGTGTAATGGTCATATCTATTATTCCTTTCATTATGATTATTTTAACTCTTCTGGTCCTATCATTTTTGTCATAGGTAATACAACTGATAGCACTACAAATCCTACAACAACTGCCATGACAATTAACATAACTGGATCAAGCACGGCTGACAAGCCATCAGAAAATTCTGATAACTCATCTTCGTAATTTTTTGCAACCGTCAGTAACATAAAATCAAGTTGTCCGCTTTCTTCACCAGTTTTTAGCAGATAAATTGCAATTGGTGGAAATATATTTGTTTGTTTTAAATATTCAGTAATTTTACCTTGTTTGATAATTTTGTCTCGTGCTTCATTGAGTGCATCTTTGAGTATGCGATTGTCGGTAATTTTTACCACAATATCAAGTGATTCTGAAAGATTAACGCCACTTTCGAGCAACATTCCCAAGGTGCGACTAAATTGTACAACAGCACCCATACGGGTGAAAAAGCGTATGATTGGTATTTTAAGTTTTATTTTGTCGATAGTGCGTGCACCGCTTGGTGTTTTGCTCCAGAAACGATAAGCAAATACAAAGCTAATAAATCCAATGATGATGAAAATATAATAGGATAGGAAAAAATCGGATAATGCCATAAGCATTCGAGTTGGTAAAGGCAGTGCAGTACCTTGCGAAGTGAAAGTTTCTGCTAATTTAGGAATAACAAAAGTAACAAGTCCGATTACCACAAGAACAATGATGATTAATTGTACCATGGGCGTAAAAAGAGCACCTTTTACTTTTTTGACTAAAGCTGCACGTTTTTCCATATAATCAACTAAGCGAAGTAAAATAGTTTCTAATTTTCCACTCGCTTCGCCAGCGCGCACCAGTTGAACATAAATAGTATCAAAAACTTTTGGGTATCTGCTGAGCCCATCAGCAAAAGACTTACCTTCTTTAATCCCATCTTTAATGCTGATCAAAATAGAGCGCAGTGTACCCTCAAATTGTTCAACGAGCAGTTCAAGAGCTTGTAACAAAGGAACGCCAGATTTCAATAACACGGCAAGTTGTTTAGTGAATAAAATTTTATCTTTAAGCGAGATAGATGGGGTAAAAATTCTTTTATACCAAGGAAGAGCTTCACTTTGGCTTTTTGCCAGTTCAATCTTACTTGGGTATAGACCAGTTTTAACCAATTGTTGTCGTACTGCTTCTTGTGAAGGTGCATCAAGGATTCCGGTCGTCCTTTTACCATCTTTTGTATAAGCTTGGTAACTATATAACGCCATTTTTTTGTTCCTTTACCGTTCAGAAATTTGTTTTCATAGCCGCATTGTATAAAAAATTTTTTTCATGGTATTCTACAATTTTATTAGTAGTATATTTTATTATACCTATTGTCATAGGGAGTTGCTATGAAAATTACAACACCTTTTGTCTTTGCCATCTTAGTTGTCTTTAGTCTTACTTTAAAATCAGTTGATTATCAACCTCATTATTTTGGCAAGCAACATGATCCTTCATATCTTTTTTGTGCACCAATACAATTTACTCGTAATGGTATGCAATATTATTTACAAACAATTTTCAATGATCAATCATATGTTCAGGATTTTTTGCCGTACTCACTCACTCACTTTATTCAATTTTTAGAATATGGTAAAGATAGCGCGTTTATGGAACATGCATTGCGATTGTTTTGTAATAAAATGAAAGCAGCACCCTATATTTCAGCGCCAGCATTTTCAGATATGCTTGGCAAAGCACCAAGACTTATAAAAAAACATGCATTATATAGCTTTGAAGAAATTAGTTTTGATCATATTCAAAATTCTCTTAAAAATAATTTATATGATATGTTTTTGACGCGCTTTACGGTGTTTAAACAAGAACCAGAAAAATTCTTGACTGATTTATCATATGATTTAGTCAAAAAAGTGGAAAAAATATATGCAATTGATGAGAGAATAGCGCAAGAGCGTCTTATACAATTGTTAATACGATTTCTTGATATTGGTACGCTTAAACTCATGTGGAATTGTCGCGATCAAATGCACGTGTGGGAATCAGTGAAAAAGATTTCAAATCAATTTGCAGATTTGCTTGATGAGGATATTTTAAATCGCGATGATCTTGATGATCTCTTTCGTTCGCTTGTTGAAAGATTTAGTTATTTTCTTGAATTGGCTGGATCTGACCTTTCAATCGACGTAATAAAAAAAATAAAAGAAGAAATTATTGATGGCGATCTTGTACTTTTTTCTCTTGAAGAGCAAGAAGATTTCATTGAAACGCGTGCTGAGCGGATGTTGCAAGCTGTTTTGCAAACTGAAGCAAAAATTGAAGCAAAAAAATTTGGTATGATAACCGATGTTATGGTTTATGATAAACAATAATTTTTTCTTCTCAGCCTAATTTCTTTAACTTGATCCTGTTTTTTCCATACCTACCTCTGTTTTTGTTATAAAAATACCCAAAGGGCCAAAAAGCATTGATTTCAAAAGGCTTTTTTTGATAGTATTAATATTAGAAATTAATTTCTGTTTCTAAAATTAATATATTTTAAAAGGAGTATAACTATGAAAAAGTTACTATTATTGACGCTTTTTGCGTTTACGTTTGTTGGATCTTCATTACAAGCTGCTACTGCCTCTGAGAATTTCATTGGCTTCAAAACGTGGTGTTCAGATAAAAAATTGTGGTGGATGAATTATTCAAAAAACAAGCAAAATGCTAAATATACGTTAAAAATTAATCACACCAAAGAGTGGTCAGATTTTGGCATTAATATGTTGAAAAAATTTGAAGGCGTGAAAGATGAAAATGCTAAACAAGCAATCTTTGAAAAAGAATTGCAAAATGCCGTTGATATTAAAGTAAAACATATGAATGATTGGCGAAATTTAAGCAATTCATATCACGAAGAAGCTAGTGAAAAATATAACAAAAGTGTTGAAGAGCTCAAAGCTTTTGCAAAAAAAGCTGGCGTTAAAATGAATGAATCACTTCTGCCATTGCAACCAAAAATGCAAAAAAAAATTAATAATGATGAAATTGATGATTAAGTTCACTCATTAATAATTTTCAACAAGAACGGGAGAGAATGTTAATTAACATTCTCTCCCGTTCTTGTTTATTGAATAAATATTGACATAAATTATGGAAAGTAAAGTAAGCTTAATTTTGTAATCGTTATATATTAACAAAGAAAAAGGATATTAAAATGAATCAGGAATCAACATCAAATTTAACGCATGGCACATGGTTGATGCTCAAAATAACGTATGGCTTGGTTGCGCTTATTGCCGGTGTTGATAAATTTTTTTATTTTATAACAAGTTGGGAAAAATACCTTAGTCCTAGCTTGGCTTCATTTCTTCCTGTTGAGTCTCATTCATTTATGTATCTTGTAGGCCTCATTGAAATCACGGTTGGGATTATGATTCTTACTAAATTCACTCGATTAGGCGCTTATTTGTTGGCAGTTTGGTTAGTGCTTATTATTGCAAACTTACTTTCAATAGGCGGTTATTATGATATTGCTGTTCGTGATAGTGTTATGGCAATTGGAGCGTTAGCGCTTGCGCAACTCACGCTCATTCAAGAACAAAAATTATAATATTAGAAATTTAATGTAATTGCAACACCAACGGTGTTAACCAAAATGGCGCGAGTTCCATTAAATGGTAATTTATAAAACACAAAAATATTTGGTTTTAATTTAGAGCAGGCATCAAGATCACACTCAAAATCATAATTTAATTTGAAAATTACTTGGTGCATGGTCCATTCTTGAAGTTTTTCTGCTGTGTTTGCAATATCATCTGAGTAGAGGTTAGTGAATAAAGCAAGCTTATCTTCACCATGACGCCAAAATTGATAAATCATGCCAGCTGATAGACCATGAAAGAATCGATATCCTTCAAAGTAAAGATTATATTGTTGAGTGAATCCATAATCAGTATGCGCATAGACTTTTGTTAAAAATAACAGATCAGTTTGATCTCTCTGTATTTTGATACGTTGAAATCTTGAATTGCCAAATAAATGTAAAAATTCAAAATCAAGGCCACCGCGAATATAATCAAACCAATTGAGGGTGATTCCAGCGCCAAACCATAATCCAGCAGAACCGTTATAGCCAAAAGGAATTGATAGAATTTGATCTTCGTTGGTGCGCAGTCCCGATGGCAGAGTAACGCCAAGTCGCGTTGTTAAATCAACATTTTTTAAAATAGGTTTTGCCTGACAATATGAACCTTGCCATGCTGCAAAAACCGCAAAATCACCAACACCAGTTCGTTTCCAACCAGTTAGATCAAGTGATGGATCGAGTTCTTCCATAACTTGAAGGAAGTTGTCGGTGAGATTTTCACGTACAAGAAGATTTTCGGTTGAGTCATCATCTAAGGTTAAATCTTGGAATAAAACATTTTTTAGTTTCATAGCATAAAAAGGTAAATGAGCGCTGATGGTGATATTATAGGGAAGATGGTAGCGCGCAGAAATGCCGGCACTTGCATTGAGATCAAATTTTCCAGTAACGGTAAAGTGGCCACGCACACCATCATCTTGAATATTTTGCAGAATATTTCTCAAAGGGTTTGTTGCAGGAAGACTTTGAATCATGGCAAGAGCATCCTGAGTAGGTTGCCATAATTGCATGACATTTACTTTATCATTGTCAGGATTATAGCCACGTGCTTTTAATCCGAATTCATCATATCCGGTGATTTGGAAAGAAGTATCGCACCAGATGGGAGGACGTAAATTAATATCCCAGGGATTGAACACGTTAATAGCGAAAATAGCCTCTGTTTTCTCTACAAAGAGTAAACAGAATATAACGAGATAAAAAAATTTATTTTTATTAATGACCATAGCTGCAAAATCCTTATTTATTCATTAGTGCGGATACCAAAATCTCCGGCTGCAATCCAATTTCCAGTAGCAGAGTTTTGAACAATTTTTACAATATTTTTTGCTTTGTGTCCTTGCAGTGGCATCTGATAACATAAGTGATCAGACACAAAGACTTTTTTAATTATTTCTTGAGGAATCAAATTAAAAAATGGTTTTTCAGCCGCTTGTTGTGATCGTGAGGAAAAATAATGGCTGCCATCCGTGACAAAATTTGATCTAAAATTATTAAATGATAAAAACGGTGTTGGTTTGTTTTTATAGATGTGATCATTGAGAACTTGTACTGTTTCTTCATGAATGCCGTGTTCAAAAGCATTATCAACGTACAAACGGAAAATATCAGTTTTGTTTTCTGATAATGATCCTGTTGAAGCAAAGAGTTGCGATCCAAAAGCAAAATCGTGTTCATGACGAGTACGGGTGACAAAAAATAACTTATACACGCACCCTGAACTGCCCGGAAGTTTTATTAACTTAAATTGAGTAGTACTTAATGTTTTATTTTCTGAGCGTATGTCCGTTCCGGGGGGATTGTGTAATAATCCATTTGAGCTGGCAAGTATCACCAGTGGGCCTGAGACGCTGCCATCAAATAGCATTTCTGTGGAGGTTTTTACTATGGTTTGCGACGTTAATTCAGGCTTCATTATGCTTGTTGGTGATAAAGGTATTCGTTCTACTGTTTTGTTGGTTATCACGTAAAGATTATTATTATCGCAGATTAATTTTTGAATAAAACGAAAATTACCACATTTTTTAAAGGTCATTGCTTCTATATTATTTTCAAAGAGTGAGATGACACCGTGTTCTGTTGACCAACCATTGCCGGTTGTATTACAAAGCACGGCAACACCGCGAGCACCACCAACAAAAAGCCATGATTGTATACCATCAGTGCCAATTGTAGCACAGGTTATTGACCCGAGAGTTCCCAAAATATCATCGGAAAAAACTAATGTTTTAGGATTTTCTGCTGCTTGGTTTCGATTCAATGTTTCTTTTGTTGCAATAGTATTCAGAAACATGTTTCTGTGATTGTTTATCATACCATTTTTATTCTTGGCACTCGTTTGAATGAGCGCTATTTTTTTTTGTCCCATCGCAATTAATAATGAAACGGGATTTTCTGGTGAATTTAGGCCTGGTGTGGTGTATGAGAAATCAGCAAGGCCTTGCAATCCTCCATTCTCTTGAGGAAATACCGTTTCAATTAATCCTTCCAAAAGATCATCGGGTGGTGGTATTTGTTCATTCTTTTTTCGTTTTAATGGTTTTTTCCATTGCGTGAGGTTAAGTAAGGGGAAATCACTATACAAAAAACTTGTGTTATAACGGGTCGGATTAATAGAAAACTTAGCAACACCAACTTCGATACCAAATCGTTGCCAACATGTCCATGCCGTGATTCTGCCTAGGCCATCAAGAATTGCTTGTGAATGAAAGATACCTGGCTGTTGACCGTTACCTGGTTGTGCAACACCAACAAATACAGCATCGCCTGTCGTATAAATATCAGTAATATCATTTGGTAGTTGTGTGTTGTTGCCAATGCAGATTACGGCGTCACTTGAAGAATAAAGATCATTAATTGAGGTTGCAGGGGTTGTTAACAAGTGAGCGGTAAGCGTTTTATCGCGACCATAAATTACATGAGGAATAGCTGAGCGAGCAGCAAGAGTTCCATGAAGCTGATCTTGCATAACTTCGTCACGATTTTTATCATAACCTCGATGTGCAAGAGGGAGAGCATATAAACTTTGTTTAGTTTCTTCTGGTGCACCATGACCGCCTAAAACTAAGAGATAGCGAATGCCGGTGCTGGTGATAAAAGGTTGAATTTTATGTAAAGAGACCTCTTGGTTGGGGCCAACAGCACCAAAGATTTTATCATTGCCATAACATAATTCATCGGAGGCAATAGGATCAAGTAGTAATCTATCATTATGAATTCTTGCAACAAGTAAAGCGCGTCCTCCTTGTTGGCTTGTTGCATCGCTTTTTGTTCTGATGTGTAGTGCAATATATAATCGTTCAATATTTGGATGCCAACACATATCAACCACATTAGGAGCAATTGATTCCAACCCATTATTTATATTAATCGCGGATGAAATCTCATGGACGCCTATAGGAATTGCCTTATTGCCAAATTCAATGCCATTAACGGCATCGAGAGTATCGAGATTAAGTTCTATTTTTGCGGAGCTTTTGCCAATAGTTATTGTATCTTTTGTTAGCTCTTCTTTTTTAATACTATGATGTTTTATCAAAGAAAAGCCGCTTTGTTCATCGCCAAAAAACCCTTCATGAGCGGCAACGGCAGCAATGGTATAGACATGTAATGAACTGTCGCTGGTTCCTGTGATGGCAGTTTCAAGACATACAATTTCTTGTGCTTCATTACCTAGCGCATCATTAAGACAAGGTGTGGTTATAATTGATTGATGTGATGTTGATAGCATGTTATCAAAAAGACAAATCACATTAGGCATGTCTGCAGCAACAGCAGCAAGCTTATTGGCTCCATAATTCAGATGAAGAATTTTTTTATCATATAACGGATTTGGTTGATCTGGAATATAATTAACAAATACGCGTGGTGGCGTTATGCCACCAACTCTATCGCCTTGCGGTGTGAGAAAGTGTTGAACAATTGAATATTCTTTGCTGCCAGGAACAGCTGCTCCTGTATACGCTGCAAAAGAGGTGAATAAGCTTACGCCTACCGTGTAAAGTCCTTTTTGTTCGGGCTCTTGTGTTTCAGGTGATTGTACATTTTGATCATCTCTATTTGATTCGGTATTTGCGGTTGCCATATGGGGAATCAGCAATAATGCTAAAAGAACTACGTTGAGAATCATTTCCTAATCCTTGTTTTTTATTTTTAAAATAGTTGCTCATTAATTCCTACGTACATTGAGCTAGTGTAAGATAATTTTAAAAAAGAATCACTTTTTCAAAATTATTATAGCTTACAAAAAAAATATTTTATTTCCAAATGATAAAACATATGCTATACAAATAAGGTAAATAAGTTTTTTTAATTTTATAAAATATTCATAGTAGGTTTTTTAATGCATGCTAAAGTTTATGCCGCTACGCCCATTGGCATAGAAGCTCATGAGGTAGTTGTTGAAGTTGATTTATCTTTTGGCATGTTGCAATTTTTTATTGTTGGATTACCTGATAGGGCAATTACAGAAAGCCGACAACGAATTCAAACTGCGTTGAAAAACAGTGGTATTCGATTACCTGAACGCAAGATTACGGTGAATCTTGCACCAGCAGATTTAAAAAAAGAAGGAACGCTGTTTGATTTGCCGATTGCTTTGGGCATTATGCAGGCAAGTAAGTTGATTGAACTTTCAAAGTCTTTTCTAGAAGAAACGCTGTTCTTGGGTGAATTATCCCTTGATGGTTCGATTCGCGGTATTAAAGGAGCATTAGCAATTGCTTTTGATGCTAAAAAACTTGGCAAGCGTCGAATTATTTTATCAAAAGATAATGCTGCTGAAGCTGCGTTAATTGCTGATATTGAAGTTATTGGTGTTGAAAACTTAGTGCAATTAGTTGCCTTTATTCGCGGTGAAATATCTCTTGAGCCAACGCGCATGGAGTTTGGCGCACTTCATGAAACTATGTTTGATTCAACAGTAGATTTTGGTGAAGTTAAAGGTCAGACTCAAGCGAAGCGAGCATTGCAGATTGCGGCGGCTGGAAGGCATAATATTTTATTTATTGGACCTCCCGGCTCAGGAAAAACTATGCTTGCAAGAAGATTGCCTACCTTAATGCCTGCTATGACATTTAAAGAAATTCTTGAAACAACAAAAATTTATTCTGTAAGTGGCAAATTAAAAAATACCGCTTTGATTACGCAACGTCCTTTTCGCAATCCTCATCACACTATTTCTCAAGCAGGGTTGGTTGGTGGCGGTTCTTTTCCACAGCCTGGTGAAATTAGTTTGACGCATAATGGTATTTTATTTTTGGATGAATTAACTGAGTTCAAACGGACCACCTTAGAAGTTTTGCGTCAGCCTTTGGAAAATAAAACTGTGTGTATTTCTCGTGCTAATCACGCGGTTACTTTTCCTGCTTCATTCTTAATGGTGGCAGCACTCAATCCGTGTCCGTGTGGCTTTTTGGGTGATAAGAAAAAAGAATGCACATGTTCGCGTGTGCAAGTTGAGCGTTACTTGGAAAAACTTTCAGGGCCTTTGCTTGATCGTATTGATTTGCAGATAAATGTGCAATCAGTGAGTTATGATTCTTTGAAAGATACCACACAAGGTCATAGTTCAGCAGATTTATCAGTAGCGGTGAAACGTGCTGTATTAAAACAACGTGAACGATTTGGCGATCAAGATGTGTGGAACAGTTCAATGAATAATGCTGCTATTGATGCCTATTGTATTTTAACTGATTCAGCACAAGAAATTATTAAAAAAGCATTTGATAGGTTGCGCCTGAGTATGCGCGGATATCATAAAATTCTTAAAGTTGCCCGAACTATTGCGGATTTATCGGGATCTGAAGTGATTGATGTTGTTCATATTCAAGAGGCAATCATGTATCGATCACTTGATCAAGCATTAGAGCATATGAAAGCATGATTTGTGGCATAGGAGTTGATGCCGTTGCAATTAAACGATTTGCTCATTGGCATCAATTTTCCCAAAAACAGTTATTAAAAATATTTACTCCTTATGAATTAGCTTATTCTTTGGGTAGTCCTCTTAAGACGGCTGAACGGTTTGCTGTGCGGTTTGCCGCTAAAGAAGCATTGTATAAGGCCATTTCAGGGTTATTTAAGGTAAGATCTTTGTATGGTTGTGCTCGATATATAGGTATTGAACATACATTTGACCAAAAACCCTTGCTTATACTTGATTGGGAGGCTTTACTCTGTGATCAAAGAGATTTGTTAAATGTTAGATCTCTTAAAGCACATGTGTCATTAACTCATGCTGAAGAAATTGCTATTGCATATGTAATTTTAGAAAATGAAGTATTTAAGCCATAAAAATAGTTTATTTAATTGACAATCAAAAAAAAGCCGTTACAATCATTAATAACTAAACTGATCTTAGAAATAAAAAAAGTTATTAAAAATTTGACGCGGGGTAGAGCAGCCTGGTAGCTCGTTGGGCTCATAACCCAAAGGTCGCTGGTTCAAATCCAGCCCCCGCCACCAATTTCTCTTTTTTATCTTTTTTTATAAAAATAAAAGCCAATTCCCGCTAAAAAAATTCCCAATAGTATAAGTATCGTGATATAGAGTTGATTATGCCCATTTCGAGCAACAATCAAACCACTATAACCTGCTAAAATTGTTACGATATAGCCAATAACCCTTAAAATAGCGTTTTTATAACGCACACCTAGTACAATGCTTATAAAACCAAAAAGCATATAATACATGGTTAGTAAAAATTGTGTTATATCCATTCTGATTATGGTGTCGTAAGCACGAGAATATTCCATAAATGGTTTCATGAAGAATGATGGCTGACCAGAAAATCGATCAAAGATGAGAATTATTGCTGTTGCGCCCCAAATGAACAGGGTAAGGGGGATTGCAATAGTAAGGCATTGAAAGAGAATTTTGTATTCTTTGGTTGACAGGTTTTTTTTATAATACTTCACGGTAAGAAAAAGTATGATTAATGAAACAAGAATCCCTATCAGTAAACTATGCAGAATAATACTGGTTTGAGGATGGAGAAGGTGATTGCATTTATAGGAGATAACAATGAAACATATCGTTGCTACGTAGGAAACATACCCTAAAATGCGAATTGATTTTTTGCTTGTTAGCATACCAGCTACAATAACTCCTGTTGCATATATGAGCAAAATAATTTGATATAGTGGTGCGTACCATGAAATTCTTAATAACCAAGAACCAATACCGATTGAAAATAGTGTCAATATAATTATTGGGATATAGTGCATCCAAGAGAAATGTTGAGTATTGTTTGAATATTTTTTGGAAGATTGATTGCCAACTAATGAACTATGAAATTCATAGGTAGGATTACTTAATTTTTGGTCAAGGACATCAATGTGTTTTTGCTGATCAGAAAGTTGTTTTTTAATTTTTTCTAATTGTTCTAAAATTGTTTGTTCAAATGAATTTTTCATGAAAACTGTCCTCCCTATGAACAAATATCATGCAAAGTATTCTCTTTTTTATTATATGCTACAATTATAGTACGCTTTTAGTTACGTTAAAAGCAAGGATATTGTCTTACGAACAAAGTGAGTGTTTATAGTGTATGCTTCTTCATAAAAATCCTTTATTTGCCATATATTTTGGTGATAGCAGGGAAAAATTTATTCCGGCACATGTTGCAAACCTGAATACAACACAAGAAATTTTGACAAAAGTCCCCTTCGATCGATTAAAAAAATGCATGAAATTAAATAATTTAGTTTTTTTGCATCAAGTGCATGGGGTTCATGGTGTTCCAATTTTGTCGTATGAGCAGTTAAAAGATTCAATAGCATTTAGCGATGATGGAGATTATTTAATTACTGCACTACCAGGAGTTGGTTTAGGTATTGCAGCGGCAGATTGTTTACCTATTGTGATTTATGATAATTTTAATCAAGTAATTGCTAATGTTCATGCAGGCTGGCGAGGAAGTGTTGAAAGTATTGTCGTTGTTGCTGTTGAGCAGATGATTTCTCTGTATGGTTCTGAGTTGAAAAACTTACAATTTTTCTTTGGCCCATCTGCAAAGGTGTGTTGTTATGAAGTTAAAGAAGATACGCTGCCCTTTCTTGAAAAATTTTCTTATGCCGCTGACGTGATCCAAAAGCATGATACTTATTATACCCTTAATGTTCCGTTGTTGAGTCGTTTGCAACTTGAGGGAATTGGGGTGAAAAAAGAAGCTTTTCATCTTTGTTATAATGTTTGTACTATGTGTAATCCCTTATTTTGCTCATATAGACGATCAAAAAATACTGAACGGCAAATGACTGTTGTTGCATTGACGTTTTAGGCTTAAAATTTTTAAAAATTGAGTTAATAGTATGGATAAATATAATCAAGAGTATGTAGCTTTTATTCATGATCAAATAATAAAAAGTTTTTCTGATCTTGTAGGGCAAGAATGTGCGATTCTTGATTTTGGTTGTGGCGATGGCTTGCTGACGCACTTTATACAAAATACTTTTTATAAAGCGCAGATTTCTGGCGTTGATTCTAATAAATATTTAATAGAACATGCTCAAGAAGAATTTCCTTTAATCACCTTTGAACATATTTTGACCGCATCGTTGCCTTTTACTGATGGCACTTTTGATTTGATATATGCCGTTGATGTATTTCATCATATACCACCAAAAGAGCATGCAAAATATGTTGCAGAGTTAATGCGTGTTTTAAAATCCCATGGTCGGATTATACTTTTTGAGGTTAATCCGTATAATCCGTTTGTTTACTTTCAATTTAAAAAAAATCCCTTAGAAAAAAATAGTACGTTGCTTAGGCCTTCATATGCATCTCAATTGTTTCAAACACATAACTGCAACGTTAAGCTTACCTATTGTTTTCTATCCCACTATTTACCTGGTTGGGTGAAGGAATATATGTTACATTTTCCTTTTGCTTCGGTATATTCTGTGCTGGTATATAAGAATTGATGTTTATTGCAGATTTTTAATGATTTTTATTAAATTAAGAAATTAGTTAATTGATAAATCTAGTTTCAAGTTAGTTAAAACAGATAATTAAAAAATTACACAAAAATAGATTTTATATTAAGATGCATACTGTCAGTTTTTAAACTATTTCATAAAAAAAAGGAAATAATGAAATTTTCAAAATCAATTTTTGCGCTAACAGCTAGTTTTTCTTTTTTAATATGGCCAAACCTTAATGATATGATCATCCATTCAACTAATCAATTTAACGGTAATATGGGTTATAATAACAGCAGTATGGTAACTAATGGAGAATATAATGTCATAAAAAAATTAATAAAACCCCATGATGTTATTTTTGATATTGGCGCTAATCGAGGAGAATGGAGTTCTGCTGTTTTATCAATAGTATCAAATATTGATAAAATTTATGCATTTGAACCTATTCCAGTGATTTTTAACGTTTTAAGCGAAAAAATGCTTAATAAACCAATTAAAGCCTATGAATTAGCGCTGAGTGATGTTAATGGCATGCGAGATTTTTTATTATATTCGCAAAATGAACAAGTATCGGAATTAAGTAGTTTTTATTCACGTCCTATTCTCTATAATTTACTAGGAATAAAGCCTAAAATTATTACTGTTAAATCTGCAACACTCGACAAATTTTGTTGTGAAAAAAATATAAAACATATCGATTTTTTAAAAATCGATACTGAGGGATCAGAACTTGCCGTTTTAAAAGGTGCTCAAGCATTTTTAAAAAATAAAGCTATTCAACATATACAGTTTGAATATGGCGGTACCTACACCGATGCAGGAACTACGCTTAAGCAAGTGATGTCATTATTAACTTCTTGTGAGTATGTAATATTTAGAATTTTCAGTAAGGGACTTATTCACATAGCAAGTTGGGATGATAGTCTAGAAAATTATGCTTACTCTAATTATGTAGCTGTTCTAAAAGAAAATGCATATCAATTTAGTTTGATCGATAATTTATAAATTGTTTGTCAGATGCACAAAAATCGATCAATTCGTTCTATGTTAAATACAAAAATAATTTTTAGAGGAGGCTTGCAGTATCAAAAGAATATTTAGGTGAAAAAAATTATACAAAGTAATTCTTAAAATATTACCAAATTAAAGGAGATTAATTTGAAAACCACAAAAAAAATTATTTTTTTAGTTATTGCCTTTATGGGCATATCCATTAAAGCCGACAATTTGTCAAAACACGTTATTTAACGATTTTTACCTAAAATCCTATAATTATTGAAGCTGGTGCTTATGATGGCTCTGATTCACAAGAAATGAGTCTTATATGGCCCGAAGCTACTATCTTTGCATTTGAAGCAATTCCACACATATTTAAAAAACTTAAATCTAGAACACGAAGCTATAAAAATATAATTTGCATCGAAAAAGCTTTGAGTGACAAAGTAGGTTTTGAACATATGTATATAAGCCAAGGTGGAGATCAATCAAGTTCTTTGCTTGAACCAGCTCAACATCTTCAATATTTCCCGCATATAACTTTTCATCAAAAAACTAAAGTGGAAACAACAACTTTAGATAAATGGGCTGAAGAAATGGGAATAGATCATGTAGATTTTCTTTGGTTTGATCTTCAGGGTATGGAACCTGCTGTAAAAGCTTCACCAAAGATTTTTAGCACTGTCAAAGTTGTTTATACTGAAGTTAATTATACTGAGCTTTATAAAAATATTCCTTTATATAATGAATTAAGAGCGTGGATGGAAGACCAAGGATTTGTAGTAATGAAAGAAGTTGTTCATCATAGTACATTTGGTGATGTGTTATTTGTAAGAAAAGAATTAGTTTAAATAATTTTAAAAAAGAAGAGCTTCATTTGGAGCTCTTCTAAAGTTTTTAACGCTGAATAAATATAAACTCACATTCTGCATGAGCCGAACAGTTTTGCCATTTATGGAATGGTTTAATATCTATCTTAAATCCTTACAAGAAATTTTGACAAAAGTCCCCTTCGATCGATTAAAAAAATGCATGAAATTAAATAATTTAGTTTTTTTGCATCAAGTGCATGGGGTTCATGGTGTTCCAATTTTGTCGTATG
>Ga0335394_10002576_pt1 | contig 20440 bp, 20 predicted proteins | sample MAT03_FD_205741 | JGI IMG/M metagenome (GOLD analysis project Ga0335394, IMG submission 205741) | Freshwater microbial communities from Lake Fryxell liftoff mats and glacier meltwater in Antarctica - MAT-03 (spades assembly) (version 2) ...
AATCCCCAGCGTACCTTCGCTGCCGATGAAGACGTCTTTCATCGAATATCCGGCCACATCCTTCACACACTTGTTGCCGAGCTTCACCACTTCGCCGCTGGCCAAAACGATCTCAAGCCCCATCACATAATCGCGCGTAATCCCATATTTAAGCCCACGCAGGCCACCAGAATTTTCAGCGACATTGCCACCAATCGTGCTGATTTTCATCGAGCCGGGATCGGGCGGGTAAAGCAGGCCGACAGAATCCGCGAGTTCTGCGATTTTCTGGGTAATGACCCCCGCTTCGACATGGATGGTCAGGTTTTTCTCATCGAGTTCAATGACGCGATCCATCTTTGCGAGGCACAAAATAATGCAGCCCGGTAGAGGAACGCTGCCGCCTGAAAGCCCGGTTCCTGATCCGCGTCCGACAATGGGGATGTTGTGTTTGTCCGCATATTTCACCACGCCCACGACTTCTTCCGTGGTGAGCGGAAAGACCACGGCGGCTCCTATCTGACTGAGCGCTGCGGTTGCATCGTAACCATATGCCAACAGGTCTTCCTTTCGCGAAAGTACGCGGTCCTCACTGAGCAGAGAGACAAGGTCGGCAATCAGGGAAGCCATGTGTGCGCCAGTAGTGATCAGGCTGGCAGAAGCTCTTTCACGAGATCGCGTTCTTCCTTCAACTCATTGATCGTTCCATCGATCCTGCCCTTGCTGAATTCGCTGAGCGAAACGCCCTGCACGATTTCCCAGCCAGTCGCTGTCGTGCGGATCGGGAAGCTGGTCATGATTCCTTTTTCCACTCCGTAATCGCCCGTGGAGCAGACTGCGACGCTATACCACTCGCCTTCGGGCGTCGGTGTGGTGAGAGAGCGGACCGTATCGACCACAGCGTTGGCTGCGCTGGCTGCGCTGGAAAGACCGCGCGCTTTGATGATTGCCGCGCCACGTTGCTGGACAGTTGAGATGAAATCGCCTTCGAGCCAAGCTTTGTCGGTAATGACTTCCGGCACAGGCTTGCCGTTGATTTTTGCATTCGCAAAATCAGGATACATCGTGGAGCTATGGTTTCCCCAGATCGCGAGATTGCTCACTGCGGTCACATCCACGCCCGCCTTGATGGCGAGCTGGGTTTTGGCGCGGTTTTCGTCGAGACGGGTCATGGCAAACCAGCGTTCTTTCGGGATGCTGGGTGCGTTGCTCATCGCGATGAGACAGTTGGTATTGCAAGGGTTGCCCACGACGAGAATGCGCACGTCACTGGCTGCGTTTTTCGCAATCGCCTGTCCCTGTCCTGTGAAAATCTTGCCATTAATCCCGAGCAAATCCTTCCGTTCCATACCCTGCTTGCGCGGCACGCTGCCGACGAGCAGCGCCCAGTTCACGTCTTTGAAGCCCGTGTTCAGATCGGAGGTCGCGACCACGCCTTTGAGCAGTGGGAACGCGCAGTCTTCCAGCTCCATCACCACACCGGAGAGCGCAGGCAGCGCGGGCTCGATCTCGATGAGATGCAGGATCACCGGCTGCTCCGGGCCGAACATGGAGCCTGAAGCGATCCGGAAAAGGAGGGAGTAACCGATGTTGCCGGCTGCACCGGTAACTGCGACGCGAATAGGAGCTTTCATAAAGGAATGGTTGGTTTGGTTTTAAAAGTTGGGTTGGGAAGACAACATTTCAGCTCAGCGATGGCAACGCCGGAGTGTGTCAAAGATCAGTCGGAAGGAGAATCTGGGAAGGAAGTGGCGGCGAAGACTTCCAATGGTGCGCATGCTTCCAGCGCTTCGTAGCAGCTATGGAATTTCGCCCCGCCGGCTACAGCGTGCCTGTCGGCTACATATCATCTTTCAATCACACCCTCCAGCCAGCTTCACCAGATTCAAGTCGTCTTTGATCGCATCGAAAAACGAGGGGTATTTCGGAGCCCATCCCAGGCTACGCAGTTTCGCATTACTTACTCGCTTGCTGGTCCACGCCCGCTTGCGGATTGCACTGCGCGGACCTTCCGGCGGGAGCGGGTGCGTAAACAGCTCCGCCAGCCGGGTATAAAGCTCATGCTGCTGAAGCGGATGATCGTCGGCGATATTATAGATACCAGCGGCCTTGGCTTGAATCAGCAACGCCAGCGCTGTTGCAATATCGTCGCGATGAGCCTGATTGATCCATCGTCCGCCTCCATCCTCGATTACCGCTTCGCCGCCAAAAAACTTCCGCAGCAACACCGACCGACCGGCTCCATAAATCCCTGCGATCCGTGCCACCACTCCGCCCCTTTTTAAAACCACATTCTCCGCCTCCAATAAAAGTCTGCTCAATTCCGTCTCCGGGCTGGTCGCGCTATCTTCAGTCACCCATTCACCGTCAGTCTGCGGATACACACTGGTGCTGCTGGTAAATACGAGACGAGCTTCCGGAAACGCCTGCGTCAGATTTTGCGCGCCGCCTATATAGACACTGCGATAGGAATCGGCCCCACCCCGTCCGGAACTTGCACAATGCAGCACGACGTCCGGCTTTGCGCCCAATTCATCCGCAAGTTTTTGCAAAGCAGGCGCTGATGACACATCACACGCCCGAACCCGAAATGGCTCGTCTTTGAGCGCGACGGCAGACTCCTCCGAACGAGTCAATCCTGTCACACACCACCCGCCCGCCTGCAGCATACGCGCGACGCTCAACCCCGTGAAACCGCAGCCAGCAACAAGAACCTCAGGCATGCGATTGAAAAAGTGCTTCGGGTGAAAACTCCAGCCGTTTGCTCAACATGGTTTCTGTGTCGAATTCAAACCAGCCGCGGAATTTTCCACCTGCCAAAACTTGCGGCAGCCAGTGCCGGTCATCCTCCCACATTTCATGATAGGGCATGTTCTCCATCGGGAACCACATGGGAATCGCTTCGTCCGTCTCCGCTGGCTCCCCTTCAAAATGACGCGCAACAAAAACCCAGCAATGCAGCTTGTATCCATCCGTGAAGTGGAAATGCAGATCGCCCCGTTCCTCCAGGTCGATTGGCGTAACACAAATCTCCTCCTGCGTTTCACGAATCGCCGCAGCAAGCGGTGTCTCGCCTGGCTCAATCCTCCCGCCGGGCGCATTGATTTTCCCCGCGCCGAGCCCACGTTTCTTGCGAATAAGCATCACATCCGCCCCGCGTATAATAAAGCAAAGGACGGCGAGTTCGCCTGGCTGCCAGTTTTCCCAATCCATAATCATCACACCATGGGCGATGAAACCGGTTTTGTGAAGGAAGCGGAAAGGGAAATTACGATGGAGCCGATAACCCGATGGAACCCGCCTTCTATATTTGAAGATGACAGCGTATTTCCTCCTGTGCTTGATGCCTTCATGCACTCACTTCGTATCGCAGCGATCATCGGATTTCTTGGCGTAGCGCTCGGCGCTTTTGGCGCACATGGGTTGGAGAAAATGCAGATCGCACCCGATCAGCTCGTGTTACATATCAAATGGTGGGAAACCGCCTCTCGCTATCATTTGATCCATGCCGCCGTGCTGGTGGCGCTTGCCTTACAGTCGCCGACACGAGTCTGGGCATGGCGGCTCTTTATCGGCGGTATCGCAATCTTCAGTGGCACGCTCTACATCATGGGCATCACGGGCGTCAAATGGCTGGGAGCCATCACGCCCATCGGCGGACTGCTCCTGCTGTGCGGCTGGCTGGCGCTAGCATTTGGAAAAACAAAAACCGAATAGTCGCGAGCAATTTCTCTTCAGAGCGTCAAGCTGGATTATCTTTTCAGAACCTTTGCGTCTTGGCGGCTTTGTGCGAGAACTCTGGTACGCTTTTCATCGGGCTCATAGTAAACCGCGTCATATTACCTTCCAACAAACAGCCGCTATCGCTCTTGTCTTTGGTAACCACTCTCCTCCAGAGGTATGAACAATCAGAAGCCTAAAACCTCCACTGTCCTGTGGACGACTGCAATCATCGCGATAGCGGCGCTAATCGTCTCACTCATCGGCCTCAAGTCCTGCGAGCAAGCCGGGCAGATGTCCACTCAGCTGGTTGAAATATTGCCCAATATCGCCGCAAAGTTCAAAACCGGCACGATCACCCAGACATTCACCGAAAGCATTCCCACGATAAAATCTACGGAAGGCGATATTCTGGAGCTCGCCACTGCGGAAGCTGACGAAATATTCACACGCACGGATTCCCAAAGTATCGGGTGGGGTTTGTTTTATATCGGAACAACCACCTCAAAAATCAGCGTCAGGGCAACGTTTCGCTATCATATCAAACTCTCCGATTCATGGCGGCTCGCCACGAAAGATCAAACCTGCATCGTGCAAGCGCCTGCGCTTCGTCCCAGCCTTCCTCCCGCCATCCACACCGCAACGCTTCGCAAAGAAACCGAAAACGGCTGGCTGCGTTTTAATAAAGACGAAAACCTCATCGAACTGGAACGCGGTATCACCGCAGAGCTTTCCCGAAAAGCTGCAGATCGCCGCCACATCGCGCTCGCACGCGAGGAATGCCGCAAATCCATCGCCGCATTTGTGAAAAACTGGCTACTCAAGGAAGAGCATTGGAGGAAGGACGGATTCAGCACCATAACCGTTGTCTTTCCTGACGAAAAAACATTTCTCACGGATCAGGAATTGGAACAGTTTCAATACCAGCCCACGGCGAAACTCGATTAGAAAACGGGCGAGCGTTTTCCTGAAAGTCAAAGTTCTGTGTCAGTAAATCTGGAATTACTACAGCCATCTTCATCCTGCGTTACGAATCATGGTTGTCCCAAATCACAACCCATATCCAACCATGAAAACTATCGATACAGACAAAATGAATGACGCAAATCCAGATCCCATCTCCGGCGAAGCAGGTTCACATCCTGTTGGCACCGGTGTCGGCGCAGCAGCGGGAGGCACTGCCGGTGCTGCCATAGGAGCCATGGGCGGACCTGTCGGAGCCGTAGTCGGCGCAGCCGTCGGAGCAGTGATTGGCGGCCTTACCGGAAAAGGATTTGCCGAGGGATTCGACCCCACGGCAGAAGAAGCCTACTGGCGTGAGAACTTCAAAAGGGAGCCGTATTACGAAGCAGATCAGACCTACGAAGATTACTCGCCCGCTTATCGTCTTGGCTATGAGTCCCGCAGACAATACGCGGAAAGCCGCTTTGAAGATGCGGAAGACAAAATCAAAGATGCATGGATGCAAACGAAGACCACTTCCCGTCTCTCCTGGGAGAAAGCAAAGCGCGCAGTGCGTGCAGGCTGGGATCGGGTCGAACGCAAGTTCTCTGAAGTATTGGACTGATACCAATTCTCCTTTGAGAATGGAACGTCGCTACTACGATGCTTCGTTCTCAATCACGAATTGGTATAGCTGGCATACAGTCCTCATTAACAAAAAACCGCGACCTTTCTGGTCGCGGTTTTTTGTTTTTCATTAGTAAAGACAGTGCCATTCACGGTTCCCCCATGTGTCCGCTCTTGCAAATCAACGCGGAAGACATTCCAATGATTCCCTAGCTTTTCACCATTGAATCCCAGCGCCTTTGCATTTCCGCAGGCGTCACTTTTTCGATCTCATGTGAAATCATCCACTCGTGGCCAAACGGATCCACCACGCACGCGCAACGGTGACCATAAAACTGATCCTTTGGTTCGCGGAACACCGTCCCACCCGCCGCTTTGAACTGCTTCACCATGGCATCCACGTCTTCTATCATGAGACAGATTTTCACTGTTGTGCCACTCAATGTTTCGGGTGACTTATTGTGGGCGGGATATTCGTCGGAAAGCATGATGAGACAGCCGTTGATGGTAATCTCGGCGTGACCAATCTGTTTCGTTTCCGGATCAATCAATCGATAAAGCTCCACCGCTCCGAAAGCGCTTTTATAGAACGCGATTGCCTGGTCTGCGTTTTTAACGGCGATGACCGGACTGAGAGGAGGATAGGAAGCAGGAAGGTTGTTCATTGTGAAAAACAGGTGGAGTTATAAAAATCGATGCGTGCACTAGGAGTGGATGGAACCAATCGTTTCATCCGCCATCGTTCACACTCCAATACAACCGGGATGCAGTGGAGAACGATATGGTAGATATGAAAACTTTATTTAGTTCTGAAGCGATTTCTAAAGGCGGACGCTCAGGGAGCATATCCAACCCCGACAGACTTCTGGATGTTGTCCTGGGCAATCCTTTAAAGGCGGGGGCGGAAAAGCTCGGACCCAATCCTGAACTTCTGTTCGCGGGCGCTTATTCCGCCTGTTACCACGGCGCTTTGAAAAATGCTGCTGAGAAGCTCGGAACCTCCATCAATGATTCCGTCGTGCGCGCACTGGTAAGCCTGAATGAAGATGAAGATGGGGGCTACGGTCTTTCTGTAGAGCTTCACGTAACCCTTCCCGGTGTGGACAGGGATCAGGCGAAACGCATCATGGAAGCCGCACACAAAACCTGTCCATACTCCAAGGCACTTCGCGGCGATGCTCCCGTAAGGCTGATTGTCGATTGATTCAGACCGGGCTCCGATTATTTCAGCGATAGCCGCCGCTGATATACAAAGTCTCCCCGGTGATCCACGACGAATCCGGCGATGTAAGCAAGACAACCGCAGGGGCCATAACCTGAAAAGCTCCAACCCAACCAAGCGGAGTGCAAGCGATCAATTGTCTTTGGAAATCACAGTCATCAAAGCTGTAGTCAGCCCCGTTTTGGATCAAAAGCGCGTCGCAAAGCATCGCCGAGTAGATTCAATGAAAGCACTAAACCGAAAAGTGCAGTCGTCGCGGCGGTGAGATTCCACCAAACAAGCGGTTCGCGGCTCAGCTCGCTCCGGGCAGAATCAATCATATTTCCCCAACTAGGAGTGCCAATGGGTGTTCCTACGCCGAGATAGCTCAGAATAGCTTCCGACAAAACGATACCGCTGAACCCGAGGACGAAATTGATCAGGATCAGGTGCATCACATTGGGGAGGAGATGCCGTGTCATAATCTTCCAGTGACTTTGCCCCATTGCGCGCGCTGCAGCTACATAAGGCCGTTCCGACTGGCGCATCGTCTCGCCACGAATCAAACGGCACAATCCGACCCAGCTTGTCACACCGATTGCAATCGCCATCGGAAGCAACCCTTTTCCCATGACCAACAACATGGAAACCAGAAGCAGAATCCCGGGAATACTGGCGAGTGTGCTGTAAATAAACTGAATGACATCATCCACCCACTTGCGATGATAGCCTGCTAGCAACCCAAAGAGCGTTCCCAGCGGGATATAGATCATACTAGTGACTGCACCCAATATCAGCGCAGTGCGGCAGGCACGCATCACTTGCAACAGCGTGTCATCTCCCAACGCAGTCGTGCCGAACACATGAGTTCCCTTGATGTGATAGCGTGCGGCTCCGGCAATTTTCGCCGGATCACCACTGGCTTCCGCAGCCGCGACCTCATCGGCCTTGCCAAGCTGAATCTTTGCAAACGGGGCGCTGTAACTCCGCTCTTTCATCACCTCTGATGTCATCAGCCCCAACAGGCTGTGCCATGTATCTCCACGTTTGATGTGTAATGTCTCCAATGCGCCAATAAACAAATACAGCGCAATCATCACCCCTGCTGCAACGCCCAGCCTGTCTTTGCGAAATCGTCGGAACGCAATACGCCACTGCTCATCACCCCGGCCCCACCACACCAGAAAAGCAAGCGCCAGTGCCCCCGCAATCAATACGAAATTCTGTCCCCATGGACTGTTGAACCATTCAGCTGCTTTCTGGATTTCACTAGTTTCCATAATCAGCTCAGACGAATGCGGGGATCTGCGATCGCATAGCAGATATCGGTTAAAACTAAACCGGCCAGATAGAGCAGAGAGCCTACAAAGACCGCTGACCTGACCGTTGCAAAATCCTGTTTACTAATCGCATCGACCACCAGACTGCCAAGTCCGGGGATTCCAAAAAAGCTTTCGATTAGAATCGAACCCATAATTAACAGCGGCAGGCTGGCAACAACTACAGTGATCAGTGAAATGGCACCGTTTTTCAAAACATGCGTCAGCAGCACCCGTGGGTTTGAGACCCCCTTCGCCCTCGCCGTGCGCACGTAGTCCTGTGCGACTTCCTCAAGGAATATGGAGCGGTAAAATCGCACATCACTCCCCAACCCCAGCACGGTCATAATAATGATAGGAAGTATCAGAAACCGTAGAGACCCCCAGCCTGCCATCTCATCAAAGCCAAAGACTGGAAACCATCGCAGATGAATCGCCATGAACGCCTGCATCGCAATGATGTAAGCCATAGGCACAATGCTCATCATTACTACGCAGGAGATGGTCATCCCCGTATCCACCGCGCGATTTCGATAAAAGACCTGTAATAATGAGAGCCCGATTGCAAGTAGCAGTCCTATGATTGCGGCGGGCAGGGTCACTAGCAGAGAAGGAATGGCTCCTTTGCGAATACGAATCCCAATGTCTTCCCGATTAAAATCTGATTCCCCAAAATCGAATCGTGCAAATCTGCCGATTTGATCCATCAGGATCGAGTAATGCCAGGGTCTCGCAGCGCTGTAATAAGGATCGTTTTGGGAAAGATTAATGATCAATGGACGGTCGTATCCACGTTGAGCAATCCAGTTTTTGACATCCTCAGGTTTGGCGCGCGGCCCTAGGTTGCTTCTCGCCATACTTTCGCGGGAGCCAATGACAAAAAAGAGCGAGAACGTAACGATCATCACTCCGAGCAAAATCGGAATCGTATAAAACAGACGACGGATGACGTAGTTTAGCATGGTTAGCGATTCCACTCCTTCCGTTTCTGCGTCCGGACTTCAGGGTAAAGCGTCGAATATTTCATCCCGCCTTCCAGCATGGAGTTGTCATGGGTGCGTGGTGCCCATGGCTGTATGAGCGAGTAGTAGGCTTTGTGATTGGTGAAAATCACCGAGCAGTCCTCGTTCATGATATCGATCATCCGGTGCACGATCTCCATCCGCTCGGGGGAGTTTTCCATCGTGGCCATCTGCTCGAACAATCGGTCAAATTCCGGGTTCTTGTAACGGCTATTGTTCTTACCCTGGGGCGGAAGGTTTTTGCCGTAGAAAAGCATGAGATAGTTTTCCGGATCAGGATAGTCCGCGCCCCAGCCTGTTCCGCTGGAAAGCTGGAAATTGCCATTATCCTGTTTCTCCAGCATCTTCGCGAAAGTGTTTTCCACCGTCACCACTTTGATCCCTAGCCGCTCATAGCACTGCTGCTCAAACTGCGTCATCATGCGCCCATCGGCATCGTTGCCGCTCGTTTCAAGTGTAATTTGGAGCGGCATTCCAGTCGCCGGATCAATCCCGTTCGGATAGCCCGCCTCAGCAATCAACTGCTTCGCCTTCTCTGGATTAAAGCCATATGGATTGCGGTAATCCTTCCGATATCCCGGGATTCCAGGCGACAAAATCTGCTGCGCAATCTCCCTTACGCCATTGAAAAATATTTCATTCTGTCCCTCCGCATCAAAGGCGCAGGACAAGGCCTGACGTAGTTTCTTATTTTTGCCGAGCAGCGGATCCTCCATGTTAATGCTCGTATAAAACGTCGAGACATCCACGTCCTTTTCCAGGCTCATTCCCTTTGCGCGCAACTCAGGAGTAAGTTCATGGGTGGCACTGACCACCGAACTATAGGCGTCCTTGCTCACACCCATGCCATCGAGATAGCCCTGCCGAGTCAGCAGCCAGATTGGAATGCTTTCGCGAAACAGCGTGATGCAAATCTCATCCACTATTGGCAGTTGTTTTCCAGCAAGCGGGGCACACACCAGATCGCGATCCGCTGGCCAGCCTTCTGTCGGAAAGCGAGTGGTTAGGTAACGGTCGTTGCGAATGAGGCGGAATTTCTGATCCGGATCAGACAGTTCATGGAGATACAAAAACGGACCGGTGCCGACAGGATGCTGATCGAATCGCTTACGGCGTATCGTTTTTCCGTCGGGTCCGTCGGGATGCATCCCGCCGTCATAATAAGCCACCGCCTCTTGTGCGACCGGCGCAGTGAAGTGCATCGCCATCCAATAAAGAATCTGTGGGTAGGGCTTGAGTAGATGAACCTTGAAAGTGTGGCTATCCACCACTTCCAGTCCCGCAAAAGGAGCCTTGTAATCAAAGCTGCCAGTTTTCTTCGCCGCCTCATAGCCGTCCTTCATTCCCGCAATGTAATCCCACAACGTGGAGACCACCGGACATTCCACCTGCGGATCACACATGCGTTTCCATGCATACTCCACGTCTTGTGCAGTCACCTCGCGACCTTTACCTCCCGGAAAACATGCATCATCGTGAAAATAGATACCGCGTTTGAGTTTGCAGCGATACTCGATCTTGCCGTCAGTCAACCCGGTCTTCACTGGCATTGCCTCCAGCATGCACGGCACTACTTCATAGGGATCGGTTTTGAATGGATGATATTCCAGCAAACAATCGTAAATCGGCTCCAGAATCCGGCGACTCATCTGGTCGTAGGCAACCTGTGGATCCAGCGAGCGTGGCGCTTCAGGCAGGGCACCATAGCGTACCAGCCAGGGCGAACCATCAGGCCGGCTTTTTTTCAGCGGAACGGGATTGGGATCATTATCACAAGCCACCAAAAACACCGCGACGCATGGCAAAAGATACCGGAGAAACATACGTCGGAGTCCAGTTACGCCTTCTTCTTCAGCGCCTCGATGGCGTCGCGGAGTTCCGCGGCGCGCTCGTATTTTTCAGAATGGATGGCCTGCTCCATTTCTTTCGTCATCTCCTCGATCGGAGATAATGGACGATCTTTCCGCAGTTCCTGCAACCACTCTTCTAGTGACGCCGCCTCGGGGCAGTCGTCAGCAAGATCCTCATGATTCATGTCTTTGTAAAAGCGGCGGATTTTATCCACGGCTTTTTCCACCAGAGTGATTGCCGATTCCACGTCTTCTTTTTCCAGCGCAAGATTCGCCTTCGCGCGGGTGTTCATCATCAACACATACGGACGAAACTGTTGCACCGACCATGAGAGTTCATCGTCCGGAGCGTATTTTCCCACAAAGCTGAACATATCCAGATTCCGACGGGTATCGCGCGAGACGAGCCTCCATTCCTCCAGTTGAAACAACGCGATGTAGCGATGGTAATACTGCACTCCCTCGGCCTGAAGCTCCCCGACCTCGTCCGGGGTCAGTTGAAATTCTTCGCCAGCCTCTTCCGCCTCCTTTGCGCGTTGCTCTTGATAATCCAGCAGCGACTCCACACCAAAAGGCTCCTGTCCATCAGGGCGCCCGCTGAGTTCCATTTGCAAGATTCCCATATCAAGCCGAAGCTGGACTTTGTCTTCGCCATCGCTTCCCTGGATTTTGCGGACTTTCAACTGGCCTGGCTCGTAAGGCCAGTCACCCAAGAGGTCGTTCAGATCATGACTCATTGTGTGGCAGTATCAAAACGAGACCCCACCTTGTCAACGGATAGACTGAATTTAGTGCGGACAAAAATACGCGGAAAATCGAACGGACTTTTCACCGTGTGATTAAAATGCAATCGACGAGATCACCCGTAGCTCATTTCCAAACAAGAGAACTACATTTTTGCTTTTCGCCATCACTGCGAGCGGCCGTCTTGGTTCAAACCACTCCCATCTCGGCTTACCTTCACTGCGGGTTAATTTATAAATTTTGATCCGGGCTTTCGGAGCATTTGCAGGGTCCAGAATATCATTCGGGTTGTGTCCTTCGCGCATCCCATAAACATCTTTACCGCTCACATAAATCTGCAAATACTTGGCCTGCTGCCAGAGTATCTTTCCGCTCTGCGCATCCACTTTCATAATCAGGGAACTTTCCTCACCATGAAACAGCTCCTGAGTGTAAACCAGCGACTCTGCCGGACGGTTTGCAGACGATAAGTAAAGCATCCCTTCATCATCAAACTGCACCTTTTGAATCCCGATACTGGGCATCCGCCAAAGCACCTTGCCGTCCGCCTTCTGATAGGCACCCAGATACGCCGCGTCGTAAAAATACACCCTGTCGTCCTTTTCCACACACGGCACCTTGTCCATAAACTCCTCGCCCATCATTTCCATTCCCTCCCGGAAAGGTACCGGCGCTGCCAGCGTGCTTTCCCAGGCAAGCTGGTTCGCGTGATTAAACGCCAGCAGCTTTGTTCCCGATGTGATGAAATCAAAACCCGGCGTGGAAAAAACCTGCACCCGCCCCGTTAAGTTTCCCTTCCATACCGCCACCCCTGCATCATACGGACGCTTTAAAACCACCTCATAAGTGCTGTTATCAATATAGTCCACCCCACCGGTGTTATCCTTCGCCAGATCATTATTGATCATACTCACCACGGCCTGAAGCTCCTCTGTGGAATGCGCTTTGGCGTTTTTGGCGTCCTCTTCATACTGCTCGCTGGACCCGGGTTTGAGCGCCTCCCGTTTGTCCACCTTCTTTTGAACGAGGTTCATTTCAACCATCACCAGACTGTCTCCCCCAGCGGAAAACTCGACCCGCTTCTGTTGAATGACCGGCTCGCTACCCATTCCGACGCCAGCGGTGGTAAACATGCCTTTGGATCTCGGTGACTTCAGGAAAAGTGGCTCCGCCGCTCCACTCGCAGCGATCCTGTTCACCTGTGACGCGCCTCTGCCTGCATCCGCCACCACGAAGAAATACTGCCCTCCCTGAAACACGTCTTGCACAGGTCCCGCAAAGCGCAGACTGGCTTTGATCGATCCATCGGTCTTGTGAAATCCTACGGCGTGCCGCCTGTGGATGATCCATATCAAATCCCCCATAATCACCATCTGGGGATTGGATGACCCATAGCCGAAACCGTAATCCTCCTCCTCCTCCGGCACCTCGACTTTAACCGGCACGGCTGTAACCGCTGGCACCCCGGCAACCGCTGGCGCTCCGACAGCGGGTGTGCCCAGCGTTGCAGGTGCCCCAGTCGCAGCAGCAGGTGTGTAATTCTCCTCAGCGGGATTAATGGTAGCCTGAGCAATCCCAGGCACAGGTTTCAGTTTAAACTCAGCAAGCTCCTGCTGATATTTAGCCTCCTCTTCATTGGCCGCTTCTATTTGCAATGGGGTCTTGGCAATCTTCGTCTTTGCGATGATTTTTTGCTTCTTTTCAGCGAGTTGTGTTTCCTCCCGTTCATAATTTTTGCGAGCCATTATTTTCTCCTCATCGAGGAGCATTTTTAGCTTCTTTTTGGGAGTCAGTTTTAATTCTGGATCGTCGGGGATGACTGGTTTCAATCCCGCTTCAGGCAAAGCTGCAACACCCGCCGCCTCCTTGTCTCCCTCATTGCCTTCCTCCGCATCGCTCTTTTCATCGTCCCAATGATAGACCTTGGGTGGCGGCGGTGGTTTTCCCAGTTCAGCACGCACCGCATTCAGCTCCGCATGGTATTTTGCCGCATCATCATTAAATGCTTTGATTTGATCAGGTGTGGTCAAAGCCGTCCTTTTCCCCGCAAGTTCAACAGACCACTCCTGTAAGCGCACCTGTCTCGCATTGATGGCCAGTTGCCATTCGGAATCTGACTCCACCGGATCGGGCATTTTCACCTGCCACCGGGGCTTTTTGGTATCCAAATCATAAAGGCTGACCTGATTGCTAGAAAACATGATGATCTCGCCTGACCCTCCGCTCCAGCAGACGCTGGAAAACATCTCGTCCTTCTTCCCAAGCGGAACGCTGAAATGAATTTTGGGTTTCTTGCCAAAAAGGTAATACCAAACCGAGGTTCCTAATGATGTGAATATCAGGATGATTATGGTCCACTTGAGAATGGCACCTTTGCGAGAAGGTTTCGGTTCGATCATTGTTTTGGATTCAGTAATTCAACATGTGCGGGAAGACTCATGTCTCGCGGGGCAGTCTGTCCACAGGCTTCCACATGGCCGTCGGTGAACAGCACATTTCCGCCAAATTGATGATGATTGCTTCCAAGTCCGGCTCCATCGCGGGAAAAGAGCGTGGCCCCCTTAGGCTTGATCCCACCATTCACCTGCGAGTCGGAAAGGATCGGCAGGGACAGCCCGTCCGACTTACGCAGTCCCATCATATAGGCGTAGCTGATCTTCTGATCGGCAAAAGGTTCACCTGCTTTCAAATCCTTCATGCTTTTTCCGGGACAGAGAAAAATAGCGGTATCCGTGGTGTATTTGGGAACCAGCTGACTCAACGGAACCTCGCTCGTAGTCGCACCCTTTACCGCCGGATAAGCCCCGTCATGTTCATTGCTGTAAAGTGTCAGGGCCAAACCCGCCCTACGGAGATTCTCCGCGCACTCCACTTTAAATTTCTTCTGTTTCGACTCCTCGGACGGCTTGAGGACGAGCATGTAAAGAACCATCACAATCAGGGTCGAAAACAATAGCTCAATAAAGCTAAACCCATTGGAACGATGCAACCTGCGCAGGGCACCGCTTTCAGCAGCTTCGGCGACTTTGATATGTAGAACATTCAACATTCAAGATAAGTATTTGAGAAACCGTGAACAATAAGTGCGCGGGTGAAAACAACATATTTGGGACGGAAGAAGTAAAAAGGAAGAAGGAGAAAGGGGCTGGCGCTTTGCGCTATGGAAACATTCTTTCATACAGCACGGAGTGCCAGCCCCTTCCTCCTTTTTCCTTCTGACTTCTTCCTTTTACTTCCTCTCCTCACAAAAAAAACGCCGGAGGTTTCCCTCCGGCGTTTTAAATAATGTGCGTCTAATGACGCGGGAGTTCTTTAGAACACCCAACGGATGCCAGTGCGGATCTGATAGAAATCATCATCCGACCAGTTGTAGCTGCCTTCGCCGTAAACGCCCACGCGTGGGGTAATACGGAACTCAAGACCTGCACCAGTGGTGAAATAGCCATTCGCGCTACCATTCACTTCGAATCCGCCGCCGAGCTTCGCGTAAGGAGCGAGGCAAAGACCGCCGAGTTCCAGTGGGTAACGGAGAAGCACTGCTCCAGTGAACTGCCATACAGCAGAATCATTGCCGTCATAGATATTGGTGTCGAGACCGAGACCAACGTTACGGGTGAAGAAGTAGTTCAGACCGATACCGCCGCCGAATCCGTCACCGTGGGTGCCGTTGGCTGAGGTATAGCTGCCGAATGTGTCGATCTGGAATTCAGTGTCAGCGAAACAAGGCTCTGGTTCAGGGCCTTTTTTGCTGGAGACGACGGGTTGACCTGCGAAGCTGACAGCCACGAGTGCGAGGCTGGCAAACGCGCTAATTACGAGTTTTTTCATGTAGTTTTTCTTGGTGTGTTTGGTGTTGTCCGAGGATTTTCCCCCTCGGGATTCGCTATGGGTAGGAGATTTTAGCAACGCATGACAAGAATTATTTTTACGACTGGAGAAACTTTCATTGCCGGGTGCGTTATCAATACCACGCATAGACCTGCCTTTTTCCGGAGATAAACCGACGCATTTTTGGCAATAGGAAAACCGTGGACAAAATAGATCGTCCGCCTAGTCTGTGCGCCCTTTTCCCCGCAGACATGTTTCTCGGCGAAAAATTTCCAGCCATGTTTATATCCACCATTTCCACCCTCGCTCAATCATCACCAGCGCCTGCCGCTCCGCCAGATGGCTCCATGCAAACATGGAGCACCATGATCTGGTTTGGCGCCATCATGGTATTCATGTGGGTGATGATGATCCGCCCCCAGCAGAAACGCCAAAAGGAACTGACCCAACGCATCTCCGCCATCAAGACAGGCGACAAAGTCATCACCAGCGGCGGTATCCATGGCGTCGTCTCCAATGTGAAAGACGGCGGCACGCTCGTCTTGAAAGTGGACGACACCTGCAAAATCACGGTGGATAAATCCGCCATCGCAACCATTTTGGAAAAAAAGGACTAAACTCGAATTTTTAAAAACTATGTTAGACGACAAACAAACTTTCATCATCGGCTTTGCCATCCTGATTTTATTCGGCTGGTATTTTGGAACAGACAAAGAGCGCGTTAAGCGCATCCTCGGCACGCTGCTGACGATTACCGTCTGCTTTCTCTGCATTTCCTCGGCTTATCCTCCGTTTGATATTCCGGTAAAGGACGCCTCAGGCAAAGTGGAGCTTGGCGCGGACGGAAGGCCAAGGCTGGAGCAAGCCGGTCAGATCGCACTGGGCATTGATCTCAAAGGCGGAACCTCCTGGCTGGTCAAAATCCAGCCAGGTGAAGGCCGGGAAATTTCCCCAGGCATGCTGGACCGCGCGATGGAAACCATCCGTAAGCGTGTGGATAGCGGCGGCGTTGCCGAGCCAGTGCTCGCACCCGCAGGGACGGATCGCATTCTGGTTCAGCTTCCCGGTCTTGATCCCGAGATGGTGGAAGGCTACCGCCAGAAACTCCAGCAAGTCGCCAAGTTGGAATTCCGCATGGTACATCCCAACAACCAGCAGCTCGCACAGCAAGTTGCTGCTAAGATGGAAATCCTCGATCCGGCATATGAGCTGAAGAACTATATTAAATGGAAGGAAACCATCGGCCCGGATGGCAAGAAGACACGGACCAAAGAATTTGAAGAACCTATTCTAGTAAAGAGGGCTGTCGATATCCCGGGGAAGATGGTGGAAAGGGCTTTTGCCACCTACGGCACGGAAGGGTGGGAGATTGTGCTCTCTTTTAACAGTGAAGGAGGCAGGCTTTTTGGCGATCTCACCGCTGCCAATATCGGCAAGCGCTTTGCCATCATGCTGGATGACGAAGTTTACAGCGCCCCAGAAATTAAATCTGCGATTTACGGCGGCCGGGCTACGATCAGTGGCGGCGGAATGGATGAAGCGGAAGCTCACAGTCTTTCCAGCGTTCTCGAAAACCCGCTCGAAAACCCGGTCACCGTGGAGGAAGAGCGCTCTACCTCTCCTTCCCTCGGACACGACGCCATCAACAGCGGTTTGAAAGCTGGTGAAATCGGCGCCCTCATCACCCTGATCGTAGTACTGCTTTATTATCGCTTAGCTGGTCTTATCGCAAATCTAGCCCTCGTGACATTCATCATCATTCTTTTCGGTTCGATGGGGATGTTCAACGCAGTGCTCACTCTTCCTGGTATCGCAGGCGTCTTGCTCACACTGGGTATGGCGATTGATGCCAACGTGTTGATCTACGAGCGCCTTCGAGAGGAACAGGCCACCGGCAAGTCCCTATCGGCTTCACTCAGCGCCGCATACGACAAGGCGTTCTCCGCAATTTTCGACTCCAATATCACCACGCTCATTACGGCGGTGATTCTTTATTGGAAAGCAACCGGCCCGGTGAAAGGTTTCGCCGTTTCGCTGGTTATCGGCGTTGTGGCATCCATGTTCACCGCACTGGTGGTCACCCGGAACCTCTTCGAATGGAGTATCGCCAAGGGCTGGATCAAAAAGATCACGATGACGAATCTCATCCCCGCGACCAATTTTGATTTCATGGGCAAACGTAAGGCCACCATCACGCTTTCGATCGTGGTAATGCTGGGTTCGGTTGGCCTGTTTGCGACAAAGACAGATAAAATCCTCGGCGTGGACTTCCTCGGGGGTGAACGTCTGGTGATGTCTGTCAAGGAAGGCGCATTGCCCGATTTGCAGGCCGTGCGTGAAGAGATCGAAAAATTCGGCGATAGCACCGTGCAGACTGAAAAATCGACCACGACGGAATTCATCACCATTCGATGCGGTGTAGGCAAGGCGACTCCGATCAGTGAAGCACTTCAAAAGAAATTTGATACGCTCAAAGAAGACGGACGGGAACAAGTCGGTGCCGTGGTAGGCTCCGAGCTGGCCGTGAATTCCCTCATGGCACTGGGCCTGGGTATGTTGGGTATTTTAATCTACGTCACCCTGCGTTTTGAATTCAGCTTCGCAATCGGCGCACTGGTCGCGCTGTTGCACGACGTCATTATTACCGTCGGTATCTTTGCACTCATGGGACGCGAGCTTTCGCTCGTCATCGTCGGTGCCGTGCTCACCATCGCCGGTTATTCCGTGAACGATACCATCGTGGTGTATGACCGCATCCGCGAAGGTATCAAATCCGGCCGCAAGGGCTCGATCCTGCATATCATGAATGCGAGCATCAATGAAACGCTTAGCCGGACGATTCTGACCGGTGGCGTGACTCTGTTGACCACGATCGTGCTGTTCCTATTTGGCGGCCCGGTGCTGGGTGATTTCGCCCTGACCATGATGATCGGTATTCTCGTCGGAACGTATTCCTCCATCTTCATCGCAGCGCCAATCGTCCTTTGGTGGTCAGGCCGCGGCGGACGCAACCTGAAGACCGAAGTGAAACAGAACGAAGAGCAAGCGGTCGTTCAGGTATAAGCGGGATTTCAAATTTCGGATCTGGGATTTCGGCGGGGCACAGGATTGAATCCAAGAGTGTTTGGCATGGAGTTGCGACCTGAAGGGGCACAGTCCGTCCCGGCTGTGGGGCCTTGCTTCCAGCAGTAGCCAAAACGTAACTTCGGCGGTCTCCCTTGAAAATGACCAGCCTTCCAAAGCGGTCCTGCGCTGCGCTCCACACCGCACTCCACGAACCTCACGGTTTCCACAGACCGCTTCTCTCTTTCCTATGATGACTGTCGTCTATACTGCAGTTCCCTCAGTAAATCGAAGTTGGAAGTTGAATCCCGCGTTATGGGCGGCTAAACCCGCCGCCGATGAAACGCTTCCTTCCCCTTCTCCTCCTCATTCCTGTCGTCTGCTTTGCGGAGGACAAACACGTATTCAAAGGCGAAATCCAACGCTTCGATCCTTCTTTCGACAAGCTGGTTGCACCTGACGCCACAATCGAAGTACTCGCCGAGGGCTTCAAATGGTCAGAGGGCCCGACCTGGTTTGACGGCTCAGTGGTTTTCTCCGATGTGCCCGAAAACACGGTTTATCAGTGGAAGGAAGGCGACAAGGCGGCGAAGGTGTTTTTGCAGCCAAGCGGCAGTCCGGAAATGAAGCTGGAAGGTTTCGGCGAACCCGGAAGCAACGGTCTCGGCACCGACGCCGATGGAAACCTGGTGCTTTGTCAGCATGGATACCGCCGTCTCGCCCGTTTCGCTCCCGGTAAAGACCCGAAATTTGTGACCATCGCGGACAAGTATGACGGCAAACGCTTCACCAGCCCGAACGATCTCGCCTTCCGGAAAAACGGGGACGTCTATTTCACCGACCCACCATACGGCCACCTGCTGCGCAACGAATCCCCCACGAAGGAAATCCCTTTCAATGGCATCTATCGCGTCACGAAAGCAGGCGAAGTAAGCCTGATGTCCAAAGAAGTGCCGTGGCCAAACGGGATCGCGTTTGCCCCGGACGAAAAGACGCTCTACATCGCGGTCAGCTCGCCCAACACGTCCCACATTCTGGCGTTTGATGTGAAGGAAGACGGTTCCATCACCAACAAGCGCATGTTTTTCGACACGACTCCGATGCACGAGGCAAAAGTGGTTGGTTCCTGCGACGGCTTGAAGACCGACAAAGACGGCAACGTCTGGGCGACAGTTCCCGGCGGATTGATGGTGCTTTCATCCGCGGGCAAAAAGCTCGGCTACATCCAGACCAACGAACCCACCGGCAACTGCTGCTGGGGCGACGACGGCTCCACGCTCTATATTACCTCAAACATGTTCCTCATCCGCGTGAAGACGCAGACCAAAGGCACCTGGTTTCCGAAAGCGAAGAAGTAGCGCCTTGTTTTACCTTTGGATATTATTGGCCGGATCATTTGATAAACAGCAACGATCACCTCATGCCGCAGCACTCCTCAATCACCAACGCAATAACTGCAAATATTAGACTGCACTGTTTGCAGTATAATAAGTGTTAGGCGATTTCGCACATCTCCCATGAACGCAAAGCCAATCCCACCAAAGGAGATGGTGCTTATCGCTCTTGTCTTCCCGTTTCTTGGCATACTCATGGGCGGCATTTATTCATACCCCGCGATGAGACTCACCAAGGAGCGCGACCCGTGGCTTACGCTCCTGCTTGCAGTTGGTCTTGCCATCACGGTCTTTGGCATCGGCTACGCTGTTCATACCCGACCCGTTTATATCGTGTCGGTGTGGCTTGTCTCCGTTCTACTCCTTCTGCTCGCTCGCACCGCATTCGGCAACTTAGGTCACAGCTTCGAGAGATTCGGCATAGTTCACATGGCGACGTTGCTCATTCTGTTTTGGGTTCTCTTCTTCACCCGCAACACAAAACCAACGTCGCCTAAACGCAAAGGATTGATGCGGCCCGAGCCCGCATCAATCCATGGTTGAACAGGCCCGGTGAAGAGTCCAACGCGCTTGGATTGGAGCGGGTTGAGTGAGCTATGCGGATTTCATCCGCGATGCATCGGGGAGCGCACGCGATTGCTCAGCGCCTCCGCGCTGCCCCTTCGGGCTCCCTGCGGTCGGCTATGTCGCTCCGCTCCATTCACGTGCTGTTTTTGGAGGACCGAAGAGGAGGAGGGGAATAGGGAGGCTG
>Ga0335394_10002579_pt1 | contig 20433 bp, 19 predicted proteins | sample MAT03_FD_205741 | JGI IMG/M metagenome (GOLD analysis project Ga0335394, IMG submission 205741) | Freshwater microbial communities from Lake Fryxell liftoff mats and glacier meltwater in Antarctica - MAT-03 (spades assembly) (version 2) ...
TTATTTTAGTTAAGTCAGGACTTATAAACTTCAATTTTCCAATGTGGCTTGACAACTATGGACTATGGATAATTGCAAGTGTTTTTATATTGAGAGCAATTGGAGAATTTAATTATGTTGGATTTTTCAAGAAAATTAAACACACAAAATTTGGACAAAACGACACAAAATTTTATTCACCATTATGTTTAACAATCGGAATATTGACAATAATAATAGCACTGAACAAATAAAAACTTCTGCTAACAGCACCTACCCAAAAGGCGGGGGTTCGTTTTCCAAAGACAGTTTTGTGGTTATTGGAAGTTCAGTTTTTCAAATCAACATTTGTGGTAAAAATCCCGCCCTTCTTGTAGCTGCAAAACGTGTGTGTCTTGAATCAATGTCCTCAACCAACATTGAATGCTTTACAAAAGATGGAAGACAATTGAAGTAGTAGAATACTATGCACGAAATTCGAGCGAACAGAATGGTCGGCATACTATAATAGCAATTGAATGGCCTTCCGCAAACGCCTGGTAGGAGGAGTTTGCAAGTCACCTTATGCTGCGAGAGAATGAAAATTTTCTTGCGGTGAGCCCTGCCTACCGGCAGGCAGGGATAAGGAAAAACGGGAACAATGATTCCTGTAGATATTTTATACGGAGCTGAAGAACTTAAACCAGTGATTGAAGCCTCGTAATGGCATAGACAGTGCTGAAAGTAGTTGTTTACGTTTGCGACTACGACAAGATAAAAGTGCAATAGGTATCTTATTTCCTGATTGCATAGCACTCGGGGTAAAGCTGGCAGCAACGTATAATGGGCTTTTGTAAGGAACAAGAGAAGTCGATATCGATCTGTAAAATCGTAAAAGAGGAAGCAGACGCGCAACACATCAAATTATGCTTTCGGACTTGACATTTCAAGAACTTGAATTTGCAAGAGATGAAATTAGAAGTAAGGTAAATGAGGTTCCAGACGAAAACCGAATTGTTCTTGGAGTGGGAGACGAGGCAATTAAACTTGCCGAGACATATATAAGTGAAGGAGCGTTGACAAATAAAAGTTACAACGATGCTTTGCATATTGCACTTGCGACAATTAATAATTCGTATTAGCAAGTTGGAATTTCAAACATATTGTAAATCTTGACCGTATAAGACTTTACAACTCAATCAACTTCAGACTTGGCTACAAGATGATTGAAATTAGAACACCAAGATAAATTTTAAAATCAAACGACAATGGATAACATTAAAAATTTTGACGCAGTTCAAATGATGCGAGACATCAGAGAAAAGTTAAGCGAAAAGTATTGGAAACATCCTGACATTTTGAAAAAAGAAATGGAGGTAATATGACAAAAATATAATCTTAAATTAGTGACACCGAAATCTAATTGACAGTTGACTCTTCGCTACGAAATTTTGCCAGCAGCTAACAGCACCTAAAAAAAATTGGCGGTTCAGTGCTCCGTAGACACATTTGTGGTTAATCAAAGTTTGGTTCTCCGCATCAACCTTTGTGGTAAAAATCGCCACCTTCGCCAAGCGCCAAACCGTTGTGCGTAATATGAAGAAACTTTTGCTATAACAAAACCGTCTGTTTTAAAATTAACACAATTGTAATTAAATGATTGAAATATCTAAACCAAAACGAGCATATATCGGACTGATTTTTATGACAGTAATTATTGGGTTATCCTTTATTTTCGTTAAAAAAGGCTTAAAACATTCAAGTGCTATTGACCTACTCGCACATCGATTTACAGCTGGAGCAATTATAATTGGAATTTTAGGAATCTTCGGTTTTTTGAAATTTTCTGCATTGAGTTGGGCTAAAGTAGGTTTATTGCTTTTGCTATCACTTTTCTTTCCATTATTATTTTTCACGTTTCAAACATTTGGAATGGAATATAGTTCTGCAAGCAATGCAGGAATTGTATTTGCTACAATACCAATAATTACTTTAATTACTGCACGAATTTTTCTCAAAGAAAGAACAACCCTTGTTCAAAAAACAGGAGTTTTTTTATCTGTTTTAGGTATCGGTTATATACTTTTTCAGGCAGGTAATCTTTCTGAAAGTACATCTTTAAATGGAACTTTGTTATTGTTCTTATCTGTACTGTCGATAGTTGTCTATTACACATTGGGTAAAAAAATTAGTCTAGAATTTTCCACTATTGAAATTACCTTTTGGATGACAATTCTCGCTTTCATAATATTTAACTCGTGGAGTGTAATTAGTCACTTGCAGACGGATACTTTAAATGATTTTTTTTTACCACTTACCAATAGTGAATTTATGTGGTCGGTTTTATATTTAGGCATCTTGTCTTCAGTCCTCACATCTTTTTTAACTGTTTTCGCATTAAGCGTAATTCCTGCCTCACAGATAGCTGTATTTAATAATTTAAGTCCAATCATTGCTATTGTAGGTGGTGTATTGATTTTAGACGAAACATTGCACACGTACCAAATAATAGGTGGAATTTTAGTTGTTTTAGGTGTTGCAATGACACAAATTTTTAAAAGAACAAAAAAATCATAAATCTCTAAATATTAAATTATGCCAAAAATATCAAGAATTAAACCAGTCCATATTGAAAAAGACAAATGGATTAAAAAACAAAATCCGCCAAAAGGTGTGTTTGAAGGCAATCATTACGGAGTGAAATGTGTCATTATTAGATACGCTGTTGACGGTATTGGCGAAGGGCCCAATATGCACGTTCATCCTTATGACGAAGTTTTTCATATTATACAAGGAACAGCCAAATTTACAGTTGGTGATGAAACATTTATCGCAAAAGAAGGAGCGATTGTTATTGGACCTGCAAATATTCCGCATACTTATAAAAATGCTGGTCCCGGAAGATTGGATTCTGTTGATATACATCTTACAGATGAATGGATACAATATGATTTGCCACGTGAAGGAGAAAAATTGAGTGCAGCAGGATTAGAAGAGTAGTCTAAGCGAAATAAACTCGGGATGTAATACCGCGTACAACACGGGTTTGGCAAAAGTGGCGGTTCAGTACTCCGCAGACAGTTTTGTGGTTAATCAAACATTGGTTCTCCGCATCAACATTTGTGGTGAAAATCGCCACCTTCGCCAAGCGCCAAACCGTTAGTGGCAATTTAGGACAGCCCGAATTCGAGACAACATTTCAATTACAAATAAGACATTAACAGAAATATGCATGACATTTTAATTCAAACATTGAACCACGTAGTATCCCTAGAACCAGGTGAAATAGAATTTCTAAAAAGCATATTCAAGGAAGTCTGTTTTAAAAAAGGCGATTATTTTCTTAAAGCAGGAGATATAAACAACCAGTTAGGCTTTGTTCAAAAAGGGTTAATTCGATATTTCGTTTATAAAAATGAAGAAGAATCAACTTTGGAATTTAGTAAAGAAGGCGAATTTGTTGCGGAGTATCAAAGTTTAGTTCAAAAAACTCAATCCATTCAAAGCATACAAGCAATTGAAGATACTACTATGCTTGTAATGACCAGTGATGATTTACAAAATCTGTACTGTAATACAAAAAATGGCGACAAAATTGGACGAATTGTCATTGAACATAGATTTAACGTTTTAGTAACCCAATTGATGTCCATTTATATGCACAACTCAGACCAACGGTATTTACACTTTTTGAAAACTTATCCTGAAATAGTACAACGAATACCACAATATTACATTGCTTCTTATGTTGGTGTAAAGCCTCAGTCATTGAGCAGAATAAGAAAAAGATTTATTCAATAGATTTATTAACTCAGGTGTATGGATTAATCATTTTGCATTGAATAATTTTGCCCCAATTAAATAAAATAAATATGAACAAATTATTAATTTCACTTTTGTGTTTAAGTTTTTTTATCTCTTGTAACAAAGAAGATGTAAATCCTAACAATTTTACAACAACGACAATTAGTTTGGCAACCCACAAATTGACAACCTATTCAATAATGAAAAACACAAAATACCTTATTGTGTTTGAAACAGGCTTGGGTGATGACCATTCAATATGGAATCAAAAGAATTTACCTTCAATGATAAATACGAAAGAAGACGTTTTGCTGTACGACAGAGCAGGTTATGGTAAATCAGAAAAAGGACCTGCTCCAAGAAATATAGAAAAATTGAGTAGCGAACTTGATAGCGTTATAAATAAATTTGCCAACGGCAGAAAAGTAATACTTGTTGGACACTCACTTGGTGGAATGATTATTAGAGATTATGTAATAAAGAATTCTTCAAAAACAGCAGGAATTTTATTTATTGACCCGTCACACGAAACTTACAATAATCCAACACAAAGTCAAGAAGATTTAATTTACAACACGTTTTTGAGTAGTAATGGTGTAGACTTTGGAGGAACTATGGAAGCAAGAGAGCTAATTGAAGACTCTCAATATTTAACAACACTTCCAAATTTGCCAAATGTACCTGTTATTGTTCTGACAAGTATGAAAGTTGATGCGTCTCACAATTCTACAGATAGGCAGAGTTGGTTTAATGCTCACGAATTATTAAAAACAAGTTTAACAGATTTTACACATATTTCAACGACAAATTCGGGACATTATATTTTTCTTGAGGAACCAAATTTAGTGTTGGACAATTTGAATTTGTTGATTTCAAAATTGCCGTAGAAAATAAACTGCCACTAACAGCACCTACAAGAAATTGGCGGTTCAGTGCTTCGCAGACACATTTGTGGTTGATCAAACATTGGTTCTCCGCATCAACATTTGTGGTGAAAATCGCCACCTTCGCCAAGCCCGAAACCGTTGTGCGTCAGCTTAAAAATCGAAAAGTTAAACTAAATAAAACTTGTAATGACAAATACAAAAGAATACGTAGTTTGGATAACAGGTGCTTCGTCTGGTATTGGCAAAGCTATGGCCTTTGAGTGGGCAAGATTAGGGTATAAAGTGGTGCTTTCTGCTAGACGAAAAGAATTATTAGAAGAGATTGCACTTGAGATTAAGAATTCGGGTGGAGAAACATTGGTAGTTCCAGTGGATATTATGGAAGAAAAATCAATAGAAAATGCTGTGCAAAGTATCATAGCCACTTGGGGGCGTTTAGATATTGCAGTGGCCAACGCTGGGTTTGGTGTTTTTGGAAGTATAGATAAGTTGACTGCAAAAGATTGGAACAGGCAATTACAAGGTAATGTAACCGGGTTAGCCTTAACGGTAAAATATACCCTGCCGCATTTGAAGCAAAACCAGGGTCGCATTGGTTTAGTGGGCAGTGTAGGAGCTTATCTTCCTAATCCTTATGTCGGAGCCTATGGTGCTTCAAAAGCTGCTGTACATTCAATTGGTCTCACATTGCAGGTTGAATTAAAGGGTACCGGTGTGAGTTGTACTACCATACATCCTGGATTTGTTGTGTCGGAGATTGCCAGAGTTGATAATGAAGGCGTTTGGCATCCTGACCGTCCAGATCCACGTCCATCAAATTTAATGTGGCCAACGGATAAAGCTGCGAAAGTTATGGTGAAGGCCATCATGAAGCGAAGAAGAAATTATGTTTTCACAACCCACGGGAGAGTTTTTGTTTGGTTGCAGCGGTGGTTTCCTGGGTTGGTGAGAACGATTGTTTCAAAAGGTCCAAAACCAGAATAAAAAAAGATAGGTCGTAATCTGACTGTAGCCAATGAAAAAGGGAAGCCGAATGCACAACAACCGTTTTGCAAAAACGAGGGTTTCGTGCTTCTATGACAGTGAAGTGCTAAATCCAAGCTTTATGCATCTAATGAAGTTTAGTGCTGAAAATCCCCACCTTCGGCAAGCCGAAAAACTTTATATGCCATTTTAGAACAACTACAAACTAAAGAAGACGAAGCAAAAAGTAGCTAAGAATATAATGGTGAAAACTGAAAAATTTCAGCAAGTTGAAATAACTTCTCCAACGCATTTGAGAGAATGGCTTTCTACAAATTATAATCAAAAAGAAAGCGTTTGGTTGGTAACTTTCAAGAAAAAAATAATAGAAAAATATGTTTCCGTTAATGAAGTATTAGACGAATTACTTTGCTTTGGTTGGATTGATGGCATAAGGAGAAAATTAGATGAAAACAGAACAATGCAATTAATCTCGCCAAGAAAAGTTGAACATTGGACGAAAACCTATAAAAACAGATACTCGAAACTTGAAAGCAAAGGACTTATTGAAAACGCGGGGCGAGAAGCTGTTTTAAAATCCAAGGCAAATGGACTTTGGGATTTTATGGACGATGTTGATGCACTAATTAAACCGACTGATTTTATAAAGTGTTTGAATGAGTATGAAAATGCAACAAATAATTTTAACGCATTTGGAGCTTCAAGCCAACGCTTCATATTAAGATGGATTAAGATAGCCAAGACTAAAGAAACGAGAGCAAAAAGAATAAAACAAGCATCTGAACTAGCCGAAAAAAATTTAAAAATACCGGGTTTATAATTATTGGACAGAAATTTTATTTACCAAAAAGAAATATTTAACGCAGGAAAAAAACGGCATATTACATCGGTTTGGCAAAGTGGCGGTTCAGTGCTTCGCAGTCCGACAACTGGCGAAGGAAAAAAATTTTGGTTCTCCGCATCAATCCCGATAGGTATCGGGATGGTAAAAATCGCAACCTTCGCCAAGCCATAAACCGTGTGTGTCTTGAATCAATGTCCTCAACCAACATTGAATGCTTTACAAAAGATGGAAGACAATTGAAGTAGTAGAATACTATGCGCGAAATTCAAGCGAACAGAATGGTCGGCATACTATAATAGCAATTGAATGGCCTTCCGCAAACGCCTGGTAGGAGGAGTTTACAAGTCACCTTATGCCGCGAGAGAATGAAAATTTTCTTGTGGTGAGCCCTGCCTACCGGCAGGTAGGGATAAGGAAAAACGGGAACAATGATTCCTGTAGATATTTTATACGGAGTTGAAGAACTTAAACCAGTGATTGAAGCCTCGTAATGGCATAGACAGTGCTGAAAGTAGTTGTTTACGTTTGCGACTACGACAAGATAAAAGTGCAATAGGTATCTTATTTTCTGATTACAGTTGGCCTCGGATCTGCGCCCCATAGTGCGCGGACTGATCAGTTACTACGGCAAATTCTCGACAGGACATCTTAGATTTATTTGGAACAATCTCAACAAGCGCATTCTGAAATGGGTGAAATGGGAAAAGCGTCTTTACAAAATGGCAAGCGTAAAATGGCTAAGGAAAAAGTACAAGACAAATCCAATTCTTTTTCCGCATTGGGCATTGGTTCATCCGTGGTACATTACTACATTGGTGACTGAACAAGAAGAGCTGTGTGAGGTGAGAATCTCATGCACAGTTCTACGAGAACGCAGGGGTGAAATTGCCTTGCGTGACTCGATGTGTGGCTTAAATCAGGCCAACTAAAAGGTTGGCAAGAATGCTGTAAAACAGATGGAAGCCACTAAGCTTATTATTGTGCGGAGTTCGAGCGAACAGAATGAAAGCAAAATCAGGTGAATCAAAGTGAACTGGACTTCCGAAGACGATCTTCAGGGGCAGTTTTCAAACCACCTCCTGCTGCAGTATTTAAAACAGTATTGTGGTAAGCGATAACGAAAAACGAAGGCAACTACTCTTATGGGTGCTTAAGATGGAGCTGAACGAAGAGTAGCCAACGATGAAGCCTCGTGAGGGCAAAAGCAATGTCAACGGCAGGTAGTTACGTTTGTATCTGCGATAAAGCACCACGGATACATGATTACTGGTCGTGCGGCATCCGGGGTAAAGTTGGCAGGAACATCATACAGGCTGTTTTAATGGAACAAATGGAGTCGTTATCGTTCTGCCAAATCGAAAGAGGAAATAGACGTCAAGGGATGTGACGAGATAACGGTGGCAGACTTGGCCATAGTAGTGTTGAAGTGCTTGTAATGAGCATGGGTTCGCAGACGACAAGAGCGAAGGGTCAAGCTTGTTTGGTTTCAGAACAATTAACAACCAGCAATGGAGTGATTGATTAGTGGCGATTTTGGAAACACCACGAAGTCAAAAAGCGAGATCAAATGTTTAAAAAATAAACGGACAAGCCGAACACCGTTTTAAGAAGTAGGCAAAATTTCAACAAAATCAAAAATGAACAGAATAAATCTAATTTTAGCAACACTCACAGTAAGTCTATTGGCTATCTCTTGTAACCAGGTTACAGAAAAATCCAAGGGAGAAGCACAAAATGCGTTAACACAAACCAACGAAAAAGTGCAAAAGACAATTGACGAACTAGGTTTAGTGTATGTGGAAGAAGGAGCACAAGAAATTATTACTTACGATGAAGTGAACGCTGCACAACAGGCGTGGTGCGATGCTTTGGTTAAAATCGGAAAACTGAAAGAAGAAGGTGGCGATTACAAATCCTTTGCTGAACAAGTGCTTTCAGATGCTTATAATTATGATAATGGAAAGGTTTTTTTTAAACCTACATTGGCTTTTGGCGACCAAACATTTAGAAATGATAAAAAAGGCGCGCTATCCTATTTTATAGGTGGTGACCCTGCTTATCCAAACGACAAAGGCTTTGCAATGGCACCATGGGTAAAAGCAAGATACGACAATGTAGGTGAGAAAAATGAGGGTATCCAAATTTATGGTTCCGTAGCCATAACAATGGGTAACGTATGGGTTACAGGTAAAGACGGAAAAGAGGTAATGGTAGACAAAACTTGGGTTTTCAAAAAAGGGAAAGATGGTAAACTAAAAATTATTGTTCATAAGTCTGCCTTACCGTTTTCACCACCAACAAAATAAAAAATTAACGGGTTGGGCTTTTTAGCCCAGCCCCAATTTTAAATTATGAGAAAATTAATTTTGTGTTTTGTATTTATTATTGTTTTTGCCGGTAATACTTTGTATGCTCAAAATACTCGACTAAATAACTATAATTCTATCGGTTGGTATAACTATTTTGGAACTTTCAAACTTGCTGAAAAATTTGGTATTCATACAGAATACCAGTTTCGTAGAAACGAATTTGTTACAGAATGGCAACAAAGTTTATTACGTGTAGGTGTTAACTATCAACTTAACCAAAAAATTCAATTTAGGCTTGGCTATGCTTGGATAGAAACCTTTCCTTATGGAGAAATCCCAATTAATGGAATGGGCAAAGACTTCACCGAACACCGCTTGTTTCAAATGGCAACGATTTCAGATAAAGTTTCTGTTATTGACTTTTCACACCGTTTTATGCTTGAACAACGTTGGGTTGGACGATATTCAAATGATAATTTAACAAAAGAAGATGAATATCCATTATTGAACAGATTTAGATATATGTTCCGATTTCAAATACCACTAACAGGCAAAGAGATGAAAGACAAAACACCTTACGTTGCGGTTTATGAGGAGATTTTTATTGGATTTGGAAAAAATGTAAATGAAAATATTTTTGACCAAAATAGAATAGGAATTTTATTTGGTTACAGATTTAATCCAGTTGTTAGAATTGAAGCAGGTTATTTAAATCAAATTGTACAATTAGGACGGGAAGTAAACAATAGAAATGTGTTTCAGCAAAACAACGGTATCATTCTGAACGCTAACTTTAATATTGACTTGATAAAAAAGAAATAAAAACTGCCATTAACCACCGTTTTTGCAAAAGCGGGGCTTTCGTGCTTCAATGAAAGTGAACTGCTAAATTTAAGCTCCGTGCTTGTAATGAAGTTTAGTGCTGAAAATCCCAGCCTTCGCAAAGCTGCAAACCGGTATAAGCAAGAATAGAAGGCCTGACAATTAGAATATCAACCCAGTAAATAATTTGAATCATAGAAAAAAAATGAAAATAGCAATATTTAGCATACACAGTTTTGACAGACCTTTTTTTGAAAGCATTAAAAATAGCAATCACGAGCTTGTTTATTTTAAAGCACAACTATCAAAAGAAACCGCTTATTTGGCAAAAGACTTTGACGCTATTGCTATTTTCTCTTCTGACACGGCCAATGAAGAAGTGTTGCAATTGTTGCATTCTTATGGTGTAAAACATATTGCTTTGCGCTCTGTGGGTTACGACCATGTTGACACACAGAAAGCGACAGAATTGAAAATAACGGTTGCTAATGTGCCGGAATACTCTAAATCAGCGAAGCTTTGGAAGGTATTGTTAGCACAACATTGAAAAATATAAACCAATGGCAAAATGAAGGAAAATCAATTAACGACATCAATTAAAATATATAGAATATGAAATTATTGGTAACCACTGATTTTTCGACAAATTCAAAAGGAGCAATTAGATTTGCGCAAACTCTTGCAAAGCAAGCTAAAAATGTAGAAGTTATTTTCTACCATTCAATTCATATTATGAAACCTACACGGTGGAGTGATACTTTTTTTAAAGGTTATAAAGATGAAGAAATAGAGCGTCTTTCTACAGAGCTCAAAAAGTTTATCTATTCTACTATTGGCAAGGATAAAGGGAAATTCACTAATATAAAATTTGTTGTTGATAATTGTATTTCAACTGAGAAAGACATAATAGTATTTGCAGAGAAAAATAAAATAGACTTTATATGTATAGCTACTCAGGGTGCTGGCATGCTTAGAAAAGTAATGGGTACACATGCCTCCTATATAGTGAATAATTCCAAAGTCCCTGTAATGGTAATACCAAGCCATTATAGCGCTAAACCTCTAAAAAACTCTACTTATTTATCTGATTTTGAAAATCTTAAAAAGGAAGTCATAAAAATATCAAAACTTTCAAAAGAAATTTTTTTGCATTTAGAAGTTTTGCATTATTCATCTATTGTACTTGATAAGAAGAAGTTTGAAAAAAATAAACAATTATTCAATACAAAAGAATTTAAGAATATTAAATTAAATATTCAAAAAAATAACCTTGAACTTTCTCTTGTAGACAGAATTGCAAAGTATGTTCAAAAATCAAAACCTGAATTGTTAATTATGTTTACGGATAGAGAAAAAGGTTTCTTTGAAAGCATGTTCCTTCCAAGCAAATCGGCAGAATTGACCTATACAACCAAAGTGCCTGTTTTGATATTTTCAAAATGAAATCATCCAAAAATTAAAATTGAGAACTCTTTACTACTTGGCGGTGCAATAACAAAAGGGTAATTTATTATGAATAACCTAATCCTTCTATCATTTTTGTGTTTACTTACTGGAGTATTTATTTTCCGAAAATTATGGCTTGGAGCGTTGGGAGCAGTAATCATAGTTCTTGTTTCGAAATTTTTATTTTCATCAGAAAGTAGCGCAGTTTATTATGAGTTGTCAAATGCTGTGATTATTTGGACGGAACTCATTCTATTAATATTCGGAGCTTACCTATTTTATAATACCCTTTCTGTTCATAAACATTTTATCCCTTTTACAGAAAGCGTTTCAATAATTTCTTCACGCATTTCACTTGCCATTATGCTCTGCTTTTTTATGGGGAGTTTTATGGAAGGTATTGCAGGTTTTGGCATACCAGCATTACTCATAGCCCCACTTATGCTTACCGTAGGATTTAAGCCAGTTACTGCTATTGTTTTGCCATTGGCAGCAACTACAACTGCCGTTTTATTTGGAGCATTGGGAACACCGTTGAGAATTGGATTGGGAATAAATGAACCCGATGAAGTAGTAGTCATAACAATCATTTTAAATGCTTTACCTGTATTGGTAATTCCATTTATGTTGACTTACCTTTTGTCCAAAACGGAGCAATTAAAAATTAGTTGGAAAAAAGAGTGGAAAACACTGTTTGGTGCCGGAATTTGTTTTTACGTCCCCTTTGCGCTCACCGCAATGTTCTCAATAGAATTTCCATCAGTCGTTGCAGGAATATCCGGACTGCTGCTATTCGTCTTTGTATTTATACCAACTAATGAAAAAATAGCGGGACGGATTTGGTGGAATACCTTTTCTCCTTATTTATTTTTTATCGTTTTGTTACTATTGTGGAAATTCGCATCTCAAAACGTGCACTTTTCTTTATCTGCTGATATTAAGGATGTTTCGTTTTATCAGCCCGGAATTGTTTTTATAATTGCCTCTATTGGCGTTTTGTTTGTTTTGAATAAGGGACATTTCGGAAACCAATTTTTTTTTCTGATAAAAGCATCGCTGCAAAAAATCTGGCTTCCAGCCATCACCATATTATTACTTATTTCTTTCACACAGCTAATTGCAAAATCACTTTCGGAGAATATAAGCTCATTAACAGTTTCTATAAATCAATCATGGAAAATGATTGCTCAACCCATAATCGGTATTTTCGGTAGTTTTATTACCGGGAGTGCTACTATGAGTAACCTTCTTTTTATAGGAAGTTTAACCACTGTAGCATTGGCTCAACAGCCTCTATTTATGTCGTTGCTTCATACAGGAGGTGCGATAGGTAATGCTATTTCTTTGCAAAATATTATCATGGTAAAATCGGTCATTCCTGAAAATATTTCAGAGTCAAGAATATTGAAATTTAACCTTCCTATTGTAGTAATTTATGTTGTGTTGGTTGTTTTATCAGCCCTGATTTATATGAGATAAGCAAGAAGTTAAAATTTATATGCATTTGATAAAAGGAATTGAGAATATTAATAAAGCCGAAAATTAAACTTACAATAAAATAGATATGCCAAAATGATAAAAATTCTTCTTCCAGCTGATTTTTGAAAAGCATCGCTCAATGGCGTGGAGTATGCTTTAAATTTTGCATCAGCTGTAATTGGTAAGTTGGCATGTGCACTGCCCTTAAATATTAAAAAGAGAAAACAAAAAATGTACTACAAATTGTAAATCTAATATTCCCTTGTCATGCTATTAACAATATTTGGATTTTTACTTTGTGCTGCTGTAATTTTTTTCAGCGGTACTAAATTAGCTCGTTACGGTGACCAAATGGCCGAATTAACTGGAATGGGTAAGGCTTGGTTTGGTTTAATCATGATGGCTTCGGTAACTAGTTTGCCCGAATTGTTTGTCGGCATAAGCTCCGCAAGCATTATAGAATCTGCCGATTTTGCAGTGGGCGATGTATTAGGAAGTTGTGCGTTTAATTTAGCCATACTATCTCTTTTAGATGTATTTTCAAAAAAAACAAGCTTATTCTCGGTTGCTTCACAAAGCCATGTGCTTGCTGGTGCATTGGGTATTGTTTTGTTCTCTTTTGTAGGTATTGGTTTATTTTTGCCTTATGATTTCAAACTAATTGATTGGATTGGGATAAGCAGTATTGTTTTTATTGTCCTTTATTTGGTTTCAATTAAGTTGGTTTATCATTATGATAAAGACCACCCAACACCAAGTATTCCATCCAAACTATTGGAGTTACAAAATAAAACATCGCTCAAAAAAGTTATTTTTTGGTATGCCTTAAATGCATTAGTTGTTATTGGTGCCGCTTTACTACTCCCGCATTTTGCAGAACAAATTTCCAATCAAACTGGACTAAACAAATCATTTACAGGTACAATTTTGTTAGCTGCATCTACATCGCTTCCTGAAGTGGCTGTTTCGATAGCAGCAATCAGAATGGGAGCTATTGATATGGCTGTAGGTAATTTATTGGGTAGTAATTTATTTAACATTTTCATTTTGGCTATTGGCAATATTTTTTACACGAAAGGACATATTTTAGTGGATGCCTCGGAAAGTAATCTCATTTCTGTATTCTCTATAATTACCATGACGGCAATTGCCATTATTGGGCTTACCTATCGCTCAAAAAACAAACCTTTTTTTCTTGCATGGGATACATTACTTATTGTAATCATGTTTATTTTTAATATGGTCATCTTATATAAACTTCAATCATGAACCATCATTTATTACCTATAGGGCATCTATAAAAACTCCGCTAACCCTTCTCTTCCGATAGCTATCGGGATGGAGAAGGGAAAGGTGGACTTATATTTTAATTCTTGCAACGGTATTTTTTTTGTACTGGAAATTTAAAAGATGTTTATTTCCCAGGCTAATCATTTTTACACACAATCCTATTAATTAGAAAATTAATTGCCATCCTTGATAAAGAATTTAATTCTAACGGAATAATCTCCAAAGAGGACAGGTATAAATGAAAAAATTGTAATTAGTAAAAATATATTCTTATCAAAAGCAACAAACATAAATTTATGAATACTACCACTATAATTCTATCAATTAGCCTTTTATTGCTTTCCCCATTTGTTTCAAAAGCACAGCAAAAGTATGAAAGCGAATATAGAGTGAAGACCGAAATGATTCCGCAATCTGCAAGTCGATTTATTAATTCAATCGCTTCAGATTTAAAAATAAAATGGTATAAAGAAATAGGTCTTGACGATGTTTCTTTTGAGGCGAAATTCAAACATAAAAAGAAGAAATTTAGTGTTGAATTTGATACATTAGGAATATTGCAAGATGTAGAATTTGTAATAAAAAAAAGAGAAATAATTCCAAGCGTTTACAATAGAATAGAAAAAAAACTTGATTCTCTTTATCAAAAATGGAAATTTCAAAAGATACAAATGCATTACACAGGAAGACATGACAGTCTCATAACTTCAATAAACAAAAATAAACCAAGCGACACAATAAAAGTTTCTTACGAGATAGTTTTAAAGGGAAAAGCTCTTGGAAACACGCAACTTTTTGAAATTACTTTTAATGACCAAGGAGAAATACAGGATATACAGCAAATTGTACAAGATAAAGCTGACCACCTTGAATATTAAATTAAAGCTTTTGTTGGCAGTCATACTGGTGTCAACCATAAAAAATGGTTATTCACAAAGCCAAACTAGAGTTGGCATATTACCTTCTATAAATTACAACCACAAAATAAACAAAGATTGGGATGTTAACTTTAAATATGAATCAAGACATTTTGTGTTTGAAAACAGTACCACACAAAAAAGGAACTTTAAATATGAATATTCATTGAGTGACATTTCTGCATTAGTTGGAAGAAAAACAGGCTTAAATTCAAAGTTTGTTTTAGGCGTTTTAACACGGATAGAACCAGATGCGGTAGCCTACAGAACTATTCAGCAATTTATATTTCAAACCAAAATTAAGTCTTTTCGGTTAGTACACAGAATAGCTACAGACCAAACTTTTTCATCAAATGAAGCTACTGAATTCAGATTAAGATACAGAGTAAGTGCAGAAATACCATTATCAGGTCAAAAACTTGATGTTAAAGAGTTTTATTTCAAGTTTAATACAGAAGTGCTCAATGGTGTTCAGGATAATGTATATGATTTAGAATTTAGGTTAGTTCCCAATATCGGTTACGTAATTAATAAACAACATAAGATAGAATTAGGACTAGACAATCGTTTAGATTCATTTATTGACAACCAAACTCGTTTAGTATCTTGGATTACCGTAAACTGGTTCCTTTAAAATAAGTGTATTTGTCAGAAATAATACAAAATGGCTGTAGTAAAATTGAAGTTGTAATACTATTTAAATTGAAAGCAATAACACTTTGTGCAGTTTCTTACTTTTTAGTAAAAACAAGTATAAAATTTCTTGCTCTATTTCCTGAATTTAAGATATTATTATTTAAAAATACTTGCGTAATAAAAGATTATTAATATGGCACATCACCAATTACCCATTTCCGAAACCTACAAATCGCTTAACACAAGTAAGCAGGGATTGCCTGCTGCAGAAGCAGAAGAGCGTCAAAAGCAACACGGAAAAAATGAACTAAACGAGAAAAAGAAAATTTCGCTTTTCGTTTTATTACTGCATCAGTTTAAGGATATAATGGTTATTATTTTGCTATTGGCGGCAGCAATTTCTTTTGCTGTTGGCGATTTAAAAGATGCCATTGTAATATTAATCATTGTGTTGCTCAATGCCATCATAGGCTTTGTGCAGGAATACCGTGCAGAAAAGGCAATGGAGGCATTAAAAAAAATGTCAGCATTTACTGCTTCCGTTCGAAGGGCAGGAAATATCGTTCAGCTTCCTGCATCCGAATTAGTGCCTGGGGATATTATAATTCTGGAAGCAGGAATGTCAGTTCCGGCAGACATTCGCCTATCAGAAACCTACTCCTTAAAAGTAGAAGAGGCATCATTGACCGGGGAATCTAATGCGGTAGAAAAAAATACAGATGAAATAGCGATAGAGAATTCACCGTTGGGCGACCGCTTTAATATGGCTTACAAAACCACCATTGTAACCTATGGCCGTGGCGAAGGTATTGTAGTAGCAACGGGAATGAAGACCGAAATTGGTCGGATAGCTCAACTGCTGCAAGAGGATGAAACTAAAACACCGCTGCAAAAAAGGTTAGCTGACTTTGGGAAAAAATTATCTTTTGTCGTAATTTTTATTTGTGCAATTATTTACGGTGCAGGTTTGCTCCGTGGCGAAGACCCTATCCAAATGTTGCTCACTGCCATCTCTGTTGCAGTAGCTGCTATTCCAGAAGCATTGCCCGCAGTAATCACTATTGCTTTAGCCTTGGGTGCAAAACGAATGGTTCAAAAAAATGCACTCATACGAAAATTACCTGCTGTTGAAACCTTGGGCTCTGTTACCTATATCTGTTCGGATAAAACAGGCACTATCACTCAAAATAAAATGACGGTGATGGATACATGGATTTCACCCAAAGCAGAAACCATAAATGAGTTTTCAGCAGAACAATTACTGTTGCTTTCGATGGAACTGAACCACGATGTAGTCGCAGATGAAAGTAAACAACTTAAAGGCGACCCAACCGAAGTTGCATTGGTTGAATATGCCAGAAAAAATGAAAGCTACGACCAAAAATGGTTGACGGATTTTAAACGCGAACATGAAGTGCCTTTTGATTCGGAGCGTAAACGAATGACAACCATTTATCCTTTAGCCGAACAGTGGCTAATTGTTACTAAAGGTGCGGTGGAAAATATTTTAAGCAATTGTAATGAGGAAAATTCTGAAGAAATAAATGCGGCCACAGCAAAATTTGCTGAACAAGGAAAAAGAGTTTTGGCTTATGCCGTAAAACTTGTTGATGCTTTACCCGAAACTATTTCAATTGAAACCGTTGAGACCGATTTGAAATTTATTGGTTTGGCTGCAATGATTGACCCGCCTAGAGTGGAAGCTATACAAGCCATTGCCGATTGCCATACGGCAGGTATAACTCCGGTAATGATAACAGGCGACCATCCCATTACAGCGAAAGCTATTGCTATTGAAACAGGAATTTTACGCTTAGAGACTGATAAAGTAATTACAGGAATAGAGCTTGCAAATTTTACGGATGCGGAATTTGAAAAAGAAATTGAATCCATAAAAGTGTATGCCCGTGTTTCACCCGAACAAAAACTGAATATTGTAAAAGCATTGCAAAAGAAAAATCATTTTGTAGCGATGACTGGCGATGGGGTGAATGATGCACCTGCATTGAAGCGAGCCAACATTGGTATTGCAATGGGCATTACAGGCACTGATGTTTCAAAAGAAGCGGCACACATGATTTTGTTGGATGATAATTTTGCCACCATCATAAAAGCAGTACGAGAAGGTCGTAGGATATTTGACAACATACGCAAGTTTATAAAATACACCATGACCAGCAATAGCGGTGAGGTATTGACTATCTTTCTTGCACCTCTTATCGGTTTGCCAATTCCGCTTCTGCCAATTCACATACTCTGGATAAATCTTGTTACAGATGGCTTGCCAGGGCTAGCTTTTGCAACCGAAGAAGCCGAAGAGAATATTTTGAAACGACAACCACGCAAAACAGATGAAAGTATTTTCAGTGGCGGCATCGGAATTCATATTCTTTGGGTGGGGTTGCTGATGGCTGCAGTGTGTATAGGAACACTAGGTTGGGCGATACACGCAGGTAATGAGAAATGGATGACAATGGTGTTTACAGTTTTAAGTATATCACAAATGGGACATGCATTGGCTATCCGTAGCGACTGGAAGTCACTTTTCAGCCAAGGTCTTTTTGGAAATAAACAATTAGTTGGAGCAGTGCTACTTACACTTGGTTTGCAGGTGGCAGTAATTTACATTCCATTTTTGCAGGATATTTTCAGAACACAAGCACTCTCTATACAAGAATTATTACTTTGCCTCGGCTTATCAAGTATTGTGTTTTGGGCAGTGGAAATTGAGAAATGGGTTAAAAGGAAAAAAAGTAAGCCATTAAACGGAGCGTAAGTAATCAATGACGGTTGTAAATAAAATGGTAGAAATACAAAAGTAAGAAATTGGCGGTTCAGTGGTTAAATGAAGCCTTGTGCTTCCTCATGCCTTGGTTCGTGTCCGCACGAAACAAGAAGGAGATATGTTTCAAGGTGGTTCGTTAGGACACGAACCCCTGTTTAGATAGTTTGTCTTATTTACTTTTTCGTGCTATCTATTAATTGACCATTTTGAAAGGAATAGGTGCCATCACTGCCTGTGTCGGTATTGTAATTAATACTAAACTTGTCTGGATTGGCATTTGGCAAGGCTTGAGTTTTATAAAAAACGCGGTACTTATCTTTTGAGTAGAGCTCAGATACGGGCGTAAAACTGGCAGGATCTGCTTCTTCTATTTTTTGGGTATCGTAATAGACGCTGTTTTTATCTTTCATAAAATCGCGGTCAATAATTTCGATACTTGCGATATCAATGTCATCCATTCGTTTGCCATCACTTAAGAGTATGCCGTTCACGGCTATATTTCGTTCATCGATGATTTTGACTGTATCTATCGACTTAAAAGGAAGCAAAGAAAAATCATTTTTCCAGTTAGATAGAAGAATCGCATTGCCAATACGGGCATAAAAATCATTAATCGGTTCAAACGTACCAACTGGTTTATCTATTTTTTTAACCACTTTCGTATTATCTTCTGCGGTACCAGTTTCTGAAGTATAATCCTCGACAATGGCGTATAAATAACTGGAGTCGTAAGCGAGTGTTTGATTAATTCGTGCAAATGTTTTCCCATGGACATTTACTTTTTTCCCGTACAAGAAAACAGATTCAGCGTCTCTTGCCCATCCTTGGTTGTAGGTCAGGCTTTCTAGTTTATAGGGTTTATAAGTTTTTGGATCAGCCCCATCGATCACCGTAAGGCCAGGGCTGTATCTCAAATCGTAATATACGCGCTGTGCATCTTTGGGAATATTATTTTCATCAATTGTAAAACTGGCATGGTCAACTTGTTGTGCTTTGCCCTTCCAGAAAATCGAATCCTTATCTTTTCCAAATTCGCGCGAAAGTACGGTAAACGTTTCCATGTTAGCATCCATCTCGGTATAACCCAACTCAAACCAATTACCCATGGGGGAGTAAATTATTTTCGATTTCCAACGATGGTAATAATAGGAGTCTGATAGTTCTTTATTCACAGGATTACCCATACGTTTGAACAGACGGGTGAAGAGCACCACCATGATCAAGAAGACTGCTCCGAAAATGATCAAAACTATTTTCATTAAAAGTTTTTTGAGTTTAGTAAGTAACGGGGCTAATTTAGTGGTGATAGGCGTATGCCACTAATTTTTTTATGCCCATTTGAGGCAAAATAAATTGTATGTAACTAATGGTACATTTCGTGTATAAACTAAGGAATTAACAATGCATGCTAAACGGGAGATGAGAGGATTTTAAAATCCTACCTTCGGGGGTTCGACTGGTTGGCGCGGTGGATGACCAACAACGTATAAAAGTTAGGCCAAACGAGCTAATCCATCTATTGGCATTGCATGTTGTATAAGAGAGGAAATATTGTGCAATGTTACCTGGGCGATTTCAGTTAGTGCGTCTTCAGTAAAGAAAGCCTGGTGTGCGGTTATCAATACATTCGGAAAACTCATTAGTCGCTGAATGTTGTCATCAGCTATAATATCAGAAGAAAGGTCTCTGAAAAATAATTTTTCTTCCTGCTCATACACGTCAATACATAACGCACCTACCTGTTTTGTTTTTAGTGCATGGATGATGTCAGCTGTGTTCACAAGCCCCCCGCGACTAGTGTTTATAAGCATTACGCCTGGTTTCATCTGATTTAATGTTTTCTTATTAATCAGGTAATGGTTGTCGTTGGTTAATGGACAGTGTAATGAAATGATGTTTGATTGTTGAAGCAATTCCTCCAGCGATACATAAGTTACTCCGTTGGCCAAAAGCGATTGGTCAGGATAAAGATCAAAGGCTACTACCCGGCAACCAAAGCCAAGCATGATACGGCAAAATGCTTTACCAATTTTTCCCGTGCCTATAACCCCTACTGTTTTACCGTTCAAGTTGAAACCCAAAAGTCCGTTTAAAGAAAAATTTTGCTCACGCACACGGTTGTAGGCCTTGTGTGTTTTTCTGTTAAGGGTGAGAATCATGGCCACGGCATGTTCGGCTACTGCCTCTGGCGAATAGGCAGGTACGCGACACACGGCCATGTTGAGTCTTTTTGCTGCCTCCATATCCACATTGTTAAAGCCTGCGCACCGCA
>Ga0335394_10002580_pt1 | contig 20432 bp, 14 predicted proteins | sample MAT03_FD_205741 | JGI IMG/M metagenome (GOLD analysis project Ga0335394, IMG submission 205741) | Freshwater microbial communities from Lake Fryxell liftoff mats and glacier meltwater in Antarctica - MAT-03 (spades assembly) (version 2) ...
CACTGCTGAACGCTACGGGTATGCTGTACTACAAAGTAGAAACGGCTACCGACAGCGCTTCGAAGAAGATGATTCAAACGAAATAGGGTAGGGGCGGGGCTTGCCCCCGCCCCCGCAATTCGCAAGGAGTGACATAATAAAAGAGGCGACCACCGCAAGGTGTGTCGCCTCTTTTATTATTTGCCCGCAGCGTTGAATCAGTTAAAATGATCCTGTATAAATAGGCATATAAGCAGCGTATTAAGCCGAAAAACGAGCGCTTCAATGAGCGTATTCACGTTTCCTTCCTATCCAATTAAGCGGCATAATAAACAAAAAACGGTAAAATGTGGTTTTTTAAACTTTATATTTGTTCCAATTTTTGCCCTTGGTTTATTCAGAAGTGACTTTGGGTGATCGTATGTCCATGAAACAATATCTACTTGCATTCTTGATATGGAGCGCTTATATCAGTGCGCCGGGCCTGCTTTGCGGCCAGGTGGCGCCTGCTTTGGGCCTCAGCTCAAGTTTTGCGGTATTTACGGCATCGGGCGCTCTGAACAACCTCGGTCCAAGTGTAATCTCCGGCGATATCGGTACGGCTTCCGGTCCCTTGGGCGGTTTTCCTCCGGGCGTCGTTGTGGGGCAAACCCATGTGGCAGATGCGGTTTCCGTTCAGGCAGGCCTGGATGTTCAGTCTGCTTATATGCAACTGGGCAGCAATATTTGTGGAATGACAATTGGCGCAAGCCTTGGAAACGGGCAATTGCTTACTCCGAATGTTTATTGTATAGGTTTGGCCGCTACTTTGAGCGGTAACCTGACCTTAGATGCCGGCGGAGACCCCAATGCCCTGTTTATTTTTTTGATTAACGGGCCATTGTCTACGGCCGCCAATTCCGGCATTACGCTTGTCAACGGCGCTACGGCCTGCAACGTATATTGGCGCGTAGCCGGCGCCGTGATCCTCGGTAATAATACTGCTTTTCAGGGAACCATCCTGTCCGGAAACACGATCAGCTTCTCCGGCGGCGCCACATTGTTTGGCCGGGCGCTTACCACTTCGGGGATAGTTTCCCTGAATTCCAATACGATTATAAACGCTTGTCCTTCCTGTACAAACGCTACCGTAAACCCCGTGCCGAACCAGATTGTGTGTCAGGGGAATTTCACAACGTCGGTGAATTTTACAGGCACACCTTCAGGCATCGTATTTAATTGGGTAAATAACAACCCGGGTATCGGTTTGCCGCCAAAAGGAACCGGCAATATCGCTGCGTTCGCAGGGGTAAACAACGGCGTCACGCCGGCTGTGGCGACCATCACGGTAATTCCGCAATTTACGGATGTGAATGGAGCGCTTTGTTTTGGTACGCCGCGGTCATTTACAATTACTCTAAACCCGGCGCCCATCGTGGATGCGGGTGATCCGGCCTTCATTTGCCCCGGATCCGTATTGAATATCAGCACCTTGGGCGCAGGCATTGTACCCAATGGTAGCGGCGTGACGGGCGGGATATGGTCGACCTCGGGTACCGGCGTCTTCGGCCCGAACAACGGCTTTCCGGCGGCGACGACCTACACCCCGAGTGCAATTGATATTGCCAATGGTTTTGTGACGCTGATCCTCACGACTTCCGATCCGACCGGCCCATGCACCCCGGTAGCAGACGGCGTGTCGCTGACAATCCATCAGGCGGAACCACTCACTTGCAATAATTTAGTTTATGTCGCTTTAGACGTGGATTGCGTCAATGAAATCCTGCCGGACGATATTTTAGAAGGCGTCTACCAGTCGGAATTTTACAATGTACAACTCTACACTCAAAATAACATTCCGCTGCCCGGCGGCAACATTATAACAAGCAGTAACGTAGGGCAAATTTTAAAAGCCAGGGTCTTCGATATCTGCACGGGCAACTTCTGCTGGGGCAATATCAAAGTGGAAGATAAACTGGACCCGGACATAGAATGCACGGACATCACCCTGTCTTGCGCCATTACAACGTACACGCCGGCTTACCTGTTAAACGTACTAAACATCCCGACGGCCTACCCGGAGGTATTCGACTGTTCTACTTTTACCCTGACTTATGTCGATACCTGGCAGGACTTATCCTGCGGCGAGGGCTTCAATGGCCATCCGGACTTAAGCGCATACCTGGTGCGCAAATGGACCGCCAAAGATGCTTCTAACAACAGCAGCACCTGCATCCAGTATATCTATTTCGAACGTCGCCACCTCGGGGACGTGTTGTTTCCAGCCGACGTGACGATTTCCTGCAGCGATATTATAAACACAAATCCGTCTAATACCGGCGCGCCGCATTTCAACGATTTCGGGCTGAGTATCTCTTTTTTCCCAAATGATACCTGGTGCGAAATGCAGGCGACATACGCCGATCAATCCTTGCCGGTTTGTGACGGAACCTACAAAATCCTGCGCACCTGGACGGTATACGACTGGTGCCTGCCCCTGACGCCTTTCCCGCCCCAGGCTAACCCCATGACCTATATCCAGGTGATTAAAATCATGGATGGCGAAGGGCCGCAATTTACCTGCCCAACCAACCTGACCGTGACCACAGATCCGTTTAACTGCTGTGCAACGACCAATCTTCCGGATGCTGTTATTACCGACAATTGTTCGAGGATCAACAAGATATCGGCCATGGTTGTCACCTTCGACCCCTACACGGGTAGCCAAACCGGGATGTATCCGGTGGGTGGTACCCTCACTACTTTCCCTGGCAATAATATCTGGAATCCGGATACTTTAGGCAACTGGGGTATCACACCTTGCCTGCCGCAGGGCAGCCACAGGGTTATCTACACCGCAGAAGATGACTGTGGCAACAGCTCGAGCTGCTCATTCCGCCTGGCGGTTGCGGATTATATTCCCCCGGTAGCGGCCTGCGACCAAACGACCATCGTGGCCATCAACATCGACGATCCGTTCGACTGCTACACGCCTGCGGATGGATGCGACGGCGCGGGCGTGACCTGGTTAAAAGCCACGACCTTCGACGATGGCTCCACGGACAATTGCAACAACCTGCATTTTACAGTACGGCGCATGGCTCCGTACAGCGACTGCATCCAGAACCTCGAAGATTGCGAGTATCCGGTGGCCACCGAAGAGCAGGATTCCATCAAATTTTACTGCTGCGAGGTGGGTACGACCCAAACGGTGATCCTGCGGGTCTATCAGGTGGATTTTAACGGAAACTACATCAACGACCAGAACGGCGACCCGATCTACAACGAATGTATGGTGCAAGTGGAGGTGCAGGACAAGATCAAACCGGTCTGTTTGCCGCCGGCGAATGTGACCGTTTCCTGCGAAAATTTCGACCCGAGCCTGTGGGTATACGGTAATGCGGGCATATTCGATAACTGTTGTCTGGACAGTTCCCTTGTTTATCAGGGCCAGTGCGGGATGACCCATACGGCGAATTACAATTTGTTCGACACGGTGTGTAACCGCGGCACGATCACGAGGACGTTCCGTGCCTTCGACTGCCACGGCGGATCGAGCCAGTGTACCCAGCGCATCGTCGTGAATTACGAGCAGGATTATTTTATCAAATTCCCCAACGACGTGATCGTCAGCAGTTGCGACGGAACGGGCATATACGGCGAACCGATTATTTTCGGAGAAGACTGCGAGTTGCTGGGCATTAACTACGAAGATGTAGTCTACACGGTTGTCCCGGATGCCTGTTTCAAGATCGAGCGCACCTGGACGATCATCAACTGGTGTACATACAACCCGAATTTACCCTGCATAGAAATCCCCAACCCGAATCCGAACGCAACGGTAAACCACCCATCCAATCTGCCCGGTCCGACGGTATCGGCTTGCGGCACGCCGCCGCCCTGGAATCCTACGGTTGTGAAGATCAACCCGACCGACCCGCTGGCCACGAACTACTGTATCTTTTACGACTCGAACGCGAATTGTTATAGGTACAAACAGATCATCAAAATCATCGATACCCAGGATCCGGAGCTACTATGCCCGGCATCTCCGGTGGAATTCTGCGATCTCACGCCGAATGATCCGCTATTGTGGAATGAAACGTACTGGTGGGACAACGCGACCGAATTGCACGACCTGTGCGAAGGCCCGGCCGACCTGAGGATCACCGCCACCGACGCCTGCTCCGGGATGAACATCAACATTGAATACCAGTTGTTTCTCGACCTGGACGGCGACGGCGCGATGGAAACGGTGGTGACAAGTGTGAATTTTCCAGGCTGGAACAACGTGCAATACGGCAATGCGGCTAACCCGAACTTCACGGGCGGAACGCCGCGTCAATTCGACGAGCGCCCTGTGCCGTTCAGCCAGAAATGGGGTTTCGCGGTTCAGGAAAGTATGAATGGAAACAACAAAACAGCTGCGGTTCGCTGGAATACCCTCCAGCAACAATCGGCATTTGCGATCCCGGAACTGCCTTACGGCACGCACAAAATCAAATGGCTCGTTTCGGACGGCTGCGGAAACGAGACCGTCTGCGAATACAATTTTGTGGTGAAAGACTGCAAAGCGCCGACCGTCGTGTGCCAGAACGGCTTGAGTGTCAACATTATGCCTACGGGAATGGTCACGATGTGGGCCTCCGATTTCCTGCAATACGGCGAAGACAACTGCACCCCGGCGGATAAATTAAAATTCGGCATCCGAAAATCGGGTACCGGTACGGGATTCCCGCTGGATGGAAATGGCAATCCCGTTACCAGCGTGACGTTTACCTGCGACGAATTGGGGACCCAGATCGTGGAACTCTGGGTGATCGACCTGGCCGGCAACGCGGCTTTTTGTGAAACCTACGTGATCGTTCAGGACAATATGTCGGTTTGCCCGCCCACGCCCGGCAGCGGCGCGAAAGTAGCCGGTGTGCTGGTTACGGAATTGGCAGAAGGCGTGGAAGACGGGAATGTGGCCATCTCCGGCTCGGGTCCAGGTATCCCTACATTCACCTATACCATCATGACGAATGACCAGGGCGCCTACAATTTCAACGCCATTCCCTTGTCATCGAATTCAACGATCACGCCGGTAAAAGACGACAACCCCCTGAGCGGGGTAACCACTTACGATCTGGTGTTGATCTCCAAACACATCCTGGACCTGGAACCTTTAAATACGCCGTACAAAATAATCGCCGCAGACGCGAATAAAAACAATTCGGTCACGGCCTTCGACATTGTAGAGTTCCGAAAACTGATTCTGGGTATCTATAACGACCTGCCGAACAATACGTCCTGGCGTTTTGTGGATAAGTCGTTCGGCTTCACGAATGCGAGCAACCCTTTTGTCGACAACTTCCCGGAAAACAGGCTCATTGTGAACCTTGCAAGTGATAAATTGAACGAGGATTTTGTTTCGATAAAAGTCGGCGACGTAAACAATACTGTGATTCCCAACGTCTTGGGGAGCGCGGACGATCGTTCGGGCGGTACCTTGTTGTTCGATGTAAGCCCCCCCCAGCGCCCCCGGAAGAGGGACGCCGTAGAGGCCGGTGGAGATTACGGCGTACAAGCCGGCGAAACGTTCACGCTGCACTTTAAGGCGGCTGAACGGGTACAGGGCTATCAGTTCACGCTCAGCCTGACGGGCTTGGAAATCCTTGACATTCAACCAGGCGCCGGGATGGCGATGAGCAACTTCGGGGTGTTTTCAGATTTACCCGCTTCACCCGCCGAAGCGCACAACACGAAGGAGGGTAGCGCCATTACAACGTCTTTCAACGGGAACGAACAAGGCGAATTTGCAGTGAGTTTCCGCGCCTTGAAATCTGGTAAAATCAGTGAGATGATCGGTGTATCCAGCCGCATCACGAAAGCCGAGTCCTACAGCCAAAACGGAGCGAAACAGGACGTGGCCCTGCGCTTTAGTTCCCCGGCGGGGATGATCCCGACAATTGTCGGGATAGGCTTTGAGTTGTATCAGAACCAGCCGAATCCGTTTGTAAATAAGACGTATATCGGCTTTAACCTGCCGGAAGCCGGCGCAGCTACTTTGACAGTTTACGACGAAACAGGGCGTATGCTATATAGCCGGGAAGGCAATTTCGATAAGGGGTACAATACATTCGGGATTGATCTGGATTTCTTGCAGGCTACAAGCGTTTTGTATTATAAGGTGGAGACGGTGACGGATGTGGGGTCGAAAAAGATGATAAGGACGAAGTAGCGTAGATACTTAGGAACGGTGTCAAAATAACTTCCCAATTTGATGCCATTCTTTTGCCGTCATCCGTCCCATCTTTTTCGTTAAATAGCGCGGCTATTCGCCTCAAAAGATAGTTGGCTGACGACAAAATAATTGGCCTGAAATTGGAAACTTATTTTGACACCGTTCCTTAAAGTCCCTAACGCTATAGAATGTGCTGAAAATTAGATATTTTCTCTAACCCGTTATTCGCGCAATAAATTAAAAACATATAAAACCCGAAGATAAAAATAAACTCAAGAGTCTCGAAGACATGAAGGAAAAGCACCTGGGGCAGCCTGGAACGCCTAAACGGGATGCTTTTGAAATGGAACTCCGAATGGATCTCTTGGGAGCGGCCATTAAAGATGCCCGTACGAAAAGAGGCTTGACGCAAGATCAGCTGGGAGAAAGAATGGGCGTTAAAAAAGCGCAGGTATCGAAATTAGAAAGCAGTACCAGGAATGCTACCATCGGCTCCATACTCAAGGCGCTTCATGCATTAGATGCGCAAATCAATTTCAGTGTCCGTTTGAAACAAATGGAACGTGCCGGAAAAAACAAGGTTGTGCGTAAGGTCGAAAAAGCGAATTCGAAGGAACAAGTTCAGCCGCTTGTCGGCGCTAACCAGAAAAAAAGAGTTAAAGTTGGCGTATAGCCATACCCTAAATATTTGGCGCCTTCTCCCGCATCAATTCCTCCATCGCCAAACGCAAAGCCTCATCCAACCCCTTGTACCAATCCAGATGCGGCGACCACTGTTCGCAGCCTCCCACGAAGATGGGATGGCATCTGGTATGTTCCCACACCTTATGGCAGGCAGGACAACGTCCGGTCGTTTCGAACGTGTTCCAGACATGGCCGCAGTTGCATTGCCAGCGGTCGTCGGGTTGCGGTTCCCAGCCGCATTTCGGGCATTCGATTTTAAAATCCATAGTCAGTGTGATTTTGTGGTTGTCGCAAAAGAAAAATCACCACAAAGTTCACAAGGTCACACAAAGTTATAAAACAAGACTTTGTGAACTTTGTGGTGATTTTTCACACCCGCCGCCCCCAATTACGCTCCCCCAATTCCACCGCCTGCAACACTTTTTTATGTTCCAGATGCAGCCGCAAAGCCAGTACGGCTGCGGCCTCTGCGGCCCCACGGTGGCTTTCCACGAGATGCTCCGGGGTAAAGTAATGTTTGATAAAATTCGTATCAAAATCGCCCGACACGAACGCTTCGTGATCGAGCACGAAACGGCCGAAGGATAGGGTAGTGGCCACGCCTTCCACCTCGTAGCCGGCAATGGCCTGCTTCATCAACTGGATCGCCGCCGCGCGGGTAGGGGCGTGCACGACTAACTTCGCCAGCAAGGGGTCATAATAAATCGGAACGTCCATACCTTCCTCATAACCGCTGTCTACGCGGATGCCGGGGCCTTCCGGGATGCGGTACCGCTGGAGCGTACCCACGGAAGGCAGGAAATTATTCATAGGATCTTCAGCGCAGACCCGCAGTTCGATGGCGTGGCCGTTGATCTGAAGATCGTCCTGGGTGAAGTTCAGCGCTTCGCCCCGGGCTACCCGAATCTGCCATTCCACCAAGTCGATACCGCTGATGTATTCCGTCACCGGATGCTCCACCTGAAGGCGGGTATTCATTTCCAGAAAATAAAAATTGCGCTGATCGTCGACTAAGAACTCGACCGTGCCCGCCCCGACGTAATCGCAGGCTTTGGCCACGAGAACGGCCGCTTCACCCATGGCCTGCCGCATTTCGGGCGTGAGGATGGAGGAGGGCGCTTCTTCCACTACTTTCTGGTGGCGGCGCTGAATAGAACATTCGCGCTCAAACAGATACACAATGTTGCCGTGGGTATCGCCCAGGATTTGTATCTCGATATGGCGCGGTGAAGTCACGAATTTTTCGATAAAAACCGAGCCGTCGCCAAAGGCGGATATGGCTTCAGAAATAGCGCGTTCCATTTGTTCACCCGTATCTTCTTCTCGTTCCACCACCCGCATGCCTTTTCCGCCCCCGCCGGCTGCCGCCTTGATGAGGATGGGATAACCCACCCGGCGGCCGATTTCTTTGGCCATGTCCACGTCGGTAATGGCTTCTTCTACACCAGGCACCATGGGCACGCCGAATTTTTTAGCCGCCTCTTTGGCCGCCAGCTTGTTGCCCATCATGTCGATGCTTAGCGGCGTCGGGCCGATAAAAGTGATGCCCGCATCCGCTGTTGCCTGGGCAAAAGCGGCGTTTTCACTCAAGAAACCATAACCTGGGTGGATGCCGTCGGCGCCGGTTTGCCGGGCTACCTCCAGGATTTTATCGCCCCGCAAATAGCTCTGGGCAGAGGGCGGCGGACCGATACAAACGGCCTCGTCGGCGAAACGGACGTGCAGGGCATGGCGGTCGGCTTCAGAAAAAACAGCCACAGTTTTGATGCCCATCAAGCGGGCGGTGCGCATGACGCGCAGGGCTATTTCACCCCGGTTGGCAACTAGAATTTTTTGCATAAAGTGGTTAAAAGCCGTTTGTTTTGGGATGCTAAAAACGCCCCTCGAAACAACCGGCTATAAATTTTAACAAGGTTCAAGTGTTAAAGTTTTGATCTGATATACTGATTTTTTGAGGACGAAATTAGCGGTTTTTGTGCGGTCGCGGCGCTTGCTCAAATTAGTTAAATCCGGCATATCGCTTCGACCACTTGTTCGTGTAGGGTTTTTGTTTTGTTCGAATCGAAAACCCTTCCCTCGAATTTCCGTACCCCGCGAATCCCCCTCACGGCATTGCTCAGGAACACCTCATCGGCCGCTAAAAGCGTGGCAAAAGTAGCCTGTTTTTCCTGCACCGGCAAACTGCTTGATGCCCGGAGACGCAATAATATTTTTCGCATCGTGCCCGTTACACAACCGTCCGTCAGCGGCGGGGTACAAAGTACATCGCCTTCGAACCAGAATATGTTGCTGGCGGTCGCTTCGCAAACACGTTCATAGGCATTGAGTAAAATGCCGTCATCCCAACCCCTGGCTCGCGCTTCCAGCGCAGCCGCCACATACCGCGCGGCGTTGAGCGTTTTGTAGGAAGACAATGTGTCGACCGGCAAACGCACCGAGTCGCAACAACCGATCTCCAACCCGGGAGTCAGCCATTCGAAAACATCCGATTCCATTGCCTGCGCAGTGATTAAAAACTGCGCGGTATTGTTCTCCGGTGCCCACAAGCCACCCGGCGAACGCCAGACAGTCAGCCGTACCCGGGCATTGGGCGGCGCCACGCGTAAAATTTCCTGTTCAAAAAATAAAACCGACCAATCCGATGGAACTGAATACCCCATAGCTTTTAAACCACCCCACAGGCGCTCCCAATGCTCCGGCAACAGGGGGATGCGCCCGCCAAATACCCGGATGCTCTCGAACAGCGCATCGCCATAAAACAAGCCCCGCTGAACGGCGGCCAGCGGTTCGGGAAAATCCGGAAGTACCTTAGAATTATAGTTGATTGACATACGACAGACACTGTGTTGAACCAAATTTACATCGCAAATGATCCGATTTTTTCACCTTATAGTCACTTTCAGTTTATGATGAAATCTTTTTTAATCTCCTGCCGTTCCTTCGCATTCCTTTTGCCGGTTTTGAGCCTTCTGTTCCCGGCTATCTCCTTTGCCCAAAACGAGAGATATGTAGCCAATTGGCTGGAAAGTTACCGCTTTGCCGGTGATTTTCAGTCGATCGACTTGCTTAGGGAGACGACGGAGCGAACCGATCTTAGTTCCGTGGCCGAAAATGCCACCGTTTTTAATCTAAATACAACCGTCCTTACAAAACTATTATCAGAAACCCCACCAACCATAACACTTTCAATACCAAATGCTTATGGTAAAGATTTTTCACTCGAACTGGTACAGGTAGGCCTGCTGGCGCCCGGGTTTTCGCTCGGAACCCTCGGCAACCAGGCCCAGGATAATCTGCCCTATCAACCCGGCGTACACTACCGGGGTATCATCCGGGGAAATCCACATTCCGTAGCCGCCCTCAGCATATTTCCCGATGGCGTTATGGGCATGATGTCCGACGAATCGGGCACCTACCAACTCGGCCGGATGGAGGACGGCTCTGAAGACCACATCCTGTACCGCGCAGCCGATCTAAAAGCCCAATCGCCGATGAACTGTTTTTCCGACGACGTTTCGCTTTCTACCGGCAACGAGGAAAGCGCCGGCGACCGCGGAGTAGGCTGCAAAACTGTGCAGGTGTATTTCGAATGCGACTTCAAACTGTACGTAGACAAAGGTTCGAACACGACCAACGTGACCAATTACGTCACAGGCCTGTTCAACCAGGTTGCAGCGCTGTACGCCAATGAAAACGTGGGCATCGCAATTTCGCAAATTTATGTGTGGACCTCCACCGATCCATACGCGTCCCTGACCAGTACCGGCGCCGTGTTGAATTCGTTCCGCACCACACGTGGTACCAATTTCACCGGCAACCTGGCGCATTTTCTCTCTACCCGCAACCTCGGCGGCGGCATTGCTTACGTCGACGTTATTTGCCTCAAGCAATATGCGTTCGGGGTGAGCGCCATCACCACTTCGTACCAAAACGTGCCGACCTATTCGTGGTCGGTCGAAGTGGTGACGCACGAATTAGGGCACAACCTCGGTTCCTGGCATACCCATTCGTGCCAGTGGCCAAATGGGGCGCTCGACAATTGTGTATCGCCCGAAGGCAGCTGCTCGCCCGGCCCGGCGCCCATAAACGGCGGTACCATCATGAGTTACTGCCACCTTACTGGTACGGGTATCAATTTCAACAACGGTTTCGGGCCGGTTCCCGGCAATCAAATTCGCGCTAAAGTATTGGCAGCCACCTGTTTGCCGCAATCCGGAAATGCACCGACCGGGCTGAATGCGACGGCGGTGACCAATTCCTCGGTCACCCTGGTTTGGGGCGCGGTACCCGGCGCAACGACTTACACTGTGGAGTATAAAGTCAGCACGTCTTCTACCTGGACAAGCGGCGGTACGAGCAATATTCCGAGCAAAACGCTCAGCGGGCTGGCTGCGAACACGACATACAACTGGCAGGTCAAAACCGACTGTTCCAGTTTTTCCGTCACCTCCAGTTTCACCACAAGCAATACCGGCGGTGGCGGCGCCTGCGAAGCGCCTGGCTCCCTGGCCGCTTCCGGCATCACGAGCAGTTCGGCGATCGTTTCCTGGGCCGTTGTGTCGGGCGCGGCGAACTACACGGTGCAGTACAAGACCAGCGGCGCCTCGGTCTGGTTGACAGCCGGCATTACGGCCGGCGTCAGTTATACGTTGACCGGTTTGGCGGCTTCCACAAGCTATAACTGGCAAGTCAAAGCCAATTGTTCCAGCTTCGGGGCCATCGCCAGTTTCACCACCGGATCATCTGGCGGCGGCGGGGCCTGTAATGCGCCGGTCAACTTGAACAATGCCAATATTACGGCCACAACGGCCGTGATCAACTGGTCGGCGGTGAGTGGAGCAAGCAATTATACCCTGCAAATCAAACTGGCCAATTCCAGCACCTATTTTACCCTTGGCGTCGTAACGAGTACGCAGGTGACGATCAGCGGTTTACAACCGGCTACTTCGTATCACTGGCGGGTGAAAGCGAGTTGTTCCGGTTATTCGATCTCCAAATTACTGACGACCCCGGCCAACCTCATGGAACCGCCCGTGGATGGAATGCCTCAACTGGTCGTCCAAGAAGCGCAACTGTACCCGAACCCAACAGCAGGGCAGCTGACCCTCGACTATCCAGGCCTTCTTACGCCGGGATCGAGTATCAGCGTTGCAGACGCTACGGGCCGCATCTGGCTTCAACATACCCTGAGCAACGCTCAACAGGTTATCGACGTGGCGCAACTTCCGGCGGGCATGTATATGTTGCTGGTGCTGGAGGCGGAGACGCGGGTATTGAGCAAGCGGTTTGTGAAGATGTAGGATTGATTCAGAGGGGTTTAGGCTTCTGCGCGCTTCTGCGCGCGAAGAAGTTTAGAGGGTTTAGGGCAACGCGCTCTAAACCCTCTTTTTGTTTGACATGCTCCAGATGGCTACAAACGTTAGGCCTCTCCGAGGCCAAAATTCTTAAGTTAACGGCTTTGGGCCTGAGGCTATCAAATACGCATATGGACTGTTCGGTATGGTTTGAAATGGAAGAAATATCCTGTTCTCCTCCGTGGGTATATTTTTTCCCCTCGTGGCACGTCCTGCCAAAAAAATAAAACTATGAAAATTGCAATTATTGGCGACGGCGTATCGGGCTTATCGTTAGCTTACTTTTTACAGTCGAAAAGTCTTGATTTTGTGCTGTTTGAATCAAAGTGCGGCCATTGCGGATAAACCCCGGTTTAACACTTGATTCCTGCGTGTCGCGCTGTTTCTTTGCATTCCCGCAACCCGTGTATTACCTTTACCCGCGACACATGTACAAGATACGCCATGGCAAAGTCCAAACCAAACCGCCATCCAAAGACCCCCGCGCGACCCGCTGCGGCTAAAACGCAAATCAGTCCGCCCGAGACGCCTCCCGACTGGGGCGCCCTGGCCGACCGTTTTGCCATTCCGATCCTCCTGGGTTGCCTCGTCCTTGGTTTCCTGCTGAGAATCGTTCATCTGGAAGCGCTGTCCTTGTGGATTGACGAGTTCGTACACGTATTGCGCGCCCGGGATTTCAACGAGGGTACGGGACCTTTGCTGACCGAGGACAACAATGGCATTCTGCTTACGCTGGTCATGCTGCCCTTTTTTAAAGTCTTCGGCGCCACGGCGTTTTGGGCGCGGTTTCCCAGCGTGTTGTTCGGGGTAGGCATTATTTACCTGATGTACCGGCTGGGCGAGCGCTTGTTTAACCGCTATGTAGGTTTGCTCGCCGCTTTTGCCGGCACCTTTTCTTTGTACCTGGTCTTCTGGTCGCGTATCGCCCGCAACTACGCCATTTTCGCTTTTTTCTTTCTGCTGCTGGGCCTGGTATTTTTAAAAGCTTTTGAAAACGAATCCAAACCGGATGCAGGTAATTTTTGGGCGCGCAACGGTTTGTCCCCTAAACATTTGGCGTGGCTGCCATTTGTATTATTGGGCGCCTTATTGTCGCATCAACTGACTTTTTTCTTCCTTTTTTCAGCCGGCGTCTATGCGCTCATCATAGCAGGCGGTAAGATTATCCGTGGTTCGGAAGACCGTTTTAACAACAAATACTTCTGGCTGGGCGCCCTGTCGCTTCCAATGCTATTGTTTACGCTGCCCGGCCTGAACGACGTATTGCGCGGCCCCTTGTCTGCACTGCTTTCTCCGCAGCAGCTCGACTGGATACTGCCGCGCTGGTCGCGTTTATCGGAACTTTGGACCAAGCAGCCCTGGGAAGCGTTCCGGATATACCACGGCGTGCTGCGCTACGATCCGACCTTGCTTTACTTCCCCGCTATGGCAGGTTTCGTCGCCGCCTTCGCCCTTCGCCCCCGCTCCGGCGCCTGGCTGGTAGCCGGCATCGCGGTTCCGTTTCTGGGCATGAGCTTTCTGTTCCGTGAGCCCGCCATGCCCCGTTATTTCATTTTTGTTTTCCCGTATTTCCTGCTGTCAGCGGCGGTGTTTTTTTACTGGTTGTTCGATTTTATTACCGTCAAAAAAAAGCCGCATACCTCAAATGCGATCCGGTATGCGCTGCTGTCATTCCCTTTTTTATTCGTGCTGATCAGCGTGCGATGGCCCGAAATGCAACGCCTGGTCATGGCGGAACAGTTGGAGGGCCATGTGGTGAATAACAACATCTCCCAGTACAATTTCACCAATTGGCGGCAGCCCTGCGACTTCGTGCGGCAAAAAAAGCAACCCGGGGATGTGTTGATGTCGACTGTCACGACGGCGGCCTCCTACTACCTGAAAGATGAGAACGTGTTGTGGTTCAGGCAGATGCAATTCGATACAAAACAAAAAAGGTATGTGTCGAACCCGGCGGAACCGAATAAGCGATACAGCGCTGCGACTTTCGAAGACCTCCGGCGCACAGTGGCCAATTCACCCAGAGGCTGGCTGTTGGCCGATTACTACTTTGACAATATATTTATTGAAGAGCGTTCCCGGCGTTTCGTCTACGAAAACCTGCATTTTTACCCGGAAGCCTCCCCGGATGGCAGCGTGATGGTATTCGGCTGGGATCGCGGCAAACCGCCGCCGCAACAACAAAATCTGGTGGTGCAACTGGGCAAGGCCGCAGACAAGATCGTCTCCAAAGATTTTTTAGTACAGATACCGGAAATTGCTTTTCAGGGGCCTGTGGTCCCGATGCAAATCCGCTACCAGGGCGTCAACAGCGACCGGGAAGCGCTGGTTGTTTTTAACGACGACAACGCGGTTTACCTGCCTCAAAATAAGGGGATCGGCCCTGAAATGCAATCTGTTGAACTTCAGAAAGGCTGGGTGAAACCTGGCGTAAACAAGATACAAATCATGTACGAAGAGACGGTAAAACGAGACCCGGACAAAGGGTTTACGGTGTATTATGTGGGGTTTGAATAAGATGTTTTGTGGGTAATCGTTAGCCCTTTAGCCTTCCTTTTTCAACGCAAACGTTTCCCGCTCTATCCAACGTCCATTGACCGATTCCAGCAACGACAAAGCCTCCACTTCGAACACGCGCTCGTAGGATTGCGCGCTGAAATGCCGCCACATAGTCGGGAAAACAGCCTCCTCTACATCGCGGTGCGCAATGGTCATGTGCGGATGAAAGGGATGGTGGTTGCGCTGGTCGGCAAAACTGAGCGTGGTTTCCAGGTGTGCGACTAAGTCCTGGAAAAGTGTATTCAGAAGCGGATTTTCAAGCACCTGAATAAAGATAACCCGGAGGGGAAATGCCCCGAATCCCTGCAATTGAATTGGAAAAGAGGTGTGGTCGGCCGCAAAACTTTGTAAACTTCGGGTCAGGGGGGGCAGTCGCCGTTCAGGCCAGGCAAATGGAGGATGCAGGGTAAGGTGAGGCGGGCTTTTGAACGCATGCAGCGGCCCCCAGGTATCGGCGATGTACTTTTTAAATTCCGTGACCTCGCGTTGCAGGTCCTTCGGCGGCAAAATCCCGATGAAAAAAAACGGATCTCGTTTCACGTCTAACGATTCTGTGGTGGAAGATGGAGCAATAAGGTATTCTCTCCGAAATAGTCCTTAAAAGCCATGGCAAAGGTACCCGAGCTGGAGAAACCGACCAGTTCGCCAATAGCCTGGGGCGTACCGGCCCGTTTTTCAAGCAATACTTTTGCTTTCTCCAGCCGTATTTCCCGCATCAGCTGGGTCGGCTCTTTTCCCGTAAGCACCTTGATTTTTTTTGTAAAATGGTTTTTGCTCAGTTGCAATTTACGGGCTATGTTTTCGGCCGTAAAGTCGGGATCCGCGAGGTTTTGATCGATCAATTGCACGGTTTGCGCCAGGAACGGATCGTCTAAGGGAATGCGTGATTCTGTAAAATAAAGGTGCGCAAAACGGGCAAACAACTCGTGTTTCACCTTGCGCGCATCGAGCAGGCGCTGCACGGAAGCGTCGAAATCGTCGTCGAGCATCGGGCGGGTAAACCACGTGTCGGCGCCGGCGCGCAGGGCGTCGAGTTTACCTTCGTTTCCGTAGTGGTCGCTGAGCAGCACAACCGGAATATGGTTGGTTTTTTCCGACAATTTGATCTGACGCGTCACCTCGATGCCGGTTTTACCATTGAGAATCGCGTCGCATACAATCAGATCGGGCAGCAGGTTGGCGGCCATTTGCAGGCCTTCCGTGGCCGTGGCGGCTGTTTCCACCTGAAAGCGGTCGGACAGCAGGGATTTCAGGTACAGCACGATCTGGCGGTTCGGCTCGATGACCAGGGCCACTTGCGCCGGCTTCTCGCCCGTATAAACCGTGTATTGATCGGGGGGTAATGCGGGAGACGGCGTAACTTGACCGGCGTTTTCTTCCATCGCCGCAAAAGGCGCTTCCAGGCTGGCCTGGCGCAGGTTCGAACGCAAAAAATCTATTTCCAACTCTTTCTTTTCCACCCGTTTACGCCAGCGCTCGCCGGAACGAAAATTGGCGAACAGGAGGGCAAAAAATGTTAGTAAGCCGACACCGCCCAGCAGGTAAGCGCGATCCCGTTCGAGCCGGACGAATTTCGACTGCACGGCTTCCTCCCGGCTGCGCAGCGACTGGATGGAATCAAGTTCCCGGCGAATTTTCAACATATCGTTCCGTCTTTGCCGGGCAGTAACGGAGTCCTGGGCCACGGACAGCAGTTTTTGGCAGGCCAGGGCCAGTTCCGGCAACTCCCAGCGGTCGCATTCCCTGACTAATACGTTGAGCAGGGCGGCTTTTGATTCGGGATTCGGGTCGCGACGGGCATCCAGTTCGGCTTCGCCCAACAGACGGGTGGCGCTGCGATCATCATTGTTGGCCTTGTAAATTCCGGAGATGAGGGTGAGGGCGCGAGGGGAAAGCGGTAATTTATGGCGTTTCAAAAACTCCCGAAAAAATTCGGCCTCTACCTGTGCCTGTTCATAATTGCCTGCCTGGGATAATTGGCCCAGCAGCTGCAACCGGTTGCTCAAGGTATCCTGCACCGCAGGGCTTTGGGCGCATAAGATGGATGAGCCACCCGCATTGGCAGCCAGGAACAGGATGAAAACAGCAAAAAATCGGCGCATGGTGATTGAGATATTTCCGGTTTTTTGTTAATGATGAACGATGAATACAGCGCGTGATAATGTATGCTTGGCAAAAGTAACTGTAAATTACGAGAATGAAGGCGGTGGTATTTTATCAAAGATCACAAACGAAGTACAAATTTAGAATAAAAATGAAAAAGCAATGACAGAACAAAGGGCGGTGAAGTAGTTGAAAATGCCGTAATTTTGTGCATCGAAAAATACCACCCGGCAATCCTGTTCCAATCTGGATAGGCGGTTTGGATTAACAATCATCTTAACCAGGGCGGCTGTCTCCTAAGTAGGTTTAGAAAAGTTTGGAGGGTTTAGATGGTTTAGAAAAAATGCTCATTTCATTTATAATCAATGATTTGGGAATAACGATCTAAACCTTCTAAACTTTTCTAAACCCTGTAAACCAACTTTTGACACAAGCCCAACTAAGTATTCAATAATATGAAAAAATCCCACCTGCTCGCCATCGTCGTGGTGGCTCTGGCAATCGGAATCCTGATCTCCGCCAGCAAGGATGTGACAACTTACGCCAACTTCGCCCAGGCGACCACCAGCGGCGATAAGGTAAAATTGGTCGGACAATTGGTTAAAGACCGCCCGGTAGAGTACAACCCCGAGCAAAACGCCACCTTCGTCGCTTTTTACCTCAAAGACGATGCGGGCGATGTGCGCCGCGTAGAACTAAACGCTGCCAAGCCGCAGGATTTTGAACGGTCCGAGCAAATCGTCCTCACCGGCGAGATGCAGGGCGAAACCTTCAAAGCCTCCGATATGTTGCTGAAATGCCCTTCCAAATACAAGGATCAGGAGATTTATGTCAGGGAAAAAGAAGGGTAGTTACACCAAGTACACGGCTTTATCAACTACATCGCGAATCTGCACGTCAATGTTATCTTTCAGCGTCGTAGCCAAAGAAAGCCCCACGTAATCTGCTTTCACTGGAAAGGATTTATGTTTCCGGTCCACTAAAACCGCCACTTCCACTTTTTTAGGGATCACTTGCAACAGCGGTTGCACGGCATAAAAAATCGTGCGCCCGGTGTTGGCAACGTCGTCTACCAGGATGATGGGCTTGTTGCGCAGGGCTTCGGCCGGCATCTCGATGTAGGGCTCGTACTCGACCGGGTTGGCCGGATTGAGCCTGATACGGGTAAGCGTCACGTTCATGTCCGGCGGCATGATCGGCAACAATTCATCCAGCAGCAACTGGGCGAAGCCGAGACCGTTGTTGTTCAATCCGGCCAGTACGATCTCCGGTTCCCCGAAATTGTGTTCGAGTATTTCAATAGCGATCCGTTTTATTTTTTGCCGGATTTGCCGATCGTCCAGGATTTTCATTGCTGTTGATTTGTTTGAATGAATGTTTGCAAAAGTCCGTGCTTATCGCTGTACTTTTCGCCCCGAATTGATTTTTTTTGTTTTTTGAGGTGATTGGACGGAAAATACACGGCGATTCGTGTGATTAATGTGGTTAAACACGACTGAAAACGTATGCTGCAATCGTTATTATTTATCCTCGTTACTGCTGCGGCGGGCTGGTTTGCCTGGCAAGGATACCGCCGGGTCTGGCGCAATATACAATTGGGTAAAGATAAAAAAACCGGCGGACCGCTCGCAGCGCGATGGCGCAACGTGGTGCTGGTGGCTTTAGGGCAGCAGATGATGTTCAAAAACTGGATACCGGCGGTGCTGCACCTGTTTATTTACGTGGCTTTCGTGATTACCCAGGTGGAGCTGATCGAAATTTTTGTGGACGGCTTTTTCGGCACCCACCGTTTCTTCGCCCCTTACCTGGGCGGTTTTTACACCTTTGTGATCAGTTTTATCGAAATTTTGTCGGTACTGGCATTTGTGGCTACCCTGGCATTTTTGGCCCGCCGCAATGTGCTGCGCCTGCCGCGTTTCCACAAACCCGAACTAAAAGGGTTTCCTTTTCGCGACGCCAACTTTATCCTTCTGGGGGAAATTATCCTTATCGTGGGCGTTTTTTGCATGAATGGCGGCGATAAAGTATTGCAGGCCAGCGGTTTGGAACACTACCATCCCACCGGTTTGTTCGCCGTGAGCAGCTGGCTCGGTCCGCTGCTGTTCGGACACTTAGACACCAATACCGTGATCGCTGTTGAACGCTTTGGCTGGTGGCTGCATATTCTGACCGTATTCGGCTTCCTTTGCTACCTGCCTTATTCCAAACACCTGCACGTCGTGCTGGCTTTCCCCAATACCTGGTACGCCCGCCTGAGCCCGAAAGGCCATATCGACAATATGCCGGAGGTGCAAAAAGAAGTGCGCCTGATGATGGGCCTCGATCAACCGGACAGCGGCCAGGCCAGCGGGGAAGTACCCGAATTCGGGGCAAACGACGTTTTTTCACTTACCAGGACCAACTTGCTCCAGGCTTATTCCTGTACCGAATGCGGCCGCTGTACAGCCGCCTGCCCCGCCAACATCACGGGAAAAAAATTATCGCCCCGGAAAATCATGATGGACGTCCGCGACCGGGCCGAAGAAGTGGGCCGCAACATCGCCGCCGGTAAGTTCAGCCGGGATAAGTACGACGACGGCAAAAGTTTATTCGACCGCATCACCCCGGAAGAACTGCATGCCTGTACCACCTGCAATGCCTGCGTGGAAGCCTGTCCGGTGCTCATCAACCCGCTGGATATTATCCTTGAAATGCGTCGCTATGAGATACTGACCTTGTCGGCCGGCCCGGGAGACTGGCTGCCGATGTTCAACGCGATCGAAAATAACGGCGCGGCATGGGCCATGAACGTGGAGCGGGATGCGTGGAAGGAGGGGGTTTAGAGGGTTTCACAAATCGCTAATCGACATTCTTCATTCAATTTTTAAATCAAAAAACAACCTTGAATGAAACGTTTTACCTTATTGAAAGGCATAAGTCTGGTGATGCTCGGCCTGTTGAGCGAGGGCTGCGGGAACAATTCATCCTCCACGGTGGGGCCGGCGCCCAAGGATGCCTTGTTCGAACGCGTCACCTCGGGCGATTCGGGCATCGATTTCGAAAATACCATCGACGAAACACACCAAATCACGGTACTCACAAACACCAACCTGTACAATGGCGGCGGCGTGGGCGTGATCGATTTCAACAACGACGGCTTGCAGGATCTGTATTTCAGCAGTACGCAGGGTAGTTGTAAATTGTACCAGAACCTGGGCGATTTCCGTTTCCGGGATGTCACGGAAAAGGCCGGCGTTCAAGCGGAAGAAGGACTAAAATCCGGGGTGACGATCGTGGATGTGAACGCCGACGGTTTTCAGGATATCTATGTATGCCGCACCGGCACAGTTGCCAATGACGCGCGGCGTAACCTCTTGTTTATCAACAATAAAAACGGCGCCTTTTTTGAAAAAGCCCGCGAATACGGGCTCGCCGACGGCTCGGCGTCGACCCAGTCCAACTTCTTCGACGCCGACGCTGACGGCGACCTCGATTGTTACGTAGTGAATTACCCGGTCGATTTTCAATCCGTGAATTCCGCGCGCGTTCAGGATATGGGCAACGGTACG
>Ga0335394_10002582_pt1 | contig 20428 bp, 20 predicted proteins | sample MAT03_FD_205741 | JGI IMG/M metagenome (GOLD analysis project Ga0335394, IMG submission 205741) | Freshwater microbial communities from Lake Fryxell liftoff mats and glacier meltwater in Antarctica - MAT-03 (spades assembly) (version 2) ...
GACAATATTGGTCAGAAAAAGGCTGCGACAATATGATAAAATTAAGAGTAGCTTATCGAAGTGAAAAGTTTACACTCATAACGGATATTTTAAGAAATTGTGCTGCGTAGTTTTGAATTGCACCCATGTGAATTATATTATTCAGTTGCTCATAAAACTTAAAGCAAGCGTTCAAAAAGACGTTACAAAAACAGAAAATGAAATTTTCAATTTGCTCAACAGCGATGCACAATTGCGAAGCAAACGAGAATTGATAGAAAAATTCATACAAGAGAATTTGCCAGTTTTAGAAGATACGGACGACATTCCCGAAGCCTTTGACAAGTTTTGGAACGAAGAACAACAAAAGGCATTTCGTGATTTGGTAAAAGAGGAAAATCTATCAGCCGAAAGAACTGAAAAGATTATCGAAGATTATTTGTTTGCCGAACGTGAACCACTCCGAGACGAAGTGCTTGAACTCATTGAAGGCGACAAGCCAACGGTTTTAGAACGTAAAAAAGTTGGGGACAGAATATTGAAAAGAATAATTGACTTTGTAGAGAAGTTTATAAATGGAATGACAGGGAAATAATATGATAAACGTACTATTTAGACTATTCTTAACATTCACGAAAATTTTACCATTCAAGGATAAGAAGAATTAAAGAAACTTTTGTACGGTATTGAACAACGCTATTATATGACAAGGTAAAGCGGTGAAAGACAATTAGTAAATTCAATAAAAGCATTGTAAGCCAACTTAATTTGCAAGAACAACTAAAAACTGCACAAGCCGACACAAAGAAAAATTGTTTTTAAAAAATTTCCAAGGCTTCTAAAAAAATAAAAAAACGCAATGCACAGCCGACACTCAATGACACGATAACTCAATAATGACAATGGTTTACAAGCGCGGTGGACAAGAACGCCAGCACCTACAAAAAATTGGCAGTTCAGTGGTTAAATGAAGCTTTGTGCCGCTTCGGCGGTCCGATTCGTATCAAGTTTTGTGGTGGCAGACAGTTTATTGCCGCTTCGGCGGTCCGATTCGAAACCGCCAACTTCTTGTAGCCCCAAAACGTCAAGTACCATATTAAGAATCAACGAGCTAAGTTGCCAACTCTATAAAAAAGAGTTAGATTTGCCTACAATTAAATTGAAAAAAATGGTAATTGCAAATCCAATTTATGATGTTGTTTTTAAACGTATGATGGAAAACGAGCGTGTTGCTAAGTTTTTCATCGGTACATTATTAGAACAAGTAATTGAAATGGTAGAGGTAAAACCTCAAGAATTTACCTATACAGACGAACTTGCAGGATTAGCGGTTTTTAGACTGGACTTTATTGCTACTATCAGAACTGAAACAGGGGAACTAAAAAAACTACTGATAGAAATTCAGAAAGCAAAAAACCAGATAGATTTAATGCGTTTCAGAAACTATTTAGCAGAGCAATACAAGAAAGAAGACACTGTAAATAATGAAATAGTGGTTTTGCCCCTAACCACTATTTATATTTTGGGTTTTCTATTACCAGAAATACATACACCATGTTTAAAAGTTGAACGTAATTACAGAGACCAAATAAACAAAACTACACTTACGACCAAAAGCGACTTTGTAGAAAAGTTGACTCACGACAGTTATATAGTTCAGGTAGATAGAATTACTGACCGATATCAAACTCATCTGGACAAACTTTTAAGTATATTCGAGCAGACCAACTTTGTAGATGACAAGCGAATTATCAAAGAGTTTACCCACGAAGTAGACCTTGAAGAAATAAAAATTGCAACGGATATTTTGCATCACTCTGGTACAAATACTGAGGAAAAGCGGAAAATAGAAACTGAACAAGAAGCTTGGCGAACAGTAAATGCTATGTTTGAAGGCAAGGAAAAAAAGTATCAAAAAGAATTGGCTGAGAAAGACCAAGCGTTAACTGAGAAAGACCAAGCGTTAATGGAAAATAAAAAAGCATTAACAGAAAAAGACCTTTTAATCGCTGAACTTATGAGAAAACTAGACGCAAAGAGATAATACGGCACTTAACACTATATTTATGATAAAAGGGGTTTTTGTCTATTATTCAAGTTTTTGCTATCTATCCAGCACCATCTCGGGCGGATAGTTGGGAGGTTCTAAATCCCCTTTCATCATAAATATTCAGCGTTGGGCATCATGCTTTGGCGACAGTGCAAACTTCAAATTGACTGTAAGCAATTAAATTTTACATTTGGACATTAAACTTTAAACAAATAAAATGAATAAAAACGGAGCAATTATTATCGTTGAAGATGACACTGACGACCAAGAGATGTTTAGTGAAGTATTTAAAGAACTCAATTATAAAAATGAAATTATTTTTTTCAATGACGGACAAGCGGCACTTGCCTATTTGACGGCAGAAAACAATGAACCCTTCATTGTTTTTTCGGACATTAATATGCCAAAGTTAAATGGCATGGAGTTGAGAAAGCAAATTCATGAAAACGAGAATATCCGAATAAAAACCATTCCTTATTTGTTTTTTACAACAAGTGCCGCACAAGATGCTGTTATTGACGCTTACTCAAAGTCTATTCAAGGATTTTTTGTCAAGCCTTCAAGTTTCCAAGATTTACAGGAGCTTGTTAAAATTATAGTTGAGTATTGGCAAAAATGCGTATCTCCTAACTATGTTAAGTAACTGGAACATAGACCGTAACTATTTATTCCAAATGCTAAGAAACAGTTTTGCTATAATGAAACTTCACAGTTTCGTAGCGAGAGTAGAACGAACGCGCCTAAAAGCACCTACAAGAAATTGGCGGTTTCGTGGTTAAATATGAAGCTTTGTGCTTTTAAGTCCGCCACTGCGCCAAGCCTCGAACGGTGGGCGTAAATTCAGAAATTATCAATTAAATGAACACTTTATACAAATTCGAACAGTTTTATATTACAATAAAGCAAGTATTAACTGGTGATTTTTGCCAATTATCAGCACCGAAATTCGTACAGTACCAAACATTTTTCGAAAGAATAAATGTTGAAAAATAACCTACCAATAGATTATTCGAGTACATTTGAAATGGCTTTCAAAATGTACCCGAATCTTAAATTTCACATGCCTTCTTTTTTCAAATACCAAGGTACTGGCAACGATTTTATCATGATTGATGACCGTACCGCGCAATTTCCAATCAGTCAAACGCTTATTGCGGGGCTTTGCCACCGTCGTTTTGGCATTGGTGCCGACGGGCTGATTTTGCTCCAAAACGCCGACGGTTACGACTTTAAAATGGTGTATTTCAATGCCGACGGGCGCGCAGGAAGCATGTGCGGCAATGGTGGTCGCTGCACCGTTCGTTTTGCCCAAGACTTGGGTATTTTTGAAGATAGCACCACATTTTTGGCCGTGGACGGCCCTCATAAAGCAGTGGCTTGTGAAGGCGAAATTTTCTTGAAAATGGCTAATGTTTCGGACATTCAAATTTTTGAAAACCACGACTTTATGAACACGGGCTCACCGCACCACGTGGCATTTGTAGACAACCTCGACGCTACCGATGTGGTGGCCGAAGGTAGCCAAATTAGGTACAGCAGCGCGTACGAAACCCAAGGAGGCACCAACGTCAATTTTGTGCAAGTGTTTGACCAACAGGGTATTTATGTGAGAACTTACGAGCGCGGCGTAGAAGACGAAACCTATTCTTGTGGTACGGGCGTAACGGCCTGCGCGCTTTCGGCACACCTGCGCTTTGATATCGCCGACCCCATCAACGTAGTTACCAAAGGCGGCAATCTGCGCGTGTCGTTTGTCAAGCAATCGGATACGTCATTTGACAATATCTACTTAATTGGCCCTGCCGTGCGGGTTTTTCAGGGAAGTTTTTAATGGGCCCACGGCCACAACCACCTTTTTCTTATATTCATTCTCTTTTTTCCCGTGTTCATTAAAAAGTGCTGTTTTGACGTGCGGTAAATCCCCAATTTTGTTCCACCACATTTAAAATTAGGAACACAATGAAAAATCTATTGACAGCCACTTTAATAAATTAACTATATTGGGGTACACCGTACAGGTTGGGGAGTTGTATTCGGCAATACAATGCTGGTTTTGAGGTAGTTGGCACGTCGAGAAGTGTCAAAGAGGCCATGGCTTGGCTTGCTATTTACCCAAAACCCAATTTGATTTTTTCGGATATTGAACTGTTAGACGGCAATGTTTTTATGCTTTATGCTACTGTAATGGTTCAATCGCCCATTATTTTTACGACTGCTTACGACCAGTTTTTACAACGGGCTTTCGATACCAACGGTATTGGCTATGTTTTAAAACCTTATGGTTATCAGAAAGTTGCTGAAAGTTTTGAGAAGTTTTTGGGTCTCAAAAAAGAACTCTCAACCTCGCCCCAAATGCTCGACATGGCGTTGATTGAGCAGCTCAAAACGGCACTACAACCCAATGCCAAAAGCTATAAACAGCGTTTTACGGTCAAGATGCGCAACGGGATTTATATTTTGGCCGTAGAAGACATTGCCTATTTTGAGTCGCAAGAGGGCGTGGTGTTTGCTTTTGACAAAAACCAACAAAAATATCCACTCAACGGCACACTCAACGACGTGGAAGAAGTGCTCAATCCGAGCCATTTTTTTAGAATCAACCGTGCTGAAATGGTGAACATTGAAATGATTGACAAACTCGAAACTTACTTCAACGACCGCCTCATCAAAGCCAAAGGCACAACAAAAGAACTCATCGTGAGTGCCAATCGTGTGGCTGCATTTAGGCGGTGGATTGAGTAGAAACTTGTAGGGTGGGATATGACATTAGGTATGTTCCTGTTGAAGACGGTTTTTTGCAAACCACACCCCAATTGTTTATTGGGTTTGTTTTTTTTTATAATTGCAAAATTTTAAAAAAAATAGCTGATGAAAAATTACTGGATTCTACTTTTTATTCTCAGGTTGTCCACAACATTTGCCCAGAAACAGGAAGTCGACTTGAAGGTGCGTATCAAAGCGCAAAATATGCCAACCAAAGTAGCCATAGCAGAAATGGCCACTACTACTTCTCATCGCTGGGAAGTGCGAAATCTAACAGCAGTAGAATTAGAACCATACAGTATAGCGCGCAACCGCCAAATGCCGATGGTTTATACTGCCCCGACCGACTTTGCGGTTGATGATTACAACGGAACGATTAAATCATGGGGCGACCTAGGCACGTTTTACCACCAACTCAATAGTAACCGTACTGCACTGCCGACCGATTTTTCGGCCAAAATAAAAGCATTGGTCGCCAATGAAAAAACAGACGTTGCCCGAATCAAAAAACTATACGAATACCTGCAAAACAACACACGCTATGTGAGTATTCAACTGGGCATTGGTGGCTGGCAAACCATGACTGCCACCGATGCCGCTACCAAAGGTTTTGGCGACTGTAAGGCACTCACAAACTTAATGGGCGCAATGCTAACGGATATTGGCATAAAGTCATACCCTGTATTGGTACGTGCTGGCGAGGACGAGGCCGATATTTTGTATGACTTCCCTTCGTTTCAGTTCAATCACGTTTTTGTGTGTGTGCCCAACAACAAAGATACCCTCTGGCTCGAATGTACAAGTCAAACCAATCCGATGGGGTATTTGGGTACTTTTACGGGCAATCGCCACGTGCTTTTGATTACCGAAAAAGAAAGTAAACTACTGAAAACACCCTCGCTTACACCCACCGACAATGCTCAACTACGAAAATCGCTGATTGTACTCAAAGAAAATGGTGAAGCCAAAGCCAGTGTAAAAACAATGTATAAGGGCGAACAGCAAGAAAAATTTGCGGCGGTATTGCACCATATGACCGCCAGTGACCAACGAAAATGGTTGGAAGGCGACCTTGATTTGCCAAGTGTAGAAATTGAAAAATACGGTTGGGTTGAGCAACGCGACCGCGTGCCTATGTAACGGAGTCTTTAGAATTAAGGCTTCGAAATGCTTCCTCTCAGAGTGGCGGGCGTTTGTTTTTAAACCCAAACATGCTCAACAAGCTCTCGGCTGTGCCGCTAAACAATCCAAACCGTAAAGCTGATTTCGTACTGACAAGCAATTACATCGATGCCGATACCATCGTGTTTCAGATTCCGACTGGTTATTCTATCGAATTTTTGCCAGAAACCATCAAACTCAACTCCAAATTTGGCGATTATCAAGCCGAATTTAAGTTTAAAGACGGCCTGTTGACCTACATACGGCGCGTATTGATGCGCCAAGGCCAACACCCCGCCACAGGCTACAACGAATGGGTAGATTTTCGCAAAAAAATAGTTAGAGCTGACAAGAATCAAGTGGTTTTTGTAAAAAATTAGTTGATTCTTGTCAGCAACCGCCTCATTATCAATACCAAAGTCGCCATAAAAGAACTTATAGTGTGCCAGCGTTTAGGCGGTGGCTCAAATAAGAAAACGTGCGCAATTTATTGGGCGGCGGTGATGTTTCCCCAGTTTTGGCCGCCCTTGATGCGCAGCAATTGGGTTTCGGATACTTTGAAAGATTTGGCGATGATTCGCAACGACACGCCTTGCTCAATTTTCTTTTTTATCAGCATTACCGAAGCCGTAGTTAGTTTATAAACTTTACTGTCCGAGTTTCTGAAGTTTATGCGGTTTTTTCTTGCCTCAATTACGTGCGGACTTACTCCCTGATGCGCCCTGTTTTCTTCCTTGGTCATCCATTTGAGATTGCTAACTTGGTTGTCGAGTCGGTAGTAGTCGAGGTGCCCAACGACGCAGTGCTCGGGTGAGGGCCTTTCCAAAAAACAGGCTGCCACCATGCGGTGAACCAGTGCCCCGTGATTAATGGTCCGTTTTAGCTCGGTAGCACGGTATTCTTTTTGGTAAGCAGCTCGTATTTTATTGAGTGCTTTGGTGTCGGTTGCTATTTGTTTTAGGAGGTTTCGGTAAGTTGTGTCCTTAGCTTCTTGGTTTTTGAGTGTCAATTGCAAGTTTCGGATTTCACCCATCAATTCGGCAATTTGTTGTCGAGATACTTTCAACTTTTCTGCTGTTTGGCTGTCGTGCTCTTTAAAAAATTTGAAACGAACAATCCGATAGCCGTTCACGAGTGAGCCTCCCAAAATTTTGCCATTGGTGAGCTTTGAAAAACTCCGCACGCGCCCAAAGTTAGACACCTCTACCTTGAGTTTATTGACGTATTCAAAATCAAATTGTACTTCTTTCCAGATTTCTGTTACAAACGTATTTGTCATTGTTATACCCACTTAGCTTTAAGTTCCGATTGCAAAAATAGATAGAAATGGCCAAAAAATTGGTATGCCAATTCTTCTCAATTTAATATATTTGGCACTGTGATAGCACCCAGCAGCGCAAATGGTGAAATTTTCAACATAACCAGTAATTTGTGGTCCTGATTTTGCTTTTAGATAAGTATGCGTTTTTTTTTAACAACTGGTAGCCCACTTTCTGTCTCATGAAATACAGCATGAATCTGCTCCTGTGGGGGACACAGGTGGACGAAAGCCTTTTTCCGACGCTTGATTTAATTCAACAAATTGGCTTTGAAGGCGTAGAAGTCCCTATTTTCAACCCCGACCCGAAGATTTGGCACAGTTGGCGCAAAAAATTGGACGAACTCGGCTTGCACCGCGAGTGCGATACTTTTTGCGGGGCCGATACCAACTTGATTGGTCTGGACAAAAACGTCCGCGCCAATGCCAGCCAATATCTCCAACGCTGCGTGGACTGCGCGGCGGTGTTGGGTGCTACCAAACTAATGGGGCCGTATCATTCGGCGTTGGGTGTTTTTACGGGAAAACCTGCCACTACCGACGAATGGAAATGGGGGGTGGAGGGTATTTATCAGTTGGCCGAATACGCCCAAAGTCAAGGCATTATGCTTTGTTTAGAATACCTAAATCGTTTTGAATTGTATTTGACAAGTTGCGGCGACGAGCTGACTCGGTTTGTGGACGATGTGCAGCACTCGAATTGTAAAATTATGTTTGATACTTTTCATGCCAACATCGAAGAAAAAAATGTCGGCGACTGCATGCGCAACATGGGCGACCGTATTGCTTTTATTCAACTTTCAGAAAACGACCGTAGCACGCCAGGCAAAGGCAATGTGGACTGGGACGGCACTTTTCAGGCCATTAAAGATATTGGGTACGACGGCTGGTTGAGCATTGAAGCATTTGGCACAAAACTACCCGCTGCCAATATTTGGCGGCAAATGTTTGACTCAGAAGAGCAATTGATGCGCGACGGACTGGCGTTCATTCAAAAATCGGCCGTCCAATAAGTTATTTTCAAAGTATTTATTAATTTTTCTGTAATGAAAAAAATAAACATTGCTATTGTGGGCCTTGGTTTTGGTGCCGAGTTTATTCCTATTTATCAGCGGCACCCACACGCCAATATGTACGCTATTTGTCAGCGCAATGTCGAAAAACTCAATGCCATTGGCGATGCGTTTGGCATTGAGGTACGCTATTCTGACTACGATGAATTATTAAAAGACCCCCATATTGATGCTGTTCACATCAATTCGCCCATTCCAAACCACGCCGAGCAAACTTTAAAAGCCCTCCGCGCGGGAAAACACGTCGCTTGCACCGTGCCAATGGCAACGTCGGTGGAAGATTGCTTAGAAATTGTAAAAACTTGCCGCGAAACGGGCAAGAAATACATGATGATGGAAACGGTGGTGTATGCCCGCGAGTTTTTGTTTGTAAAAGAACTCTACGAAAAAGGAGAACTCGGCAAGGTGCAATTCTTGAAAGCCTCGCACCAGCAAGACATGGACGGCTGGCCCGACTATTGGCCTGGCTTGCCTCCGATGCACTACGCCACGCATTGCGTGGGGCCGGTGGCGGGCTTATTAAAACTGGAAGCCGAGTACGTTTCGTGCTTCGGTTCGGGAACGATTCGGGAAGAGTTGGCCCGGATTCATCAGTCACCTTTTGCGGTTGAGTCGGCGCATATTAAGTTCAAAAACAGCGACTTATCGGCCTACGTATATCGTTCGTTATTTGACGTGGCGCGGCAATACCGCGAAAGTTTTGAAGTATATGGTTCAAAAAAATCGTTTGAGTGGCCGCTCATCGAAGGCGAAGAGGCGGTGATTCATACGGCCAAAAAAGAAGAACGCGAGATTGCTGAGCGCGTAGCCACACCCGATTACGCACATTTGCTGCCCATAGAAATTCAGCCGTTTACAACCAAAGGTGTTTATGACATTGACGAAAACAACCATCTTTCTTTTACGCAAGGCGCGGGGCACGGGGGCTCACACCCACATTTGGTACACGAGTTTTTGACGGCTTTGGCCGAAGACCGCCACCCGTTTCCCAATGCTGCCCAGTCGGCCAATTGGACTTCGGTGGGCATTTTGGCACACGAGTCAGCCATGCAAGGCGGCAAAATTCTGTATTTGCCCGATTTTGAGATTTAAAAAAGTGCGTTATAAACGCGCTTCAAGTTTATTTCTATTATTTGCCCGCTACTACCACCACTATTTCGCCCTTTACGCCTTTGGCGGTGTAGTAAGCTGTGAGTTCGGTGAGCGTTCCGCGTACGGTTTCTTCGTATATTTTGGTCAGCTCGCGGGCCACAGCCGCTTGGCGGTCGGGGCCAAAATACTCGGCAAACTGCGTTAGTGATTTGAGCAAGCGGTGCGGCGATTCGTAAAATATCATGGTGCGGGTTTCGGCTTGCAGCTCAATGAGGCGCGTTTGACGGCCTTTTTTGTGGGGCAAAAATCCCTCAAAAGTAAAACGATCGCTGGGGAGGCCCGAATTGACCAAGGCAGGCACAAAAGCCGTGGGGCCTGGCAAACACTCGATGCCAATGCCTTGTTTGAGGCACTCGCGCACCAACAAAAAACCCGGGTCAGAGATAGCGGGCGTACCCGCATCCGAAACCAGTGCCAGGGCTTCGCCCTTCAAAAGCCGCTGCACGAGCTTCTGCACGGCTTGGTGCTCGTTAAAAATATGATAGCTCTGCAATGGCTTGCTAATGCCCAAGTGTTTGAGCAATATCCCCGACGTGCGGGTGTCTTCGGCCAAGATTGTATCGGCGGCTTTTAGCACTTTAATGGCCCGTAGCGTAATATCGTCGAGGTTGCCAATGGGCGTAGGCACTAAGTAAAGTTTCATATTTTAGAGCGTTAGCCAGTAATTTAACTTAAAAACAACACCGCGATTTTTGTTCTTGAAAAGCGGGTCGGTAAAATAGTTGTCGGTATAAACCAAGAAAAAATCGGACATGGGTTTAAAACGCCACTGCAAACGGCTATTGACGTTGAAATTGTTGCGCTGGGTATTAAACTGCAAAAAAGTAGTCCAGAATACTTTGGTCGAAAAATTGATCTCCACGCGCGGACTTACCAGCAGCAGGCGATCTGCGCCGTAAAGCCCGGGAAGTTTGATGTCGTTTTGCTCAAAAGCCATCGTAAAATTGCCCCACGGCTGGGCGCGGTAAGTGATTTCAGCCGAGAGCTGGCGCAGCGTACCATTGTAAAAACCGCCCGTTTGCCAACCACCCGAAAAAATAAATTTTTTGCGGTAGTCTGAGCTGTACTCGGCCCTAAATTGCCGATACTTATACTGCCCCCCAGGCAGCGGAAACTCACTATCAGTAAAAGCAAAGGGAAACAATGCCCGCACGTCGTTGTCGTCGAGCTTGATGCTAAATGTTACCGTATTTTGAAACTGAACATCGTACTGCAAGGTACTGAGCCGCTCACTCAGCGAGCCGTTTGGGTTCCAGGCCGCAAAATTGTTCATACTAAAACTGTGGGTGTTTACTTTTTTGTTTACGGGCCTGATGCTGTACGAGGCTTCGCTGTAAACTTGGCTGTAGCCGAGCCGCGTGGTGGTGTCGCGCAGGGCGCGGCCTGTTTTATCGGTTATAAAAGTAAAGTTTTGCAGCCGATTGATAAAGCCCATGTCGGCGTAGTAATTGGTACCAATATTGGCAAAATCAACAAATAACCTCAAATTTCGCCCAAAGTAACCCGCCCCCGCCTGGGCCAGGGCATTTTGGCCGCTCACGGTGGGTTTTTGCGACAAATGATAGCCCGACCAAGCGTTAATGGTGCCTTGCTGGTTAGCATACGAAAACTCCAACCCTTGGTTGCGCCCGTAGCGTTGCAGGGGATTGTTTTTTTGTTCAAGTGCGGTCATAAACGACTCTCTATTAAGCATATATCCCTTTATCAGCGACCGTTTTAAGACGCGGTGATTGAACGAAAAAGCCGTAAAATTTTGGGCAGGGTCGGCTGTACTGGCGCGGGTTTGCATGTTCATCAGGCCCACGCGCCAGTTTTTAGACAAATTTCCACTCAAACGCGCCCCACCAACGATGGGAATGGGCTGGGCATTCTGGTCAAGGCCAATACTACGCGAAAAAAACGGGCGAAAGGGCGGCGCACCATAGCTACTAAAAAGGTCGTCGTTTTCTAAAAAAAAAGTACGCCTTTCGGGAAAAAAAATATTGAAGCGCGTCAAATTCGTAACCTGCCTGTCCACCTCTACTTGCGAAAAATCGGGATTGATGGTAAGGTCCAAATTGAGCGAAGGCGTTATGGAAACTTTGGCATCTAAGCCCCCATTGAAGCCACTCGGATTGGCTTCGCTCCCCACGTGATCGTGGCCTACGTTTCCAGTAACGTACGGAATAATAGACACGTTGCCTTTTGCTACTGGTGGCGTATCTTGCCACACCAAAGCCGCCGTCCAGCCCAAATCGTAGCCGTTGAAATTGACAGGAATGAAGGTCCAAGTGTTGTACTGGTTGTTTTTTACGTCGTTTCTGATAAAATTAATACCCCACGTTTTTTTTGCGGGGTCGTAGCGCAAAGTCTTAAACGGAATGGCCATCTCGACCGTCCAGTAGTCTTTAAACACCTTGGTTTCTGAATACCAACGGTTGTCCCAGCTCCAGTTTAAGTCGCTGAAATTATCGGACGAAACCAAGTCTTCGTACTGCACGTTGGTGGGCCCAACGCCAAACAAAAAGCCATTGGTACGCTGATTGACAGGGTCTAAAACAACCGAAAAAGCGTCCGAATCCCAAAACCTTGTATCGCGTTTGAGGGTTTGCACGATGTGATTGGAGGCATCAAAGCAAACCGCCGACACGTACAAAAAACGTTCGTCGAAGGTCATTTTTACTTCCGTTTGACGGGCCAGTGGTACGTTGTCTTGCGGCCAGTGCGGCGCAAAATCTTTGACTACCTCCAAGCCTTGCCAAGCCATGTCCGACAAGTCGCCGTCTATTTTGATGGGCTGGGTGGTTTTACGAATGGGCAACTGGTATTTTTGCTGGTAAGCTGGTCCACCCAACGAATCGGATTTTTGACAAAAACCGAATACCGTAAATCCCAAACAAAGTGTGAGTGTGCTGTAAATTTTTGAAAACATACTTTTTAGGCTGCAATTAAGCCACAAAGGTAAGCAAAAGTTTAAAGTGAAAAGTAAGGGTTGTGGACTTGAACGGCGGTTGCCCCACCAAAGTGTCCACCCCAATTCATTGAATTGTATGATTTGGAATTTGCGTATGAGTAACGACTTCCGTCCTTGCCAACCGCAACGGTCCGGTCTTGCAATAGCCGCTCACCTGAAAACCCAAGGCCAGCCCAAAATGATTTTTTGAGGCCAATGGCTCGCAAATAGGTAGCCGACAAACCAGCAAATTGCAGTTGAAAGTAGCTGTTATAGCCAATGTTATCAACCATATATGGCCGATAATTACGACCAAAAGAACGATAAGTTAATTTATACAACAGTTGATTTTTACCCCAAAACTTATGCTGCATCATCAACGAAGCACTTGGTCTCATCAAAGCACGGTAGCCATAAATGTCTCCGCAAACCGTGGTATAGCCCATACCGATACCTACTCCAAAGTATAAACTTCGTTTTTTAGTTGAGCTATCTGAATGGGTGTTTTGAGCTTGTAAAAACGTCGAAAGTAGTATCAAAAATACTACACACATTTCCCACGCCCTCCCAGCGTTTAGGAATGTTTTTTTTGATTTGTTGAACATTTTTTAGGGTTTTGTCATAAGTTTGTGATTGTTTAGGTGTTTGCATTTAGACTTCACCGCTACTGACCTGCCAGAAAGGGTGCGGTTTTGTTGTGTCAAAGATAGGGGTGCAGCAGCAAAAAAAATTACCAAAAGACAAGAAATGAATTGCTTTTTGGTAAGAAATAAAGTACGCTGTGTTGAATTATTTCACTCCGTTGGCGAAAATCATGCTGGTCGGCTAATGCAGATATGGAGGCAATGATTTTCGACAAATTCCCACGCTTTCAAATACTTTGTCGCCTATTATCCGATCGCTGAGCCGAACCATGTATAAAAGGGCATTTACCACCTCTCTTAAAGATATTGCCCTTTTTGTGTTGGTGAAAATATCAGAGATTGGTGAAACTGTACAAACAACGGTAATTCTCTAAGAATCTTCGATAAATATAAAAAGAGTTAGGGGGTACATTTTATTTATTTCTTCAAAATTGCTTGAAGACAAAATGCGTCACTTACTTTTTTTGTACAAAAAATCCTTAAATTATTCTTAAACTTGCAGCCAAACCTAAACCCCGCTTTCAACCATGCTGCTCGTGTACGTTTTATTAGGCATTTTGGCCTTAGTCGTCTTGGTTGCCTATCTCAAAATTGACACCTTCATTTCGTTTGTGCTGGTCAGTATTGGCCTTGGATTGGCCTGCGGCATGAAAATATCGGCCATCACGCAGTCGCTCGAAAAAGGCATTGGTGGCACATTGGGGTCGTTGGTCATTATCATCGGTTTTGGAGCCATGCTGGGCAAGTTGGTAGCCGACAGTGGCGCGGCGCAGCGCATCACAGCCACCATTATGAACGTGTTTGGCCTCAAATACTTGCCCTGGGGGCTTGCCTTGGCGGGTTTTATCATTGGTTTGCCGCTTTTCTACAATGCGGGGTTTGTCATTGTGGTTCCGCTTATTTTTAGCATTGTGGCTTCTACGCGGCTACCCATGCTTTACGTGGCCATTCCCATGCTGTCGGCTTTGTCGGTGGCGCACGGCTATTTGCCCCCTCACCCTTCTCCTACGGCCATTGCCACACAGTTTAAGGCCGACATTGGCCTCACGCTTTTTTATGGTGTTTTGGTGGCTATTCCTGCTATTATTGTAGCGGGTCCGCTTTTTGCCCGCACCCTCAAAGGTTTTAACCCCAAACCCGACCCCGCGCTTTTTGAAATTAAATCGTTTACCGAAGCCCAAATGCCGAGTTTGGGTATTAGTTTGGCCGTGGCCCTGTTGCCACTTATTTTGCTCACGGCCATGCCGCCACTAAAAGCTTTTTTTGTGGACGGCACATTCCTGCACCAAGTTTTTGCTTTTCTCGGCGACCCATCTATTGCCATGTTGGTATCGGTTTTGGTGGCTGTTTACTTGCTGGGAATTGCGCGCGGGCGCAGTACCAAGTCGGTTATGAAGTCGCTCGAAGAAGCCTTTAAGGGAGTTTCGGTTATTTTACTGGTGGTAGCAGGAGCGGGTGGTTTCAAGCAAATCTTAACCGATGGCGGCGTGAGCCTATACATTGGCCAGCTACTTGCCAACGTACAGATTTCGCCCTTAATACTGGGCTGGGCCATTGCGGGGCTTATTCGCGTTTGTGTGGGTTCTGCCACGGTGGCAGGGCTCACTACGGTGGGTATTGTGGCTCCATTGGTGGCCAATCAAGCCATTAAACCTGAACTCATGGTGCTGGCCATTGGGTCGGGGAGCTTGATGTTTTCGCACCTCAACGACGGCGGCTTTTGGCTCTACAAAGAATATTTTAACCTTTCTATCAAAGAAACCCTCCAAACCTGGACGGTCATGGAAACCATCGTGTCGGTGGCAGGGCTAATTGGCGTGTTGATTTTGAACCTACTTGTGTAAGCACCCCCCGCCGCAAAAATTCAAGCCAATCTTGGAACTAAACGCGCGTGCAAATTGTCTATTTTTTGAGGCTCGTACCACACAGCCTCAAAAAATACTTGTAATAATACATTAACTCGATAGATTTTAAGTAAATTTAGTTTAACCAATAATTATCAACTTTATGTCAATTCGACTGGGCGACCTCGCCCCTGACTTTGAGGCCGATAGCACCCAAGGCCACATTAGTTTTTACCAATGGCTGGGCGATTCGTGGGGAATGTTGTTCTCGCACCCCGCCGACTTTACGCCCGTTTGTACCACTGAACTCGGCAAAACCGCCTTGCTCAAAGGCGAGTTTGCCAAACGCAACGTCAAAGTAATTGCCGTGAGCATCGACGACTTGGAGTCGCACAATCGCTGGATACCCGACATCAACGAAGTAAACAACGTAGAAGTCAATTTCCCGATTGTTGCCGACGGCAACCGAAACGTGGCCATGCTCTACGACATGATTCACCCCAACGCCAGCGAAAAAACCACCGTACGCTCGGTATTTATCATTGGACCCGATAAAAAAATCAAACTTACGCTCACTTATCCCGCCTCCACGGGTCGCAATTTCTTGGAACTTTTGCGCGTCATTGACTCTTTGCAACTCACCGCCCAATACCAAGTAGCTACCCCCGCCGACTGGAAAGACGGCGATGATGTAATTGTAGTTCCTGCCGTTTCGACGGCCGATGCCGAAATAAAGTTTCCGAAAGGGCTAAAGATTGTAAAGCCTTATTTGCGCTACACGCCACAACCCAACAAATAGCAAGGCCCGTTTTGGTTTTTGATAAAAAGGTTTTTGAGCAATCAAAAACCTTTTTTCGTATCATTGTATCCTAAATAAAACATCGAATCCATGAAAAATTTCCTACTACTGCTGCTGTTGTTGCTGTCCGCAACTGTAATGGCTCAAAAAGACATTGCCAACAAAGTACTTGAATCGAAAATTGAAAACGTAACGGTTTATGAAAACGGCGCGCAAATAACGCGCACCGCCAAAGCAACCTTGGCTGCTGGGCGTACGCAATTGGTATTTAGGGGTGTATCGGGGCAAATAGACCAGCAAAGTATTCAGGCGCAGGGCAGCGGCAATTTCACCATTTTATCGGTAGTAAACCAGAGCAGTTTTCTGTCCGAAAAAAGTCGCACCGACGAACGCGCCAGACTGGAAGCCCAAAAACGCGAATTAGAAGAAAAAATAGCTTACGAAAAAGCCATGGTGAATGTATTTAATCAGGAGGAAATAATGCTCACCAAAAACCAAGAAATTGGCGGACGTACCGCCGTTCTGAAAGCCTCCGAACTGAAAGAGTCCATTGATTTTCAACGAATTAGACTCACCGAAGTTGCCCTAAAACGCTTGGAAATCGGGAAAAATATTAAAAAATTGGAAGACGAAATTTTAGCTGTTAACGTTCGTGCCAACTTGGCTGAACCCGCCCAATCAACCACTACTTCCGAAATCATAGTTACGGTATTGGCCAAAGAAAATATTGCACAGACGCTGCTGAGTGTTAGTTATTTTGTACAAAACGCGGGCTGGACACCCACCTACGACCTACGGGTGAGCGATATTGAGCATGACCTCGAATTGGGCTACAAAGCCAACGTTTTTCAATATTCGGGCGAAGACTGGAACAACGTAAACCTGTCGTTATCGACCGCCAACCCACGCAAGAACGGCACCGCGCCGCGCCTGCAAACGTGGTACTGGGGTTTTCCAAACAACTACGACGAGTACTACAACAGCCTGGCAGCGATGCCGAGCGATGTCGCCGAAATTGTGGGTACAGTACGCGCCATGTCCAACAAAACGCCTTTGCCTGGCGTAACAATTATGCTCAAAGGTACCTCGTTGGTTACCCAAACCGATGCCAATGGCAACTACAAGCTCAATATCCCGCCCGACCGTCAAAAATTGCCCAAAACACTGGTTTTTAGGTTCATAGGTATGGTTTCGGAAGAGCGAAATGTGGCCTCAAATGTCCTAAACTTAGACATGCGAGAAGACACCGAAGTTCTCAATGAAGAAGTGGCAGTAGGTTATGGCACGCAGCAAAAACGCGAGTTCACGTCAAGTCTTTCAGGTCGTGCGGCAGGTATTTCCATCAGAGGCAAGGCCACGCAGCAGTTGGAAATTGAAGAAAAAGAAAGCCCCACAAGTCAATCGTTTGACATCAAAACGCCCTATTCTATTCCAAGCGATGGCAAGGTTTACACGGTCGAAATCAAAAACCAAGAAATACCCGTTTATTACGAATATTACTGTTTGCCAAAAATTGACCGCGACGCTTTCTTGAACGCCAAAATCGTAAACTGGGAAAAGTACAACCTGCTCCCTGGCGATGCCAACCTGTTTTTTGAAGGCGTTTTTGTGGGAAAATCAACCCTAACGCTACCCAACAGCGATACGCTGACCATTTCGCTGGGACGCGACAAAGCCGTGAAAGTAACCCGCACCAAGGCCGCAGATTTTACCAAAAAGCAGTTTTTGGGTAACTACAAAACCGAAAATCGCCGTTATGAAATATCGGTACGCAACACCAAAAAGCAAGCCATTCAGCTGGTCATTGAAGACCAATTTCCGCTTTCAAGAACTAAAGAAATAGAGATAGAAAACAAAACGGCTCCCGATGCCCAAATAAACCCCGAAACAGGCTTGATTAGCTGGCGGTTGCGGGTGGAGCCTGCCCAAGAAAAAAAGCTAAACTTGAGCTACTCCGTCAAGTTTCCTAAGTCGGGCGTGGTGAGTTCGGAGTGAAATTTACTACTTTTGCGCTCCTTTATTTTTTTAAATTACGATGCAACAATACCACGATCTACTCCGTCATATTCTCCAAAATGGCACCCAAAAAACCGACCGTACTGGCACGGGCACCATCAGCGTTTTTGGCTACCAAATGCGGTTTGATTTGCAAGACGGCTTCCCGCTCTTGACCACCAAAAAAGTGCATACAAAGTCTATCATTCACGAATTATTGTGGTTTCTGAAAGGCGACACCAACATCAAATACCTCAAAGACAACGGCGTAAAAATCTGGGACGAATGGGCCGATGCCGAGGGCAACTTGGGGCCTGTTTATGGCAAGCAATGGCGCAGCTGGGAAGCCCCCGACGGGCGCGTCATTGACCAATTTCAGGAGGTTTTAAAACAAATCAAAAACACGCCCGACTCGCGCCGCATCATGATTTCGGCCTGGAACCCGTCCGATATTGGCAAAATGAAACTACCACCTTGCCACGCGCTTTTTCAGTTTTATGTAAGCCCGCCGGCGGCACAAGGAGGCGCGGGCAAGTTGTCGTGTCAGTTGTATCAGCGCAGTGCCGACGTATTTTTGGGCGTACCTTTCAACATTGCCAGCTACGCGCTTTTGACCATGATGGTAGCCCAAGAATGTGGCCTCGACTGTGGCGATTTTGTATGGACAGGCGGCGACACACACCTGTATATCAACCATTTAGATCAAGTTAATCTACAACTCAGCCGCACCCTACGCCCACTGCCCATAATGCACTTAGACCCCGAAATCAAGTCTATTTTTGATTTTAAATACGAAGATTTTACGCTCCAAAACTACGACCCGTGGCCTGCCATTAAAGCACCCGTGGCGGTATAAAACCAAGCAGCACGCCGCTGCGTCTGTTATTCTAAAAACTCCCGCATTTGCCGCAAATAAAGCTGTATTTCTTGCAACTGCCCAATGGCAAGGTTGATTTTATTGGTGCGGCCGCGCTGCGTTTCGATATAGTTGCGCGCGCCTTTGAGGGTATATTTTTTATTTTTTACCAAGTCCACAATTTTCGTCAGCAACTCCACGTCGTTGGGCGCATAAACGCGGTCGCCGCCGCGCTTGGCAGGTTTTAGCATCGGAAATTCTTTTTCCCAGTACCGCAAAGTAGATGCTTCTAACCCAAAATGAGTCGCCAGTTCTGTGATGTCGTAGTACAATTTATCGGCCAGCATCTTGTTTGGTTTAAAAAATCATAAAAGAAAACTAAAGTATTGTTATGATTGCCCAAACTATAAATATTCCAATTATAAACGGCATCAAGAAAATCAAAAAGCTGAAAAACATCCATAAATAGGGGTTTTTATTACGCTTCGGTTTATTGCTTAAAAACTGCCTTAAATCTAAAATTGAAAGTTCGTAAATTTCGTTTTTTGAAAGTCCGCAAGTCAAGGCGTTGTTCATTGTCAGTCCTATTCTGAATGATTTTAAAACACTTGAAGGGTAAAACAAAACACCAAGTCCCATGGCCCAAAGTGTCAATAGCCAAGGAATATATAGGTTTTTCCAACCACCTGATGCAATTTCCCACGCTGAAACTGCACTTTCTCCTTTCCAAGTAGTGCCGTGTCCTGTTACAATATGACTTACATCGTGTAAGTAAACATTTTTTTTTCTGCTTTCAGCATTTGGTATTGGAATCGAAATAAATCCAAATTTAATCCAAGCATATTTTTCGTTTATTCCACCGTCTTCACCAAAGTCGTGTGTGTTATAAAAGTCTTGAATAGCTTGTTCCGTTGTCCAATTCAAGTTTGTGGCTTCCATAAATTTGAATTTTATCAATGAGTCCCAAAATAGCCTAAATTATTGTCTGTTGGTTAATTTGATAAGCTTCCCTTTTCGCAGTTATGCCCAATGTTTTGCGACTTGGCTAATAAGCATATTTCGAATCGAACCGCCGATACAGCACTGAACTTACTACGAATCGGACTGCCGAAGCGGCACAAGCTTCATTTAACCACTGGACCGCCAATTTTTTGTAGGTGCTGTTATGCCTTCGTTGTTTTTTCACTCGTCTGTCAGTGCGTTAGGGAAGGCACACTCTTTGGCAAATTTTGGTCAAGCGTTGGGATTGTGCGACTTGCCAATGTGTGTGACTTTGAAGCGTTGGCTTTTGTCTTGTTAAATATGTTGTTGTTTTCAATTAGGTCGGTAATTACTGCCTCAATTACTGGAACAGAAACTGCGTTACCCATTTGCTTGTATACTGCGCTGTCGTTGTCCAAAAGTTTGTAAGTATCTGGAAAACCCTGAAGTCTTGCGCATTCTCTCGGTGTCATTTTTCTTGCTCTACCGTTTTGAACAATTCCAAGTCTGTTTGTGTCGGAAGCTGTAAGAGTAATTGAAATACTTTCAGGGTCAAGAAATTTGAAAACTTCAAATGACATATTACCTGCAACTGGATTATATTTTTCCTCGTATGCACTTAAATACCCTTTGCTTACCAATGTAGCTAAGATTGTTTCGAGGTCATTTTTTTTGTAAAATGTTTTTATTTGTTCAATTGTTAAGGACTTCCCGTCTTGATGAGTGCCGAAAGTTTTCTTTCTCCTGTTTCCAATTAGAAGATTTAAAAATTCAATTTCTGCTTTTGTACACTTTCCTTTTATTCCTAATTCCCAAGAGTGAATTGCTTGCCCACCTCTATAGTCAATAAGTCTATAGCCGTGAAGTTTTGATAAATCTTC
>Ga0335394_10002596_pt1 | contig 20390 bp, 23 predicted proteins | sample MAT03_FD_205741 | JGI IMG/M metagenome (GOLD analysis project Ga0335394, IMG submission 205741) | Freshwater microbial communities from Lake Fryxell liftoff mats and glacier meltwater in Antarctica - MAT-03 (spades assembly) (version 2) ...
CTGGGAAATAGAGCCCTGGCCTATGGTGTAGAGTTTTCTCCCGACGGAACAAAGTTATATGGCACGCAAAGAGATATTACTTCAACTGCAACGTCTACCCTGTGTCAATGGAATATCTGCCAAACAAATACGGCGGCGGTTATCTCCTCACTTTACACAACAACCGCCACTTCCAAATTCGGCGCAATACAACGAGGCATTGACAATAAGCTCTATCTGGTTAATGGGGGAGCAAACAATATGTCTGTTATTCATAATCCAAATAACCTTGGTAATGCGATGAATTTTGCTCCCAATTCTCTTACATTAGGGATGGGAGGATGCGGGGCAGGACTTCCAAATTATGTGACAGGCTATACGAAACCTCAAAATCCTCAAATTTCCTCTTCAATTAATTGTCAGCAGGTAACATTTACCGCACCAAGCTATACCTCATCCAGTGGTTGCACTAACTTACCTTTTCCTATAAACGGTTACTTGTGGGATTTTGGCGATGCGCCATCCGGATCCAGCAACACTTCCACGCTTTCAAATTCAACTCATGATTTTACAAACCTGGGCACCTACACGGTGTCACTGATAGTTTACACAACTTGCGAGAACGATACGATTAAGAAAACCATCAATATTACAAATGCCTCACCAACTATCAACGTGGCAGGTACGTTTACCGTTTGCAAAGGTGATACACGCGTGTACACTGCCAGCGGCGGTACAACCTATTTGTGGAGTACTTCGGTTACATCGCCAACAATTGCTCTCTCACCGACTACCACTACCGTGTATAAAGTAACGGGCACTTCGTCTATTGGTTGCACTGCTAACAAACAGTTTACAGTTACAGTTAATCAATGTCTTAGCTTGGCTGCGGAGAAGGGTGTTGAAAACGAAATTACCTTTTGGCCCAATCCATTTAATGCTACTTTAAAAATTCAGGCAAGTGAATCAACTCATATTGAACTAATGGATGTGCAGGGAGCCGTGCTATTAGATTATCAAATTGAAGGCGGCTTTTCAGAGCTTGATACCTCCATGCTGCCCAGTGGCTATTACATCATAAAAGCAAGTAATAAGGCAAGCAGCAGGCAGACCAGATTGGTGAAGATGGAATAAATGGTTTGATGAAAAATTTATAGAAGTTTTACAGTAGAAATTTTAGCAATAGAATTGGACTACAGTATGCATTGATTTTTTAGACCAGAAAAATTAAATCCCGCAAAATCACATTAGCCACCAATCAAAAAATTAGCGGATTTTTTTAGACTTGCCGCAATAGAGTATATAATGAAAAAAACTTAAAATTTTAATTCCGCTCGTACTGCTGTTAAGAATAAACTATACGAAAAATGTCATGAACTTTTTAGTGAACTTTAATTACCATAGCTGCCAATATATATAAATCCTAAATTGGAAGTGTTGCAGATGACACCCCAATAAAACCTTAGAATTTGCTTTAATTCTAAGCAAACAGTCCATTAAGGATCTTTGCAAAGAGGTACTATTAAATGAAGATAAATTCCCGAGTTATTAAATCGTTGACCTGTGGCAGAAGTTCCATTATTAGCATCAATGTGAGAATATATCACCATCACACTTGGACGGGAAAGCGAATAAATCACTTTCAAGCCGATAGTGCGTTTGAGAATCTTGTTTAAGGTAAAAGTTAATCCGCTGTTAAAACGCAAAGTTCTTCCATTAAAGTCAAAGATAGTTTCGGTCAAAGTTACACCATCCTTTGAGTTCGTTAAAGTTGATATGTCCATTATTCGGTTATAATCTCTATTTAACAATTTTTTTTTGAAACCTATTTCACATCCTAAGGTTACATATAATGATGCTTGTCGCTTATTGTTATAGGCGTAAACCTTTGTACTAATCGATACAGGAAACCGATGACGGAAAAAATTTACAAAGGAAGAATATGAAACAGTTTTTCCTGGAAGGTAAACCTTTGTTTCTAGGTTTATCCTAGCGAATTCCATACCATAACCAAAATCAATAAATGAACTATTAAACGATTTTTGTAAGATGAAAAGCGGAAAAAAATTGAAGGTATTTGATAGATTTGCTTTTGAAGTAATTGTATGAAGCGGGCTGCGAATAGTTACTAACTGCTTGGGATAAATATCTGTAACATACCGGCCTAAGCCAAAATGGATGCTGACGGGTCTTTGGGCCTGGGTTTTAGTCAGTAATAAAACGATTATAAAAAACAAATAAGGTACTCTCACACTTTTTTACGTTTGGAGAAATTAAAATTTCTTGACAATTGAAATACAATTCCCCTTGTTGAAAGCCGGCCCCGAAAATTAAAATCGGTGCCGTCGGAGCCACGAATAGTCCCTACATAATTGCCAAATTCTAGAAGTTCAGGAAAAAAATAAAAGACACTCACATTCGCTAAATAAATGCGTTTGCTAAGTCTTAGAACATAATTAACCCCTGCCATTGGTGATATGGATAGCTTCGTCGGTGATTCTGTGCCAAATTCGTATCTAAATTGAGTTCCCTTCTCATTCACGAATTCGATAGCCCAGAGGTCGACAAAGGGTTCCCTGCCAATCTCTGATGGAAATGGGGAAAGCAAATCGAAACCCATCACAAAAGACAACGATGAGGGTATAACACTTTTTAAATTCGATTTAGGATAATAACCAATTCTCATAGGGATTCTTAAACAATTTATTCCAGAAATTTGAGCAGCGCCAGCTAAATAAATATTGGATTGGCCTCCACTGGAAGCAGTCCATGTTAGCTCTGACGAGTGCCTTGCATAATCCTCAGCAATACCAATTTCAATAAAATAATTGTCCTTAGTAAAGCCTGCACACAAACTCAAATAATTGTCACGCCTGGCATTTGTATTAAAATTACCAGGATTAATTTTCAGCGCCATAACAGAATTATCATTGGTAATTATGTCCCTACTAACAGCCCTGGAAGTAATTGAGTTTTTACGAATATAACATGGCTTCAAATAAAATGTTCCTTGCGACGATAAATCCGTCACAAGGAACATAAATATAAAAAATAATTTATTCACTAAAACAAGATTACAGCATCAGCGCTATGTTGTACGTTAGGATTATTAGGGTCATTAATCCTGGCCCTTACCTTAATAGATCCAACACCCGCCGCAATCCGGGCGCCAGTATAAGTCTGTTGTACTTTAACTGTATTATCGTGCCCTGGATGTGATGCTACCTCGATACCTGTACCATTTATAGTCCCCGAAAAACTCGTATGAGTGCTTCCACAGCGTTCTCGAAATGTCGTGCTCGCAAAGAGAAAATTATACGAACCAAAACCGTTTGGTACACCTGACGTATAGTTCATATAAGACTTAATACGTCCGGAGGTCCATCCGCGAACGTATTCGACCATTACTGCTGGAACTATAGCTTGAAAAGGCTGTCCATTATTCCAGGTGGTTACTGTGACATTGTTTATAAGATGAGGATAAACCCATCCAACTCTACAGCTCGCAGCAACATCCCTGCAGCGACGCCCGGCTGCACTTCCGTTTATACTATCCTCTAAAAAATCAATTTCATCTAAAAGGTCATAATCGAATGAAAATGTATACAAACCTAGATATATTTGAAAATTGCACTGTGCAAGATTTGAAATTTTTGAAGCAACTTCGGATGCGGTGAAAGCGGGTCGATATAATGCGAAGGTTCGTTCATTGCAATAGTCTACCTTAACGGTCCAGTTTCCGACATCGAACATATAGAATTGGTCAACCATCGCATTTTCGAAATCTAAATCTGTGGTGCAGTTGCAAGTGCTTGATGCGCGAAGCCCTTGACTCGACGGGTTGTTCTCCAGTTCCCTTAAAATGTCAATATTCCGAATCTCTTTCAATACTTTTTCATCTTGCCCTTGTCCGAGTTTCATTTTTAAATCGCGAATGGTCTTGGTACTGGCGAATTTTAAACGTCCTTGATTCACGATAATTTGCCTTGTCGGTTCAGTAACAGCTAAAACTGGGGTTTCTTTTTGAGTTGCTAAGTTGCTTTTTGTACACCCCGCAAACAAGAGTGCAATCGCAACAATTAGTGACGAAATTCTTAAATACTTGTTTCATTTTCATATATTTTAAACTAATATAATTCAAATGTAGAAAAATTAAAATCTAATACGAAGTGGCAATAAATTTTCTTTTGTAGCAAAATAGGATTTTAACAAATTTGACGTGAATTATTCCTTTTCCGTTTTTTTTCTGCACTCTTCTTTCTGAATGGTGAAATTTTAGAGTGTTTATTTTTTTGCCTGCCGAAGCTTTTTACCGCTTAGACCCACAGGCGAAGTATCCTCCCAACAACTTAGCAAATTCCTATTTTAAACTTAACCAGGTTAACAAGGCCTGCGAATACTGGAGAAAAGCCTTAGATCTTGGGTATGTTTACAAACCTGAGTGGAAACAAGAATTTGGCATTCATGATCCGGTGGAGCTGGTGAAGAAATGGTGTAAGTAAAAAAAAATTTCGTCGATCCGATAACTATCGGATGCGCGAATTACGCTGAGGATTTATTTGACCCTTAGGATTGTATGTGAACTCCGACAGAACTTTATGTTTATAGCATACAAGAATCTAAGCTCTCTAATCTTGAACTTGTATGGCACTCCTCTCTAGCAAAATCTTAATCCATCTCCGTGATTTTAATTAACTTACCAAAAAATTTATGTTTTACTTCAAAAAATTGAGCTTTTTGTGATGACCTTTTACATAAAGGACCATTAATACTAAATAACTCTTAATGAAAGACCAAAAAATAATTGAGTTGCTAAAAAATAACAGCTACGCGAAGGTCAGCGAGGGGCTTTAAGGCTACTACCCTGTAGTAAAAAAACTCGTGCTAAAAAACAGCGGTAGCCGCGAAGATGCAGAAGATATTTACCAGGAGGCATTGATCATTCTGATCAGAAAAGTGCAGTCAGCTGATTTTGTTTTGACGAGCAGTCTGAATACTTATTTGTATAGCATTTGCCGCTTTTTATGGAGCGAACGTCTTAGGAAGAAAAATAAAAACATAGAAGTTGAGCTGGAAAAAGTTGAGCCTGCTCTTTCAGAAAACGAATTGGAACTCTTAAGCAAAAAAGAAACCGAAAATACGCTCGCGGAAAAAGCATTCCAACAGCTGGGAGAAAAATGCAAACAGTTACTCCTACTCTTCTATTTCAAAAAACAGGCAATGAAAGATATTGCCCTAAAGCTAAAATTCAGTTCAGAGAAAGTTGCAAAAAATCAGAAGTACAGGTGCATTGAAAAAGCAAAAGAAAATTTACAACTCTTAAAATCTTCCGGCCATGAATAAGTATACAGACCTCATAGATAAATATCTCAGTGGCGAAATGAACGCAGCTGAAAAATTAGCATTCGAAAAACAACTTGAAAGCACTACTGAATTAAAAACAGAACTCGAAATACAAAAACAAATTTTGAAAGGTATTGAAACGGCAGGCGTAAAATCGGAAATCTACCAGGGATTCAAAAAAGGATCTTTTAAAAGTAAAGCTGGCAAATGGATGATGGGTCTGGCAATCACGGTATTAGCAGTTGCGACGGTGATAGTCGTAAAAGATAAAGTGTTTGATAAGAAAGAAAATATACGCTACGAACTCAACGAAGAGAATAACAAAAACTGGTCTGAAGCCGACAAGCAGTTAAGTCCACAACTCTTTGAAATTAAAGGAAACAGCGATACGGTTATTGAAACCACAGGCGGAATTATTTTGCAGATACCAGCAAGAGCTTTTGTAAATGGCATTGGCGATGATGTGACGGATGACTACGAATTGGAAGTAAAAGAAGCCATGACCCCTTTGGATATTATGAAAGCCGGGCTTTCGACTACCAGTGATGGACAGCTTTTAGAAACGGGTGGCATGTTTTACATCAACGCCAGGAAAGATGGGAAAAACTTAAACCTTACAGCAGATCGAAAAATTTACGCCAGTATTCCGGATAATAATCCCGGCAAAAAAATGATGTTGTTCGACGGCAAGCGCATGCCGGATGGACAAATTAATTGGATAGACCCAAAACCAATTGTAAGCGCATTGATACCCGTGGATATCATGAGCCTCGATTTTTATCCGCCGCATTTTTTAGACTCTCTAAAAAGTTTAGGATTTGACATTAAGGATAAAAGGGTTACAGATAGCGTTTATTATTCTTTTGTGTGTGGCGAACAAATTGAAAATGATTACGAGTCAGAAGATGGTGGAAGTATAGCAAAAAGAAAAGCTCAGTCAGCTGTTGCAATTCCCGTAAATACAGAAATTACGAGGATGGAGATGGAAAAAAGAGCTCAATTTATCATCGACAGCATTACGATGACAATTATAAAATATCCAACCGACTCGTCTAGTGTTGTTGCAAGCAGCCACGGCTCAATGTATCATCACGCGCAGAACGAACATCCAGCCTGCGAAATTGCACCATCAAGAATTCGTGCCATCTGGGACAAAAAATTTAATAATACTTTATTGGCGACTAAAGAATTTGAAGCGCGTTTACGGGAGATCTTTAAAACCTGCAATTATAGTCTGCTGGATCTTTATGTAAAGAATATGGATAAAAAAATGTACGAGATCGACAGTCTGGCAATGCCTATGACGGGAGGCTCGCCAGTGTTTTGCGATTTCTACAATAAACGCCAGGGCGGTGTTTCTATGAAATCGGACGATCTTAAAAAATTGCATGCTTATATGGAACAAAAAAGAAAGATTTATGAAGAAACCGCGGTGAAAACATTACGCAGACTTTACAAAAAAGAGAACATCGAAGACGAAAAAGCGATGTACAAAATGAACGACCATAATTTTGAAGAATCAAAACGCATGACCGCCATTTTTAAGGAAGAACTGGAGACCAATATGAAAGAGGCCTACAGGCAATTGGGAAAAGTGTATGACAAAACGCCTGCACCCGCCCCTGCTTATCTTGAAACCAACATTCAAAGTATGGGCTGGAAAAATGTGGATGCTTATGTCATTGCATCTACCGTGAACCGTGAGACACTTGATTATACAGATCCTAAAACCGGAAAAAAAGCAGTCATCCGTTACGAACCTTTCACCATAAAAGTTGGCGGCTCAGAAAAATACGACCGCGTGGTTGCATATTTAATTCCCGATAAATTAAGCTCGTTCCAAAACATGCCAGAGAAAGGTAAAAATGTTTTCAAAGAAAATCTGAACGAGTTATTTAAATACAGCGCTGTTGTATTTGGATTTAAAGGCGACGGGGTGTATTCCGCCGCGGTAGCAGATGTAAAATCTGGAGAGGTAAGCGTAACTTTAAAAGAAATGTCTAAAAAAGACTTGAAAACATTCTCAACATTTAGTGGTGCAGCATCGAGAGACCTTATGCAAGAATTGAGTTACCAGGTATTTGAACAAAAAGACAGTTGGAGAAGAAAACAGATTGCAAAACGGGAAGAGATTAGGAGAAGGTTGATGCCGGTTGTTTTTCCTTGTGGGAGTTATCCGCAGGCGCCCGCTGCTGAACCGGGCCAGCGATAATTCCTTTGATGACTTATAGGAATGGGTTTCTAACAACAGGCTGAGCTTATGCTTATCTTGCTCAAGGTTCATTTCTCGACTCCGCTCGAAATGACATTACTTCGCTCGAGATGACATTACTTCGCTCGAAATGACATTACTTCGCTCGAAATGACATTACTTCGCTCGAAATGACATTACTTCGCTCGAAATGACATTACTCCGCTCGAAACGACATTACTCCGCTCGAAATGACATTACTCCGCTCGAAATGAGATTACTTCGCTTGAAATAACAGTGTGTTATGACTGCGCTCGAAATGATAATGTGGTTCTTCCTTCCAACAAATGGATCAATTTTTTACATACATGGCGGATAAAGTATCACAATCTACTCCGTTTCACCCCGTTAAGAAACCACCAAACAATCACGTAGATTGCTGGTAGTTGGAAAAGAATTAATGTGCTGATTACGCCGGATTTTTTCCCTGGATCACACGAATTAAAATCGCGATGATCGCAATTACTAAAAGGATGTGAAAGATGCCACCTGTATGGAAGCCTAAAAAGCCTACTGCCCAGATGATGACTAAGATTACTGCGATTGTATAAAGTAAATTTCCCATGATTGTTGTTTTTTGTTTTATTTATGATTTATTGAATTAATTTTTAATAGAACCTGTAACCGATCGTCGCCTGAAGCCAGACGTTTTTATAACGTGGCGTATACGATGAACCGTCGCCGCGATTAGCTCTGAGATCCCAGCCGTAGCGACCTGATAAAACTACATGCCTAATATTTAAATCGAAACCAAGGGTGCCACCGAAAATATTTTTGCGAATGTTGTCATTCCTGAATTCCTGCTGTTGCGCAATAGTAGTTGTTCCGTTGCTGAAAGCGTCACTCTGTGAAAGTAAATACGAATACTGAACACCACCTACTATAGAAAGGAAACGAAAAGGTTTTAGCTGAAGTTGCAATGGAACATCCAGAAATGTACTTGTGCGTTCTAAGTAATATTGTTCTCCAAAAAGTGTTCCTGACGAGCTGAACCCTTTTTGAGAAACTAATACCTCAGGTTGAAAGCCAATGAAACTGTTTACCGGTAAGGCAATAAAAAATCCACCTGCAAAGCCTGTTTTAGGGTTTGCGACAAAATCTTGTCCTTGCTCATCGACCACATTTGAGCGGTTGAAGCCAATTTTAAATCCCGGCACAACACGTCTTTTAGCATCCCGCGAATTAGTTGGTTCACCAGCCGCTGTTTGCTGAGCTATGCTTATTGTGTAGGACAAACCTAAAACAATACTTAAAATAAATTTCACTTTTTTCATCATGTTTACAATAAACTCCGCTATGGGAATGCAAAGAGCATACCAACCCGCAAACAACATCATTCTGCCAATTTTGGTGCCTGAATACACATTCTACGGCCGGAAAGGGGAATTAAAAGGACAGAAGTAAAAAACGGGGCATGACTTAATTCTTCATTGGCATTATATTATAAGGTCTCATTTAAAAAACTATGGAAAACGATTTGAGTATAAAAGTCAGTGGACAGAATGTAAACTATTCCGATTCAAGAAAACACACACTTCCTATAATTTTCATACATGGATTTCCGTTTAATAAATCTTCCTGGGATCCGCAATATGAATTCTTAAAAGAAACACAGCGTGTGATTATTTATGACCTTCCAGGTTTTGGTAAGTCTGCCGAACTCGCTGGAGAAACCAGTATAAGTTCGTTAGCCGATCACCTGATACACTTTATGGATTCGTTAAAAATTGAGAAGGCGATTGTTTGTGGGCTTTCGATGGGAGGATATATTTTATTGAATGCTATGGAGCGTTACGGGGAGAGATTTGAGGCTATTGTTCTAGCCGACACGCAATGTCTCGCGGACAACGAAGAAGCCGCTAAAAAGCGTTTCGATGCCATAAAAGCTATTCAGGAAAACGGATTAACAGAATTTACAGAAGGATTTTTGAAAAATGCCTTCTCAAAAAATGCTCAGGAAACACAAACGATTATAGTGGAGCGGATCAGAACTGTTATTCTTTCTAATTCTTCACTAGCAATTACCACTGCTTTAAAGGCTATGGCCGAAAGGAAAGAAACCTGCTCGGCACTTGAAAAAATCACAGTGCCAGCCTTAATTATTTGTGGTGAAGAAGATAAGCTAACACCGGTTAGTTTGTCGGAATTCCTATTTGATCAGATACCGAATTCCGAGATCCACATCATTCCGGAAGCAGGACACCTGTCAAACCTGGAAAAGAGCGATGACTTTAATGATCGCTTATTTAATTTTATTTCAGATATCATCATCTAAACAGTTTTCTGAATGTTGCCTGTTGGTCGCTTGAGCCATTAGAAATGGGGTTTAAAAGTTGTAGAGGCAGAAAACGAGGCTATTCATACGCGAAAATCGCCATAATGCCTTATCAACCTAAAAAAAGGAACGCAAACACTTGTTACAAGGAGCTGTTGAGGTATCCTTTTCGCTTTAATACGGGCTGGCACAACATTTACATCTTAAAAATCATATTCACAATTTAAAAAAATGAAAAATGAAAAAAATAATGATTGTTTTATTTCTGGCTATTATGGGAATAAATAACACCGGAATTGCTCAAACGAAAGTAGTTCTAAGCGACAAGAAAGGATGGCACAAGATCGGTGAAACTACCGTTGATTTTACGAAAGATCGTGATGAAGTGATGGTGGTAGGCGCAGACAAATTTGCAGCCCTGATATTTAAAGTAGACGAAGCTCCCATTCATATTATGGACATTGAAGTGTTTTATGAAAGCGGAGACAATCAAAACGTAAACGTCAACTTTCCCGTTAAATCTCCTGGCCAAACCAAAGAGATAGATTTGAAAGGTGGCGAACGTGCCATTAAGAAAATTGTGTTTGTTTATAAAACACTTTCAAATACAAAAGACGTTAAAGCACATGTTGAGATTTACGGTCTTAAAACAAATGCCGATAAAAAATAATTTTAATGAACTTTTGATAGAAGGCTGCTGGCGTAAAAACCAGCAGCTTTTTATTTTTACCGTTCAGCACATCCCACTGTATGAGGAACAATGTTCTATGCGAGTGTTTATTGGGCATTTAAGGGCTGGCACACTTTTCAAACTCCTAACTCCTATTAGAAACAATAAAACAAATACACATAAACGAAAAACAACCAGTGAAAAAAAATCTATCACAATTAAAATCGCTGCACTCGCGTTAGGGGTTATCTTCTCTTCTGCTGCAACTGCGCAGTTTACAGCGGTAACTTCGGGCGACTGGACTAATTCGGCCACATGGGGCGGTAATGGCTACAATAATGGATACGCTTGACCTACAGGGTGGTAGTTTAAATTTAAATACCAATGCAAATTTAACAATGTCTTCTGGCTCTACAATAAAAATTGGAGGGGGGGCACTGGCTGTTAATGCCGGCGTATTTAACTCTGCAAATGCGTATAATGTTGTGTACGTTGGTACTTCAAAAGCAAGCGGCATTGAATTAAATTCTGTGACTGTTCAAAATATCTATTTAAATTTTGACAATAGCTCACAGGCGTTAACTAATAATATAATGGTGAACGTTAATTTAAATATTAATTCTGGAAAACTTACTCTAAATAGTGTTTGGCCGAAAACTCCATTTTCGTCGTTGTGTCAAAAAAAATAATCGCTCATTTACCCCAGTAAACCTCACAATCATTTTTTTTAACACGCCTCGAAACTGAATTTTTCCATCCAAACACCTAGTTTTCGGACAGACACTAAATAGCAAAAAATTAACCCTCAAAGGAGACCTTACAATTGGCTCAAATGGGGTAATCGTAAGTGATTATTCAGCAAATATAGACGTTATGGGTAGTGGTACATTAACCAGTCCATTGTTATTTATGAACGGAAACGCAATAAATAACCTTATTATCAATCGGATCACAAGTGGACAGGTTAAATTAGCAAGTACACTACTTTTATCTGGCTCACTTTCTTTGATGGAAGGCAATCTGAGTATTGAGAATGGAGGAGCTTTAACGGCAAGTATTGGTTCAACGGTTCATATTGAAAAAGGAAGTCTTTCCATTAATTCCGGAACGTTTATAGGACCGAATGCATACAACGTAGTGTATACAGGAGTTAGTGATAATGTTTCTGGCGTTGAACTATCTGGTTCAGGGTTAGCGCATGTTATAGTTAATTACACTTCTGGAACAAGCAAGATAACATTAAATAGCAACACTTCGGTTTCCGGGAAACTAAGTTTGATGAACGGAAAATTAGACCTAAATGGCAAGAACCTCATATTAAACGGAACGATGATGCAATCCACTTCTGCCTGGATAACTGGCAACACAAACTCCGAATTGCATTTAAACCTGACATCTGTTAGTCAAAACACACTTTATTTTGACAATGCAAATGCTGCAAGTCAAACTTTGTGAAAACTTAAAATCAATACCAGTGGTGTTAATTCCATTATATTAGGATCTAAGTTATTGATCAGCAACGAACTTTCTTTTATAGCTGGTAAAATCCAATTAGGAAATGGTGATCTTGAAATCATGCCAGCTGCTTCTATTACTGGTTATGACGATACACGTTACGTTGTTACATCTGAGGCTACATCAGGAAAATTAATTCAGAATGTAAGTTCAGCGGGCACTTTTGTAACTTTCCCTGTCGGTCTTGAAAACAACTATTCACCTGCATACGTTCAACAAACATCCACTGGTACTACGGGTAACTTTAGTGCAAAATGTCACTCACTTACCGGCATGGCTAGTTTAAAAGCCGTAAACAGGCTGTGGATGGTAGAAGGTGCTGGAGTTGCAACTATTGATGCTAACTTAAAATTCGGATGGAAATCAACTGCCGAGATTAATACTTTCAATCGTACGAATGCTTTCGTAAGTCATTTTACTGCTGGTGCGTGGGACTTGACAGCTGCAACAAGTGCTACCGCAGGAGTATATGGTACTTTTGAATTATCTCGTACAGGATTAAATTCTTTGAGTCCTTTCGCAGTGGTTGAGAACGGTCAACCAGTTGGAATCAACACTATTTCAAAATTATCAGGTATTGAGATGTACCCAAATCCATCTAAAGACTTTATCAACTTAAGAGTGGCAAACGCTACTGGTGAATACCAATACGAATTAATCGACGTAACTGGAAGAACCATCCTTACAATTTCTAATACAAATTCAGTAAATAAATTTGATTTATCAAGTCTAGTTTTGGCTGTTATTTTGTTAAGATCACAAATCTTTCAGATAACAAAACAACTACAAAACGCTTTGTAAAGCAGTAGTCCAGCAGAACTAAGTTCTTTTACACAACAAGGCCTTCCTAAAACGGGAGGCCTTTTTTTATTTAATGGGCCTTCCTTATGAAACAAAGGACACAAAAATGAAAATGTGTTTGAAGTGTGATCTTAAAGATTGATACCACCAAAGTGAATCAACTTTTATTTATCGCGCTAAAACTCATTCAGCAAAGGGCGATTTATACATTGTAGAAATGGTGGTCGTCAGCAAAAAAACCAGTGGCCGATGGTCTTTAAAATTGGCAGCGGTTTATGTTGTAACCCGTAAACAAAATTCAGAAAACAAAAACGTCCCTACAAAAAGTGCAGAGACGTCTTAAAGGTATTTAGTAAACTTATCTACTTCTTCTTTACAATAAATGCTCCGGCTAACAGCGCAACAACAAACAATGCCAGGAAAATGAAGAAAAGTATTTTAGCAATACTTGCTGCTCCTGCAGCAATTCCTGTAAATCCAAATAGCGCTGCTATCAAAGCAATCACTAAAAATATAACTGACCAACGTAACATAGTAATAGTTTTTTAATTGTTTATATTCTCTAATTACAGAAAAATCTGTGCCAATATACAGTTCCCAAAATGTGTTTGGAGTGGGGAATTAGCAAGACTATTGTGGAAATAATATCACACAAAGCATTCAGCGAAATATGCGGCTGATCAAGCAAAGTGTATGAAAGCTTAAATTGGACGGTTTTGCAGCAGATTTTATGAGGGTTTTCTTGCGAGGGTGATGCCACACAATGCGGATTGCACGAATTACGGTGCAAGAATTTTCACTTAAGGATGTTGTAGTTGATGCTGTAGATTGCCAGCTCAGCAGCTGACCTACCCTAATCAGTGAGTTGTTTCATCTGCGGTATATATGTAAAAGCCAAAAACCAGTGCTGCTGACACTGGCTTTCTCCAATTATAAAAAAAATTATCCGTTAACCAACAGATTAAAGGTCCTCATTTTATTATACAAGGTTTTCCTGTCGATGTTAAGTAATAAAGCCGCTTTTGATTTATTAAAATTGACTTTGCGCAACACTTCCAGTATTTTCTCGTACTCTGCGTGAAGCGCTGCGGATTTAAGATCGGGCATGTCCTTGTAATTCAAGGAACTTTCCCTTGCATCTTCAATCAAATTAAACTTCGACTGGAAAATGATTTCCTGGGGAAGTGTTTCCAGCGTAATAACGTCCTTGCCGGTTAGCAACGCTGCGCGTTTTATGATGTTGTTCATCTCCCGCAAATTCCCGGGCCAGTTATAGTCTAAAAATATTTTTTCGACTTCAGGAACAAAGCCAGTAATATTTTTATTCAACTCAGCATTTGCATTTCTTAGAAAAAAATCGGCAAACATCATAATGTCATCGTTTCTTTCGCGCAATGGCGGCAAGTCAATTGAGAACTCATTAAACCGGTGATATAGATCTTCGCGAAATTTTCCTTTCGCTGTTACTTCGCTTAACTTTTCGTTTGAAGCAACAATAATGCGCACATCAATATTTGTTTCCTTTTGCGAACCGATTCGACGGATTTTTCGTTCTTGAATTACCCTTAACAAAGATACCTGAATATCATAAGTAAGATTACCAATTTCATCCAGAAAAATTGTACCTCCGTTAGCAAGTTCAAACTGGCCAATTTTGGTTTGCATAGCTCCCGTAAAAGATCCTTTTTCGTGCCCGAATAGTTCACTGCCGGCTAATTCTTTTGTAAGAGAGCCACAATCCACTGCAATAAATGGTTTGTCTTTGCGTGTGCTTTGTTTATGGATACTGAATGCAACCGATTCTTTACCGGTTCCACTTTCTCCGTAAATAATTACCGAATAGTTTGTTGGTGCAACCAACTTAATTTGTGTGTGCAGTTTTTCAGCTTCTTTACTTCTTCCAACAACCAGGTTTTTAGGGTCACCTACCACATGTTTTTTGTGCGGCAGAGCTTCTACTTTTCCTTCAGACGCCGAATTTTCGCCACCATTAAATTGTGCCCGGTCATCCTTCTGGCTAATGGCTTTGTCCACCAACATTAAAACTTCTTCAGGTAAAAGTGGTTTTGTGATATAATCAAACGCACCGTTCTTAATAACATCTACAGCTATCTTAACGTCAGAATACCCCGTAATAATAATCACCTGAATTTTAGGGTTCAGTTCTTTTATACTTAATAAAAGTTCTTTTCCGTCAGTATCAGGTAACCTGAAATCGCAAAATGCGATATCCACTTCATTGTCCTTTAAATAGGTTAATGCTTTTTTTCCGCTGGTAACATAACTTGTATCGTGACCTTTTCTTTTAAGAAACCTGTCAAGTAATTGACAAATATCCGTGTCGTCATCAATAATAAGAATTTTAGCCATAGTGTTTTTAGTTAATAGTTGATTTATCAGGTAGTACCTGATTTATTACTTCTAAGAGTTGGTTAATAACGAAAGGTTTCTTTAAAAAGCCATTTGCACCAAGTTCTTTGTATCCTTCTGCCAGCTTATCATTGTCTGCACTTATAAAAATAACGATGTTGTTTTCATTTTTAAATTTCCGGGCGTAATAGATGCCATTTCCGTCAGGCAGGTTTACGTCGAGAATAATAATATCGGGTTGGTTTTCAATGTATAATTCTAACCCTTTTTTTAAGTTTCCGGCTTCTATCACAGAAAATTTATGTGAAGTGAGAGCTCTTTTTAAAAGAAATCGGATATCTGCTTCATCATCAATAATCAGGATCTTTTTATTCATCAGCGTCAACATAATAGCACCAGGGCTAAATTAGGATTTTATATTCAATTTAAAAAACAAAGGCCGGGGACATAACCCATCTCTGAGTTATGCCCCCGGTGCTTTGTTAATTATTACTGGATTTGACAATCCCTTGTATAGGCTCCCGCAAAAATGTCGTCTCCAGATCCTTCTTGTTGATTACATCTGTCAGCAGCCCTAGGGCTTGTATCTTTGAAAGTGTATTGTCCGTCCGGTTCGGTTGTTGTTGATCCGTTAGATTTTGTGTAGGTTTTTGTGCATTTGCACACGTAATCTTTTTTACAAGATGTCATAGCTCCACCCAATCCAAGTGCAAGCGCTACTATCATTAATTTCTTCATAATTGTTTGTAATGTTTAGTTATTGTTATTTTATTCGTTAGTGCTCAGATTACTCAGCTGATTTGTTTTTCCTGTTTTTAAAATAGTCTTCAATTTTATGAATCCCGTTTGCAAGGGTATCCGGATAATTTTTCATTACATAGTCCGTTGCCTTTCTCACCAACAGAGAAGAAATAAATCCTTTGATTGATCCACCCCTTCCGAAAACTTTAGAGATTAAAAAATCCTTTCCAAGATTTAGTCCAATTGTCTTAAGATCTACTTTAGTTTCTTCATTTCCTGTGAACTTGTTTAAAAGGTTTTTAAACATCATCGAAGGGTGCAAAGAATACATAAGCTCTCTCACATTTCTTTTGATCGCCAATTCCTGTTCTTCTTTCAGGTAATTAAGTTGCATGATACGGTGATGCAAATCTGTATCGTTTTGTATAGCTGGAACGTTACTCATAGCGCTTCTGTTACAAATTGTGGTTTTTAAATAACTCCTTAATAATTTTGTTGCGAAGTGGTTTCGCGATTGAATTTTTTCTTGCGGCCATAGTGATAAAGGCAATTAGCAAATAGACCCCGCCTACAACAAAAAATCCTAAGAACTCGCTTACCAAGACAACATTAAGGTAAAAAGCCAGACCAAAACTTAACATCAGAAATGTTGCAAAAGTTAGAAACAGGATTGGTAGAAAAGACAAGGCGTTTGATACGATGTGCGCTAATTTATCGGATGCTTTTAATACAGCCAACTCATACATCGTATTGATGTAATCTTTAATACTGTCAACCGTCTCCTCTATTTTTGTTTGCTCTTCCATTATCGTAATGTTCGGGATTTACTATTAGGCCAGATCAGTTTTAATTTTGTCTGTTGCGGCTCTGTATTGGTGATCCAATTTACCTTTGGCGCTTTTTGCCATGTCTTCAACGCGCTCTTCAGCCATGTTTCCCATTTCTCTTAATTTACCTGAACCATCTCTTAGTTTTTCCTTCAGATCGTCGGCCAGATCTTTCGCTCCGTTCAACAATTTTTTGCGGGTTTCAGTACCTTTGTCTGGTGCCAATAAAATTCCACAAGCAGCACCAATCACTGCCCCTAATACTAATGCTCCTATAATTTTTCCTGCGTTTTCCATAAATATTTATTTTTAAAAAGTTTGTAGTTAATTCTACTTATACGGACTAACATTGTGCCACACCAAAAACCAAACAATAACTCCCTGTTTATCAAATCAATAAAATCCAGTAAAGCCGCTCACCTGTCAAGAAAGCGCAAAAAATTCCCCAAATTGAGTAATAAATAAATGGCGGGCTGTTTCAAAAACTGGGCGGCCTTCTATTTCTCAAAGTGTATATAATTTATCCTGCGTATTATTTTGTAGATCAATTCCTTTACAAAGCGTGCTGGCACAATTTTACGTACAGAAATGTCAATCCACAATTTACCTATGGAAACTATAACCGAAAAAAACGAAAACCTCATCAAGGAATTAAACCAATTGGTGGAAATAAATAACGATCGCATCCAGGGATACGAAAGAGCCATTGCCGAAAATGAAGATGAAGAGCTCGACTATTTGTTCATTAGCATGGCTTCCCACAGCAAAACAAGCAAGGGGGATTTAAGTCGCGAAATTTCTCTTCTGGGCGGTTCTGCTACCGAAGGGACAACAACATCGGGTAAATTATTTCGATTATGGATGGATCTGAAAGCAGCAATGACAGGGAAAAATAAACAAGAAATACTTGCATCCTGTGAATTTGGTGAACATGCAGCACTTGAAACCTACGACGCTGTTCTTGCGGATGAAGATGCGGTACTAACTGAACAGCTGCGGATACTCATAGAGGCGCAGAAAAGGGAAATCCTGACCGATTACGACCGTATTAAAGCGTTACGCAAACCGACAAAAAATTAACCATAAAACAAAAAATAAAAATGAAACAAAAATTTATGATCCTGGCCCTGTCAGGCTTAATGGCAGGTAGTCTGCTCACCAGCTGCAATAACAGCTCAGAAACCAAAATGGAAAACGCAGCTGAAAATGTCGATCAAGCGCAAAAAGATCTTGATGAAGCTGAACGTAAATACTCTGAAGAATGGGAAAAATTTAGAGTCGAAAATGACCAGCGCATTGTTGCCAACGAAAACGAAATCGCAAATTACAGGGAAAAAGAAAAAAGCGACAAACAATTCAGCAAAAAATACAAAGAATCAATTGATAAGCTGGCGGCAAAAAACGCTGAAATGAAGGTAAAAATGCAGGATGGGAAAGCCAATTCAAAAGATAATTGGGACGAATTCAAACGCGAATGGAACCATGACATGGACGAATTAGGGGCCGCAATCAAGAACCTTGGGAAAGACAATAAAAACTAAGTTTCTCAGAAACATCGAAAAACGGCTTTTATAGCCGTTTTTTTTGCGTCTTGACTGTTCTAAAATTATTTAGGTCGTTCGTTTTCTACTGGCAAGCTTTTTTATATATAAATCATAGTAAAACGAGTTATTATGAAACTAAATAGGAACATTGATAGCGTAACTTCAATCAGCACTAAAGATTTCGAAGAAAATTATTTTAAACCTCAAAAGCCTCTTCTTATTAAGGGTCTTGCTAATTTATATCCCGCCGGGAGAAAATGGAACATCAATTTCATTAAGGCGTGTTGTGGAGACGTGAAAGTGGATATTTTCGACAACAGCCGAACCAACACATCGTCTTCGGCGTTTACCAAACCTGACCTCCGAATGAATTTTAAAGATTATGTAGAAACAGTTATCAAAGATGAACCTTCAAATCTTCGCATGTTTCTTTTCAATATGTTTAAAAAGAAACCGGAACTAAGAAAAGATTTTCCGTGTCCCTATTTATTTAAAGGTATTCTTGGAAAAATGGGTTATATGTTTTTTGGAAGCAAAAATATAAAAGTGAGGATTCATCAGGACATCGATATGTCGAGCGTTATACTCACTCAGTTTCACGGTAGAAAAAGAGTGGTGCTTGTTTCGCCAAAATATTCAGATTTGCTTTATCGCCTGCCTTATAACACGTATTCGCTGGTGGACCTTGATAAGCCTGATTACAATAAATATCCCGGACTTGAATACATTGAAGCGAATGAATACATCTTAGAGCCGGGCGACGCGTTATTTATGCCGAGTGGCTTCTGGCACTACATTACTTACCTAGATGGAGGTTTTGGGGTAAGTTACAGAAAACTGGCTCCAACGTTTAAAATGAAATTGCACGGCTTATTCTCGCTCGCTTTATATATGCCATTTGACAAGTTTATGAACTTTTTATTTGGGAATAGCTGGCTTGCTAAAAAAGAGCGCACAGCAGAACTCCGGGCCAATAAAGCAATCATGCAAAAAGTGGTGGGTTCATCGTATGTGAAATTTCCTGATAAAGCAGAAACGGAGATTTACTTTGAACCTAAGATGCAAGTGAATCAACATTAAACTTTGCTATTTCGCCTTATAATTTTCGAGGTTTTTCAAACACTCTGAAATATCAATTCCCTTTCCTAAAATATTTTTGAAAATGTCACCATTTTTTTGGAGGCGCTGTAAAGCGTTATGAATATTGAAATGCTGTGGACTCAAGCCTTTTTTTACCTCTTTCCATAAAATCGGCATTGAAACGGTGGCTCCTTCTTTTGGTCTTAAGCTATATGCGCAGGCAATGGTTTGTCCACGACGATTTTGCAAATAATCGAGGTATATTTTGTTATTTCTTCTTTTTTTAAGGTTGCGCTCCATACTCGTGAATTCAGGAACCAGCTCTTGCGTAAAGATGCAGATTAGCTGCGCAAAATCTTTTACCTGGTCGTAAGTGTATTTCTTTTGTACAGGAATATAAATATGTAATCCAGTAGCTCCCGAAGTTTTGCAGTAAGAGTCCGCCCCTGCTTTGTCCAATACTTGTTTCACAACATTGGCCGTTTCTACAACTTGATCAAACGTATTTTTTTCGGAAGGATCAAGATCAATGATGATGTAATCTGGCTTATCCAATGCCTTTACAGTTGAATGCCAGGGATTGATCTCGATGCAACCCAGATTATTCATATAAGCTAGCGTTGCCTTGTTATTGCAAAGAATGTAATCTATATTTTTATTTGCAGATTCTGAAAAAAGAGGAATACGCTCGACCCACTCCGGGGCCTTGTCCCCAGCATCTTTATGAAAAAATCCAGGCTTATCAATGCCGTTAGGGTTGCGCAATAAAGACTCCGGCCTTGCCACAAGATAAGGCATGATATAATCACTGATACTTTGATAATAATCAATCACATCTCCTTTTGTAATTTTCTCTTTCGGCCAGAATATTTTACTAAGATTAGTTACAGGCACTGCTATTCTTCCTATTTTTTTCGTGGATCCCGCTTTAGAATCGGCCTTTTTTGCTACAGTGTTTTTTGATTTTGCTAGAACTTGTTTCTTCACATCACTA
>Ga0335394_10002598_pt1 | contig 20381 bp, 14 predicted proteins | sample MAT03_FD_205741 | JGI IMG/M metagenome (GOLD analysis project Ga0335394, IMG submission 205741) | Freshwater microbial communities from Lake Fryxell liftoff mats and glacier meltwater in Antarctica - MAT-03 (spades assembly) (version 2) ...
CCACGGGCTTCAATTGCACGCGCTACGCGGACACGTTCTCGAACGGCGACGAGGACCCCTCGGCCGGTATCTGCAAGGAGTCGTGCGACCCGCTGACCCAGACGATCACCGGTGGCGGCACCTGCGGTACTGGTCAGGGCTGCTACCTGCTGTCCGATGCCACCCACTCGTACGCGGTCTGCGCCGGCGCAGGCACGCTGACCCACGGCCAGGCGATCCCGCCCCCGGTCTCCGCCAACTCGTGCGCGCCCAAGCACACCTTCCGCGCCAGCGCGCAGGGCGCCACCACCCTCGAGTGCACCTCCTTCTGCAAGCCGGCTGACGTGACCTCGACCACCAACATGGCGTCCGAGGGCGGCGTCTTCCCCGACAACTGCGCCAGCGCCGGCGCTGCGCCCCCCGAGAGCGGCTCGGCCGGCGAGTACTGCCAGTACTACTGGATCCGCGAGCGGTTCAACAACCTCTCGCCGTTCAGCAACACCATCGGCACTTGCTTCAAGCACGCCATCTACCAGTACGACAGCGATGGGAACATGATGGTCGACAGCCCGTGGCCGCGCTGCATCACGCTCACCACCGGCGACGTGATCCCGCCGTTCGGCACCCCTGCGATGCCGGGCAACGACGCCCTTGGCTTCGCTTGCATCCAGCTGCCCCCTGCGCTCCAGGGCTTCGTCAAGGCGTCGAAGCACTACTACTCCGACGTGATCCCGCACCTGGATCGCCTCAGCCGCGTTCGCTGATCAGCGCGACTCGGTAACGACAACGGCGGGCCCTGCGGGGCCCGTCGGCATTTTCGGCGGCCGCTCATGGAGCTACAGCGTCGGCGCGCGGATCGTGAGGATCGGGCGGATCCCCGCGAGCGGCGGTGCGAACAGCGTGAGCTGATCGGGATCGCCGAACACCGCCGCGAAGTCGTCGGCCGTGAACGCGGTCGCGAGGCGGGCCGCGAAGGTCGTGCGGAGCTGCTGGACGTAGTGCGCGACGTCGTAGTCTCGTGGGTCGGGCGCCGGGGTCGCGCCATCGTCGTCGCGGTCGTCCTCGGGCAGCAGGCCCGGCCGATCGCCCTGCGCGCGGTACACCCGCACCCGCGCGCCGACCGTCCAGTCGAGGCGCCCAGCGGCGATGAGCGCTTCGTAGGCCAACTCGCGTCGCTGCCCGCGCTGGGCCAAGTACTCGTCGGGGCTCCGGGTGAGGCGCACCAGCGACGCCACCGCGCGGGTCGCCAGCCGCCGCTCGCGCAGGGCCGCGAAGGTGTCGAGGTACGCCGCGTGGACGCCCGGCACGTCCCCGGTCAGGAGCCGCGCGATCGCACGCCGCAAGAAGTCCTCCCCGAAGGGCTCGGCCCGCCGCGATCGGAACGCCACGCCGCGCAGCACCAGCGGCCCCTCGTAGGGCGCGAGCGCGTAGTTCTTGGGCTCGTGAGACAGCATCGCGGCGTACCGGCCCTCGTACTCGAGGGTCACCAGCGGCGGTAGCAACCCGCCGACCTCGGCGACCGCGCGTCGCTCGTCGGTCTCGGTCCAGGTCGGCGGGACCGCGAAGTACACGCCGTCGGTGTCGGCCTCGAGGAGCGTCCCGCCGCGCGCCGCCAGCTCGCGACACAGCAGGGTCAGGAGTGCGCGACCGCGCGCGGTCACGTCGTTGGCGGCATGGACGTCGGCGAACCGGGTGAGCCCGCCGGCCGCCAGGTAGCCGTACGCCGAGTTGACGACCAGCTTCATCGCCGCCGACAGCGCCTCGTCGGTGGCGCGGGCCGCCGAGCCGGCCGGGGCGGCACGGGCCCGCGCCTTGGCGGCCAGGCGCTGCTCGACCAACCGATCGACCAGGGCCAGCAGCACGCCGAGGCGGTCACGGGCCGGCCCGATGCGGTAGGCCCGCATCAGCGACGGATACAGGCTCGCGACATCGGCCTTGACGATGCGGTGCGCGACGCCAGTCGCGAACAGGTGCAGCGCCGCGCCGCTGTGCGCGGTGCCGTCGCCGTCGGCGTGAGCCGGCAGCGCCGCATTCGCGCGCAGATACGCTCGCACCAGCAGCGGATCGATCACGCCGGTCGCCGCGCCAGCGTCGGCCAGCCGCTCGTAGCGCCGCGGCGCCATGCGGGCCAGCGCGAACGCCGCGCCGCCGAAAAGTCGCGCCAGCCCGGCCGCCTCGTCGACATCGTCCATCGCGTAACGCCGCACTCGCGCCGGATCGCGCCGGAACACGTCGTAGACCTGGGCTCCCGGGATCAGCTCGCGATCGTCGCGGGCGAGGCCGACGTGGCGCGCCACCGCCTTGAGCCCGTGGCCCGGCAGATCGCGCGCCGAGAAGTCATGGCGCCAGATCGCATCGAGCGTGTCGATGAGCTCGCGGCCCGGCACGCTGTAGCGCAGCCGGCGTCGAGCCCGCTCGCCGCTGCCCAAGCTCGAGCCGCGAGCCGCTGGGCGATCGCGCAGCCCGGGCCCGCCGGTGCGGCCCAGCCCAAGCGCGACCCCGAGCAGCGCGGCGCGCCGGGCCAGGAACGGCAGGTCGAAACCGTGCAGGTTGTGGTTCTCGATCACGTCGGGATCGAACGTGCGCACCCGGGCGATGACCCGGTTGAGCAGGTCGGCCTCGGCCAGGTCGCTGTCGTCGACGGCCTCGATGGTCTCGGCGACGCCGTCGGGGCCGCGCAGCGCGACCAAGAAGATGCGGTCGACCTCGGGATCGAGGCCGGTCGTCTCGAGATCGAGCTGGGTGCGGCGCAGCTGGTCGAAGGCCAGGTCGCGGAAGTAGGTGCGGCCGGTCGCGACCAGGTACTGCTCCTCGGGCGGCAGCCAGAGCACGCGCTCGGCTCCGAGCTCGCGCAGGTGGCGCACCGGCTGGCCCAGGCGGCGGGCTGCCCCCGCGCTGATCGCGGCGGCGAGGGCGCGCCCATCGTCGGCGCGCAGGACGAAGCGCAGCGCGCCCGGCCCGTCGAGCTCCTGGTACGTGATCGCGTCGCGGGTCGCGGCGGCCTCGGGCACCAGTCGCGGGCCCAGGTGCGCGACGTCCTCGAGGGAGGCCACCACCACCCAGGGCCGGAACCGCAGGTCCTCGCGGATCAGTGCGCCGCCGCCCGGGCGACGCCACACCGTCGCGCGCCCGTCCGCCTCGGCCCACACCGCCACGATCGCCGGCGTCGGGTCCCATCCCCACAGCCATTCGTCCTCGCGCGAGGTCAACGGCGCATCGTAAGGGCCCGCGAATTGACAAGTCGACCGTTCTCGCGGCCGATCCATCCCGGCTGGCTGCGTTGCCGGTTCCGGTCCTCGGGGCACGTCCGTCGAGGATGCTCCCCTGCGGTCCTCACCGTCGCCTTGCCCTCCGGGCGCCTCGACCGCGATCCTCGATCGACTTGTCCATTCGCGGGCCCTGACCCCAGCGCTGACGGCAGTTGACCGCGTCACGCTGGTCCGGTGTCGGATCGCCGCGCTGCATGACTTGCGCTCTCGGTCGTGCGACTGGCACCCATGGTGTAAGCGGCCATGTCCGGGAGTGGCCGGATTTCGTCCGGCCGGACACGGCGCCGTCCGGGTTTCGCCCACGCGGCGTGCGCCATCGCGCGCTTGCGACTGGCATCGATGCTGCTCATCACTCGCTCCGGGTCGTGGGGACGCGGTCGCGAAACAGCTCGCAACCGCCAGCAACATCGAGCGATAGGGGCAGGCGATGACGTTGCAACCGAGGGAGACGGGCGTCGAGACACAGGCCAACGTCAGTCCGCGGCGGCCCGCGGTGCGGATCATGGCGCTACGCGATCGCAGCTCGGGTCTCGAGATTTCACTCGACGACGACCGCCGCTACGTGGTCGGCAAGGACCTCGGCTGCGACATCGTGCTGGGCGATCCGTGCGTATCACGCGTGCACTGCGTGCTCGAGCGCCATGGCCCTGCGATGTTCGTGCGCGACGCCGGCAGCCGCAATGGCACGTTCATCGACGAGCGGCGCATCGAGTGCGCCGAGCTCACGCCGGGTGCCTTGCTCAGCATCGGCGACACCCAGCTGGTCGCGCTCGGTCCACCGACCCGGGGCCGCACCGACTTCGAGCGCCTGGTCGGGCGCGATCCAGTGCTGCGAGCGGCGGTCGAGCTGGCGCGCCGCGCCGCCGTCACCGACTGCAGCGTCCTGATCTCGGGCGAGACCGGCACCGGCAAGGAGCTGATCGCCCAGGCCATCCACGAGACGTCGCGTCGGGCCGGCGGGCCCTTCGTCGCGCTCAACTGCGGCGCGATCCCGCGCGAGCTCATCGGCTCGGAGCTGTTCGGCCACGACAAGGGCGCGTTCACGGGCGCGTCGGGCGAGCGCGACGGCGTCTTCGTCCAGGCCGATCAAGGCACCCTGTTCCTCGACGAGCTGGGCGAGCTGCCGCTCGATCAGCAGCCGCACCTCCTACGCGCGCTCGAGACGCGCCGGGTCCGGCGGTTGGGGTCGACCGGCGAGCGCGGCTTCGACATCCGCATCGTCGCCGCCACCAACCGCGAGGTCGGGCTCGGTACCGACCGCGGTGCCCTGCGCGTCGACCTCTATCACCGGGTGGCGACGGTGCTCATCCAGCTGCCGCCGCTGCGGACGCGACCCGGCGACCTCGACGAGATCTGCGGCGCGTTCCTCGAGGAGCTGGGTCGCGAGCACGGGCCGCGGCGGCTGTCGGCCTCGGCGCGACGCGCGCTCCGCGAGCACAGCTGGCCCGGCAACGTGCGGGAGCTGCGTCAGGCCCTCATCCGCGCGGTCACGTTCTCCCACGAGGTGATCGAGCCCGAGCACCTGTTCCCGAACACGAGGCCGCGCGGGCTACGCCTCGCCCCCATGGGCACCGGCGTGGTCCGCAACGAGGACGTCTCGGGCGACGACCACGACGCGGCGCCGCTGCGGCTCCTCGACGACGGGATCGACGCTCCCGTCGGTCGCGACGCGCCCGGCCACGACGACCCGTATCGCGATCGTTCCCTCCGAGATGCGGTGCAACGCGACGCGGTCATCGACGACAGCGCGCTACCGCGCTACGAGACGCTGCTGCGCGAGGCCCTGGTCGAGGCGCTGCACCGCAACGGCTCGATCCGCTCCGCCGCCGAGGCGCTCGGCATGGCGAAGTCGACCTTCGCCGACCGTGCCCGCCGCTTCGGGATTCCGCTTCCCGTCCGCGGCAAGCGGTGACCCGTGTCAGCTCTTGCCGGCGCGGACCGCGGCGGCGCGGTTGCGCAGCACGTACTTCAGGATGCCGCCGTGGAGCAGGTACTCGGCCTCCTGAGGCGTGTCGACGCGCGCGATGCCCTGGAAGGTCTTGGCGCCGGCGCGGATGGTGATCGGCTTCTTGGGCGCGACGCCGCCCGCGATGCCATCGACCTCGAACAGCTCGGTGCCGTCGAGGCCAAGGGAGGTCGCGTCCTCGCCCGCCATGAACTCGACCGGGAGCACGCCCATGCCGATCAGGTTGGAGCGGTGGATGCGCTCGAAGCTCTTGGCGATCACGACCTTCACGCCCAGGAGCAACGTGCCCTTCGCCGCCCAGTCGCGCGAGCTGCCAGTGCCATACTCCGCACCCGCGAGCACGACCAGCGGCACGCCTTCGCGCGCGTAGCGCATCGCCGCGTCGTAGATCGACATCGCGTCGCCCGAGGGTTGGTGCTTGGTGAAGCCACCCTCGACGCCGTCGGCCATCCGGTTCTTCAGCCGGATGTTGGCGAAGGTGCCGCGGACCATCACCTCGTGGTTGCCGCGACGGGCGCCGTACTGGTTGTACTCGTGGGGCGGGACGCCGTGATCGGCGAGGTACTTGCCAGCCGGGCTGCCCTTGGCGATGTTGCCGGCCGGCGAGATGTGATCGGTCGTGACCGAGTCGCCGAGGATGGCGAGGCAGCGGGCCGCGCGCAGGTCGACCAGGGGCTCCGGCGTCGGCTGCACGTCATCGAAGAACGACGGCTTGCGGATGTACGTCGACGCGGGATCCCACGCGAAGGTCTCGCCCACCGGCACCGGCAGCGCGCGCCACTCGGCCGGGCCCTCGCTCACCTTGGCGTAGCGGGACTTGAACTGCTCGGGCGTCACCGCCGAGGCGATGGTCTCGCTGATCTCGGCCGCGGTCGGCCAGATATCGGCGAGGAAGACCGGCTTGCCGTCGCTGCTGGTGCCGAGCGGCTCGGTCGCGAGGTCGATGTTCATCGTGCCGGCCAGCGCGTACGCCACGACCAGCGGCGGCGACGCCAGGTAGTTGGCGCGGACGACCGGGTTGACGCGACCTTCGAAGTTGCGGTTGCCCGACAAAACCGAGGTCACGACCAGATCGCCGTCCTTGATGGCGCGCGCGATGTCGTCGTGGACCGGGCCCGAGTTGCCGATGCAGGTCGTGCAGCCGTAGCCGACCAAGTTGAAGCCGAGGGCCTCGAGGTCGTCGCGCAGGCCGGCGGCCTTCAAGTACTCGGTCACCACCTGCGAGCCGGGCGCGAGGCTGGTCTTCACCCACGGCTTCGAGGTCAGGCCGAGCGCGTGGGCCTTCTTCGCGACCAAGCCGGCCGCCAGCATGACCGCCGGGTTCGAGGTGTTGGTACAGCTGGTGATCGCCGCGATCACCACGTCGCCGTGACCGAGCTCGAAGGAGCCCTTGTCGGTCGTCGCCTTGATCTTCGTCGACAGCGGGCCCTTCGGCGTCTCGCCGCCGTTGATCCACGCCTCGATCTCGGCCAGCTCGGCAGCACCCTTGCCGATGATCTTGTCGCCGAGGATGCCGCCGACCGCCTTGCGCCAGGCCGGGCGCGAGATCGACAGCGGGACCCGATCTTGCGGACGCGCCGGACCAGCGATCGAAGGTACCACCGTCGCCAGGTCGAGCCCGAGGTTGTCGGAGAACCGCAGCTTGGCCTTGGGATCGTGCCAGAGCAGGTTCTCCTTGGCATAGCGCTCGACCAGCTCGACCTGGGCCGGGTCGCGGCCGGTGAAGCGGAGGTAGTCGATCGTCACCTGATCGATGGGGAAAAAGCCCATCGTCGCCCCGTACTCGGGCGCCATGTTCGCGATCGTCGCGCGATCGGGCAACGACAGCGCCGCGATGCCATCGCCGTAGAACTCGACGAACTTGTTGACGACACCGCGCTTGCGCAGGATCTGGGTAACGGTGAGGACGAGGTCGGTCGCGGTCGCGCCCGGCGGCAGCGCCCCACGCAGCTCGAAGCCGACGACCTCGGGGATGAGCATCGCCATCGGCTGGCCGAGGATGACGGCCTCGGCCTCGATGCCGCCGACGCCCCAGCCCATCACGCCGAGGCCGTTGACCATCGTCGTGTGCGAATCGGTGCCGACCAGCGAGTCAGGGAAGGCGACGGTGTGGTCGCCGTCCTTTTCGGTCCACACCACGCCGGCCAGGTACTCGATGTTGACCTGATGAACGATGCCGGTGCCGGGGGGCACGACCGACAGGTCCTTGAGCGCCTGCTGGCCCCAGCGCAGAAAGGTGTAGCGCTCCTGGTTGCGCTCGAACTCGAGCGTGACGTTCTTGCCGAAGGCGAGCGGCGTCCCGTACACGTCGACCTGCACCGAGTGGTCGATGACCAGGTGCGACGGCTTGAGCGGGTTGATCTGCTTGGCGTCGAGGCCGAGCGCCGCGAAGGCGTCGCGCATCGCGGCGAGGTCGCAGACCGCCGGCACGCCGGTGAAGTCTTGCATCAGCACGCGCGCGGGGCGGAGCTGGACCTCGTACTCCTCGCGGACCGCCGGATTCCACGCCGCGATCGCCTCGATGTCGGCGCGCTCGACGGTCTTGCCGTCCTCGTGCCGTAGGAGGTTCTCCAGCAGGATGCGGAGCGAGTAGGGCAGGGTCGCGACGTCGCCGACGCCGGCCTTGATGACCGCGTCGAGGCGGTAGATGCGATAGATCGCGTCGCCGATCTTGAGATCGGCGGCAGCGTCGAAGCTGTCGAGTGATGCCATGTTTTCCTCGCCGCGAAACATAGCGCAAGGCCGCGCCGATGATCCTACGCGAGGCTGGATGGATCCTCACGCCTCCCCTGATGGAACGCCGATCTCACCCGGCCCGTCATGAATGGAAGCTGCGCCCCCACCCACCCGATCTCCAGCCTCCGTTGATCGATCGCCCGGGCTCCACGCCACCCGATCTCCAGCCTGCGCTCACCGATCGCACGGGCTCCACGCTGCACCTCTCCCGGGCTCCACCGCCATGATCGCCAGCCTGCGCTGAAACCATCTCACGGGCTCGCGCTGCCCGTCTCACGGGAGCTTCGCGCCACGTGACCCCGCCCGACTCGTACACTCAACGCCGCGCGTCGCGCCGCTGGTCAACTAGCCGTTCAACTCCATCCGGCCCAGTAGAAGATGATCGCCTTGTAGTTCATGTCGCGGTGGGCGGACTCGAGCCCGGTCGGGATCGTCATGCGCTCGGGGAGCGGGTGGCGGGTGCCGGGCCATGGGTCGACCATGATGAGCTGGTCTTCGCCGGCGGCGTCGACCCGATCCATGGTGACCGCGACCGCGTGGCCCTGGTCGCCAGCGTCGAGCGGTTCGCCGGGGTGGAGGCGGCTGTAGGTCGTGGGCAGCAGCGCACCACGGTAGCCACGGCCTTCCTTTACCCAATCGAGGATGGTCTGGGTCGGCTCGGCGACCCGGCGCGCGTTGAGGCGATAGCCGAGGTCCTGCAGATCGCCGAGGCGTGAGCCGAACCAGCGCTGCACCGATTCGATCGAGCCGCCGGCCACCGAGTAGTGGGACAGATCGAAGAAGACGTACTCCTGGATGCCAGGCGCGTAGGCGCCGGCGCGGTACGCAATGCGGCGCAGGAGGTACGCCGCGGCAGCGCCGGCGCACGAGGACTGCGTGTGGAAGATGGGGATCGTCACGCGCAGATCCTCCGGCCGTTGCAGGACCACTTCTTCATCGGTGCGAAGCCGTTGCTCGGCCATTGGCGTTGCGAGGTTACACGAACCCGCTCCGTGAGAAACGGATGCGGGTCGGATTGTGTCGCGTTCCAGGATACGGATCGCGCGCGCCGGATCTTCCTCGGAGTAGACCCGCGTGCGCCGTGTGGCAATCAGTGGCACCCCGCGCGCACGAACAGGGGCCACCGCGCGCACGAACAGGGGCCACCGCGTGCACGAACAGGGGCCACCGCGTGCACGAGTTCCTTGACAGGCTGTCAGGGTTCTATAACCTGACACACTGTCAGCATGGCCCGCCCGATCGACACCGCCCGCCGTTCGGCGCTTCTGGCCCAAGCCCTCGAGGTCCTGCGCGCGCGCGGCCCCGGGCGCACCACGATGAGCGAGCTGGCGACCGCGCTCGGCGTGAAGCGACCGACCTTGTACTTCTACTTTCGCGACCTATCGGCGCTGCTGCTGGCCGCGGTCGAGGACGTCTACCGCGGCTACGCGATGCATGTCGGCGCGCGCTTGGCGTCGATCGACCACCCGATCGTCGCGCTCGGCGAGCTGGCCCGAGCCACCGTGGAGTACCAGCGCGAGCGCCGCGAGCTGGTGATCTTGCTGTTCCAGCTCTGGGCGGCCGGCGACACCGATCCCGAGGTGCTCCTGGCTCGCAGCCGCGCGGTCGGCGAGGTGCTGCGCGCCGATCTGGTCGCGAGCCTGCGGGCCGGCGTCGAGCGCGGTGTGGTCGCGCCCTGCGATCCCGAGCGCATCGTCGATCTGGTGTTGACCGTCCTCGACGGCACCATCGTCCAGTCGATCACCCGGCTGGGCTCGGACGGCGCCGCGACGGCCACCATCGACGAGCTGTGGCGCCAGGTGCTCGCGCCCCTGGTGGTCGCGCCGCCCCGCAAACCCGCTCGCGCCAAGCCCGGCAAACCCAACCGAGGAGTCCGATGACCGCCCCCAAGCCCACCGCTCGCCCGCTCTGGATCGCCCGCGTCGCCGGCACGCAAGCCGAGATGGGACGCCGCCACGGCGAGCTCATCGCCCGCGCCGGTGGGGCCGCCCAGACCATCGCGCACTACCGCCACCTGCCAGCGCTGATGCTGGGTGGCGACGTGCCGCCGGCGCTGCGACCAGCCGTCGGCCTGGCGATCCGCGGCCTGTCCGACGCGCTGCTGGCCCGGCTCGAGGCCCAGCGCCCGGCGTCGTTGGTCGCGCGCAGCCGCGCCTTCCTCGAGGCGATCGGCCAGCCCGCGGCGTGGTCGCGGTACCTGGCCGTCATGGATCTGTTCCAGAACTTCGTCGGGGTGGCCGCGCGTTGGGGGCTCGGCCCGTTCGCGCGCCCGGCCCGCGCGGTCATGATGGCGGCGGCGCAGCCGGCCTGTTCGACAGCGATCGTCTGGGGCGCGGCATCAGACGGCGGCGCGCTGCGCCACGCCCGCAACTTCGACTTCCCTGGCATCGGGGTGTGGGACGCGACGCCCGCGATGGTGCTGTGTCATCCCGACCGCGGCCAGCCTTACGGCTTCGTCACGACCCGCGGCGGCGACACGCCGGTGGTGACGGTGTGGAACCAGGCCGGGCTGGTCTTCACCACGCACACCCGCTTCCACCGCGAGGTCGGGTTTCGCGGCGCGACCATCGTCGACCTGGTCCACGATCTGGCGGCTCGCGCCGAGACGCTCGCCGACGTCGAACGGATCGCGCGCGAGCGGCCGGTGGCCTCGACCTGGGGGATCGCGGTGTCGTCGTGGCGTGAGCGGCGCGCCCTGGCGCTCGAGATCCACGCCGGCCGGGTCGCCACGGTCGCGGGCGGCCTGGATCGCTTGACCGTCGCCAACCGCTATCACGACCGCGCGATGCAGGACGGTGAGGTCACCGCCACGCCGGCCTGGGCGCTGCACTCCGACCGGCGCGAGGCCCGGCTCGCCGAGCTGCTCGACGCCGCGGCCGCGCGCGGCGGCGCCACCGTCGACGATCTGCGCGCGATGCTGGTGGATCGCTGCGATCCCGACGCACCTGGCGTGGTGCGCCAGCTCGGCGGCGTGCTGGCGCAGGCCTGTCAGGTCCACAGCATCGTGGTCGAGCCCGAGACCCAGTCGCTCACGCTCGGCGTGGCGGCGGCGCCGGTCGGCGAGGGCCGCTGGCAGCGCATCGGCTGGTCATGGGACGGCGCGCCCGGCGCGTGGGAGCTGGGCCAGCCGATGCCCTCCACGCTCGGCATCACGGTCGACGACGCTGGCAGCCTGCCGCGCCAGGCCGCGACCGACGCGGTGGCCGAGGCGCTGGCGATCGATCAGTCGACCCACGACGCGACCGCGATGGCGGCGGCGCTGGGCCGCGCGATCGACGCGGCGCCCCGCGATCCGTCGCTGCGCCTGGCGATGACCTGGAGCGCGATGCGGCGCGACCGGTGGGCCGACGCGGTGGCGCAGGCCCGCATCGGCCTGGCCCACGAGACCTTGCCGTACCGGCGCGGGCAGCTGCTGTTGTGGGGCGCGCGGGCCGCGGCCGCCGCCGGTCAGGCCGAACAGGCGAGCTTGTGGCGCGACGCGCTCGCTACCGTCGAGGACGTCGATGTCGCGCCGCTGCGGCGGGCCGCCGAGGCCGATGCCAGCCGGGCGCCGCGCAGCTTCCGGCGGCGCCCGACCTCGAACCTGTTCATGCTGGAGGCCGACCTCTAGCGAAGCCGACCAGCGCGTCGGCGATGGGCCCGGCGGCAGCGGCGCCATCGGGCGGGTTGTACCAGGCGAAGGGCGAGCCCCAGCTCGACGGATCGGTCGCGCGCCACCCGCCGCCCGAGCACTCGATGAGCACGGTCAGCGCGCCGCGCTCGGTGAGCCAGTCCAGCTCGAGGCCGCCGGCGCGGAACACCGGCCAGCGTCCGGCTTGCCACACCCGGTAGCGCTCCGGCAGGCCGGCCGCGATGCCGTGGGCGTGGGCCACCAGCTCGTCCCAGCGCGGCGGGCGCTCGCGGCGGTGGGCCCACGGCAAGAGGATCATGCGGCCGAAGCTGTGCAGCGCGATGGCCCGATCGATCGGGCCGACCTCGTCGAAGAGCCGCGCGATCGCGGCGGTCTCGGGCTCCGACCACGGCCGGGGTCCGGCGTGGTGCAGCCAGCGCCACCAGGTCGGCGGCGGCTGGTGCGCGGTCGCGAAGTTGCGGTTGAGATCGACGCCGAGCGAGCGCGCGTCAGGTCCGCTGGTCCGGCGCCAGCGCCGTCGGCCTTGCGCGAGGTCGTCCTCGACCGCGGCGAACCCGTCGACGTTCATGACCGGCACCACGACGACCCGGCGCCCGACCAGCGGCGCCACCGCGATCGCCTCGGCCAGGGCCAGCCCGACCTCGACGCCGATCCACTCGATCGGGTGGATGCCGGCGACGACCAAGGTCGCCGGGCCGCCCTCGCCCAGCACGAAGGCCTCGATCGCGCGCCCGCCGCGCGTGGTGCCGATGGGACGTGCGCCGTGGCGGGCCGCTGCGGCGCGAACCGCCGCCAGTCCGCGATAGCCGAGCGGGATCACCGCGACCCGTAGTTGGCGCCGCTGCGCTCTTCGTTGCGGTCGGTGGCCGGAGGCGGCTCGGGCGTGAGCGCGCTGATCCGCGCCCGCAGCTCCGGCGTCATCGCGATCGACGCCGCGCCGATCAGATCGTCGAGCTGCGCGACCGAGCGCGCGCCCAGGAGCACCGACGTCACCGCCGGATGCCCGCCGACCCAGGCGATCGCGAGGGCGGCCGGATGCACGCCCAGCTCGGTCGCGATCGCGACCAGCCCGTCGGCGGCGGCCAGGTAGGCCGGGTCGGCGTAGCGCTGCTGATACATGGCGTTGCTGGTCAGGCGTCCGGAGTTCGGACGTCGCTGGGCCCCCCACTTGCCGGTGAGCAGGCCGCCCGCGGTCGGGCTGTAGGGCACCACCGCGACGCCGAGCGCCGACGCCATCGGCAGCAGCTCGACCTCGGCCTGGCGCTTGAGCAGGTTGTACATCGGCTGGATCGCGACCAGCGGGCGCAGCCGCTGGAGGGCCGCGACGCCGAGCGCGCGCGCCACCTGCCACGCGGCGAAGTTCGAGCACGCGGCGTAGAGCACCTTGCCGCTGCTGACGAGATCGTCCATCGCGCGCAGCGTCTCGTCGAGCTGCGTCTGATCGTCCCAGCGGTGCAAGTAGTACAGATCGACGTGCTCGCGGCCGAGCCGGCGCAGGCTGGCCTCGCACGCGCGCACCAGATGGTAGCGCGACGTGCCGCGGGCGTTGGCGCCGGCGCCAACCGGGAAGTACGCCTTGGTGGCCACCACGATCTCGTCGCGGTGACCCGCCGAAAGTCGCCCGAGAAACTCCTCGGAGCGACCGTGGTTGTAGACGTCGGCGGTGTCGAAGAACGTGATCCCGGCGTCACGGGCGCGGGCGTACAGCGCCCCGCTGGTCGCCTCGTCAGCGTCGCCGCCAAACGACATGCACCCGAGCGCGAGGCGCGACACCTTCACGCCAGTCCCGGCAAGCCAGCCGGTCGCCATGGTCACTTCACGAACGCGCCTTCGATGCGCGCGAGCGCCTTCTCTTCGCTGCCCGAAACCTTGCCGAGGCCGAGGAAGCCACCGGCCGAGCCGGCGACCAGGCTGGCGAAGTTGAGGACCTGCTTCTTGAGGAGGCGGGTCTGCTCGTCGTTGAGCTGGGCGGTGAGCGAGCTGATGTAGCCCTCCCACGCCGTGAACAGCGAGTCGGCGGGCTGCTTGGCCAGCCAGCTCTCGAGGAGCGCGTGGCCCGGCGTGCCGGCCTCCATGCCCTTGCCGGCCGCGCCGTGCAAGATGGCGTCGCGCTCATTGTCCTGGATGGTCCCGTCGGCCCACGCCACGTAGATGAGCGGAACCAGCGACAGCGCCGCCACGGTCTTGCCCGACATTCCGAGCTCGACCAGTTGGTCGAGAACGGAGTCGTCAGTCATGCCGGAGACCTTGCGCAGCTCGTCCTTGGTGGCCTGCGAGGCCAGCTTGTCCTTCATCGCGGCCAGCTTGTGCTGGTCGGCCTTGTGGAAGAACTCGTCCTCGAGCGCGTTGCGGCGCTCATCCATCTGGTCACGGGTCACGCGGGGCTCCTTGAGTGAGGTCGGCGCCGTGTATAGCACCCCGACCCCGCGATCCGGGCCGGTGGGTTTGCGATTGCCAGCGGCGCAGCGGACTGGTACTCGGCTGGGCATGGCGTCGCGCTGCTCGCTGGTCCTGCTGCTGTCCGGCGTGGTCGCCTGCGCCTCGGGCTCCGATCAGCCGAAGGTCGACGCCCGCGTCGCCGAGCCCGACGCCGCCATGGTCGATGGTCCGGTCGCCATCGACGCCGCTGCCGACGACGCCGCGATCGTCGACGCCCCGACTGACGCTGCGGTGGTCGACGCCCGGCTCATCGACGCTCCCCTCATCGACGCCCGCCTCATCGACGCCCGCCTCATCGACGCCCGCCTCATCGACGCGCCGATGGTCGATGCGCCCACCGATGCGCCGACCATCGACGGGCCGCCACCGGTGATCGCGTCCCTGCTCCTCACCGAGCTGGTCTTGGCGCCCACCGGCGGCGAGCTGATCGAGATCCTCAACCCGACCGACGCGCCCATCGACCTGTCTGGGTTCTACCTTAGCGACGCGCCGCTCTACTGGAAGCTGCCTCAGGGCCTCGCCGCGGTCGCCCTCGACAACGCCGATTTCGTCATCCGCTTCCCGGCCGGCGCCAGCATCGCCGCCCACGGCGTCGTCACGATCTCGATCGACAGCGCCGCCGCGTTCAACACCTCGTACACCGTGGCCCCGACCTACTCGGTCGGCGCGGCCTCGGGCGGCGCGGTCGCGATGACCTCACTGACCAGCGGCGGCGCGCCCACGCTCACCAACACCGGCGAGCCAGTCGCGCTGTTCTTCTGGGACGGCGCCAGCGATCGCATCACCGATGTCGACCTCATGGTCGCCGGCACGCCCAGTTCGAGCAACGGGCTGGTCTCCAAGAGCGGGGTCGCCATCGACGGTCCCGACCCCGGCACCGAGACCACGGCGTACCTCTCCGACGCCAACACGCTGCCGACCCAGACCGCGCCGGCCTCGCTCAAGTCGACCAAGCGCATCGCCCTCGAGTCGCCCGCGGTGGAGACCCAGGCTGGCGCTGGCAATGGCATCGACGGCCACGACGAGACCAGCGAGCAGACCGGCACGACCTGGGACAACGCGGCGTACACCGCGCCGACGCCGGGCACCGTTCCCGCCGCGCTCCTGCCCTGAGCGCGAGTCTCCGCGCATGACCGCTGGCCGCCGCCGTCGTCTCTGGGTCTTGCCGATCGCGATCCTGGTCGCGGTCTCGCTGGCGCTGTTCGCCGGCTTCTACCTCGTCGACTTCGCGCGCGGTGAGACCGGCGGCGCTGGGCCGCTGCGCAACTACTTCGGCTTCGACGGCCAGATGATCACCGACGCGATCCCGGCGCTGGCCGGCATGACCGCGGCCGTGCTCGGCATCGTCATCACGGTCGTCAGCATCATCGTGCAGCTCTCGAGCGAGCGGTACACCGGCGTCGCGCAGATGTTCTTGCGCGACAAGGTCAACGTCGGGGTGATGGCGTACTTCGTCGTCGCCTGCGTGTGTGGCGTGTGGCTGTCGATGGCGGTCAAGACCAACTTCGTCCCCGAAGCTGCGATCATCGCGATGCTCCTGTTCACGACCTTCGGCCTGGTCGTGATGCTGCCGTACTTCGCGTACGTGTTTCGGTTCCTCGAGCCGTCGAGCATCGTCGGTCGCATCCGAGCCCAGGCCGTCGACACCGTGCTCGCCGCGATGACGGCGGGGCCCGACGATGCCACCGCCGCCCAGGGCGAGGTGCTCGCGGCGATGGAGGAGCTCACCGACATCACGTCCAACTCGATCTCGGGCAAGGACAAGATCATCGCCAGTCGCGCGGTCGACGCGATCAAGGATTTCGTCGTCGGCTACCAGGCCCACAAGGGCACGGCGCCGGCGGCCTGGTTCGAGATCGGCCCCGGCATCCGCGACAACCCTGACTTCGTGGCGATGGATCCCGAGTCGCTGCGCGATCTGGTGACCCGCCGGACCTGGGTCGAGTGGAAGGCGCTGCGCCAGTACCTCGGCATCTACAACGAGGCCCAAGGCGAGATGCCCGACATCAACTATCTGGTCGCGATCGACACCCGCTACCTGGGTGAGGCGGCGGCGGCCCGCGGCGACGCCGAGGTGGTGCGCCTGGTGTTCCGCTTCATGAACTCGTACCTGCGCGCGACCATCAACGCCAAGGCGGTGCGCACCGCGTACAACGTGCTCAACCAGTACCGCCTCCTCGTCGAGGCGATGATCAAGCGCGGCGAGCACGCGGTGGCCGAGGACGCGGTCGGCCACATGATCTACTACGGCCGCACCAGCTACGACCTGCAGCTCGGCTTCATCACCGAGACCGTCGCGTACGACGTCGGGGCGCTGTGCGAGCTGGCCCACCTGCAGTCGAGCGGCGACGCCATGCTGCGTCAGTTCCTCGAGCTCGATCAGCCGCTGCGCGCCAAGCGACAAGAAGGCGGCCTGATCGGCATTCGCAAGGCCCAGGTGAAGCTGGCCTGCTTTTACCTGCTGGCCGGCGCCGAGGGCCGGGCCCGCCAGATCGCCGACGACATGCGGGGTGAGCCGCCCGATCGACTCAAGGCGATCCGCGAGCAGCTCGAGCGCGTCGAGTCGAAGGACTTCTGGGAGATCATCGACCGCGGCCGCAACTTCGAGTACATGCCGGACGTCCAGCGAGCCCAGATGGCGACCTTCTTCGGGTGGCTGGCGGGGTAGCGAGCGAGAGCATTGCTGGTTCCTGCCACCAACGGCGGTTTGTCGGGTCGGGCTAGGGCGGGTATGCTCCAACCATGCGGACGAGAGTGATCGAGCTGGCCGCGGGTCAGGATCGCCGGGCCGCCGACAACCTCCGCACGGTCGCGATGATCGATCCGCCGTGGACGCCGCCGCCGGGCCACCTGCCGCAGCGCACGGCGATCCAGCGCCTCACGCAGCTCTGGCCGCAGGTCCACCGCGCCATCGCCGGTGGCGTCGGGCCTGGCGTCGCGGTGGTCGCGGTCGACACCTCGCGCGATCGGGTGGCCGGCTCGATGTGGATCGCCGCCAAGCCCGGCGCGATCAACGCCGGCATCGTCGGGCGACATGGTCAGTGCGACCTGTTCCTCGACGGCGATGGCTCGATGTCGCTGCGCCACCTCGTGGTCATTGTCGATCCGGCGCGCGACTGGGGCGGGCCCGGCGGCGCCGACGTGCGCTACCGCCTCCTCGACCTGCGCACCAGCACCGCCTTCGCCGACGAGGACGGTCGTCGCCTCGAGGCGATCACCGCGCTGGGGCCAGCCTTCGTGCGGGTCGGCCGGTATCTCTTGTATTGCTTCCCGACGGGGGTCGAGGACTGGCCGGCCGACGCCAGCGCCGCGCTGGCCGCGATGCCCGAGCGCATCTACATCGAGGACCGCGACGCCGAGCCCGACCAGTGGGCGCGGCGCCGGCCGTCGCGCCTCGCCGAGGGCAGCAAGATCCACGATCCGATGCTGTCGAGCATGCGCACGCAGGTCACCGCGGTGCCGGGCCCGTCGCGGGCTCAGCTCGCCCACGACGACGGTCAGCCGGCGATGGGGCGCCTCGAGCTGCGGTCGCGTCTCGGCGCCGACTCGGTGCCGGTCGGCGAGCTGTCGGCGCAGCGTGGCATCTTGCTGGGGCGTTACAGCCGCTGTGATACCGCCGGGGCGACCTCGCTCGCGCTCGAGCGCATCTCGCGCGTTCACGTGTTGGTCGTCGCCATCGACGGCGACCTGTGGATGATCGACGTGGCGTCGACGAACGGCATGTCCACCGACGGCCACACCGTGCGCGTCCAGGCCATGCGCCACGACACCGACGTCGAGCTCGGCGGCGTCGGCACCGTCCGCTGGGTCGCGAACAACTGAGTTTTTTGGGAGGGGCTTTCGCGAGCCCTCCTCCAAAGTGAACCAGGGATCCCCAGGGAGGGCGGCCAGGGATCCCACCGACGATACGCCTTTGATTCTCCAGAGGCGACGGTCACCTACCTGTGCCGCGGCGAACCGTAGGCCCTCGGGGAACAGGCGCTCGAACGCGGTACGGCGCACGGCGTGATCCTCGGCCATGAGCGCGGACTGCACCGAGGCAATCCGTTCAAGCACAGCGGTCTCGGCTTGGCTCACCAGCTCGGCGAGATCGGTGGGGGCGCGCTTGATGCTGGAGATCTGCGCTTCCAGCGTGCGGGCGCGGGCGCCGCGCTGGCGTAGCTCGACCATCAGCTCGGGCACGTCATCGGCCGCGGCAACGGCCTTGGCAAGCCGCCGTTGCTCCGCGTGGATCGTCCGTAGCTCTTGCTCCAGATGGGCAACATTCTCGGCGCGCCGCGGGAGCTGGCCCTCGATCGCGGCGCGGATCTCGCTGGTGACTTGCCCGATGATCTCGGGCGTCAAGACGTGCTGCGCGATGTAGGCGATCAGGGCGCCTTCGACCTCGTCGATCGGTTGGTACACGTTGACGGGGCAGATCGCCGCGCCGAGATCGTGGTGCTGCTTGCAGGCGTAGGTTGGCCGGCTGCGGACGGTGCCGATCGCAATGGCACCCCCGCATGCCTCGCAGCGCGCGAGCGCGGTTAGCGGGTACTTGCAGCGCGGCGACGGGACGTAGCGGTTGGGCGACTTGGGCACCGAGCGGGCGTTGGCTTGGAGCCACACCGCATCCTCAACGATGCGCCACTCGGGACGGTCGGCATTGATGACGGTGCTGGGGTCGGCCTTGACGCGAAGAACCTTGCCGGCCCGCCGCACCTGCGCCTGCCGGCCGTAGATCTGCCGACCGCGGTAGCGCTCATTGCGCACGATCCAACGGACGCCTTCCGGCTTCCAAGGCGTGGGGCCGCCCGCTTGGTCAACGAACGAGACCCCGTTGGTGTTGAGCCGTTGCGCGATCCACTTGAAGCCGTAGCCCTCGGCGCGCCACTGGTAGATCTGGCGAATGTGCGCGGCTTGCTCCTCGTCGATCTCGGCGATGGTATGGGAGCGCTCGCCTTCTTTGACCCGGACATTGCGGTAGCCGTAGCACCGGCCCTGCGCGACGTGTCCGCGCCGAACGCGCGAGCGCGCGGCTTCACCGACGCGCGATCGGATCGCTTCTAGCTCGAGCTGGCGGCCGGTCGCACGGATGAACGTCATGGCTTGCTCGATGGCGGTATCCATCTGCACGCGCTCGTTGTTGATGTAGTAGTACAGCGCCGCGCCGCGGTCCTTGACGATGTCGCGGACCAAGAGAGTCGTTTCGATGGCATCGCGCCCAAGGCGGGAGTCATCGCGGCACACGACCACGTCACCGGGCTTGAGGTTGGCGAGGAGACGACGCAGATCGCGGCGATCGTAGTCGTCGCCGGAAACGCCGTCGTCGGCGTAGACGACGAGCGGCCAGGTTGCGCACGCGGACGCCGCCGCCCACAGGCGGGCGCCTTCGTTCTGCACGTCGAGGCTAAATTCTTGCTTGCCCGCTTCGTTGCTGGAACGGCGACTGTAGCTATGTAGCGTGCTCATTGGTGCATCACTCTCCCGCCGCCCATCGCGCCGCACCGTGCGCCGCTAGAGGAGCGGTCCGGGGGCAACGTCTCGACGCCGTGGGCTATTCCGGGACCGACCCCTGGATCGTCGGTGGCGAGCACCCCGAGATCAGCGAGCGCGCGCCGCGCGAACGTCTCGATTAGGAAGCGCGCGAGCGCGAGCGCGGCGGCTGGCGCGGGAGGCGGAAGATCGACGATCGCCGCACGGTCTTGCTCGCCGGGCTGGATGAGGGCGCACGCGCGGTCAGAAGGGGACATCTTCGAGATCCTCCGCGATCGGGAGCTGGCCCTGCACGTTGTCGCGGGGCGACAGGGTGCCGATCAGGTGATTCTGTTTCTCGATGGCGCGGCCGTCGGCAGGGGTGAGGATGATCGCGACCTCGCACGCGTCGCGGTCGTACCGAGTACCCGGATCGTTGTCCGTGGGCCGTCGGTAGTCGCCGCCGAAGCGGCGCGCGCGCTTGCGACGGTCCCACTTCTGAAAGTGGCGCGTGATGGTGCCGTACAGCCGATCCGAGTGCGACTCGCCGACGTAGACGACCTCGCCGCGCTCGCGAATCACGTAGACGCCGGATCGCTCCTTCAGCTCGCGGAGCCATTCGGGATAGCGGCCCGAGTCGCCGAGCGGGCGAAACGTCAGACGCGGGCGGCTGCGGTTGCGAGCGCGCAGGTTGCGGAGGCGGGGCGCCCACGCGGGCGGTCCATCGACGAGGTAGACGACGATCCGGTGAGGCAGGATCACCGCACGCCCCCGAGAAGCTGTGCGAGCGGCCCGCCGGTCGCGTCGCCCGCGGCGCCGTCGCCGGCCACCGCGCGCAGCTGCGCGATCACCAGGTCGAGCACCTGATCGATCGGCATGCCGCGGAGCGGTTGCGAGGACGGCGCCACGA
>Ga0335394_10002600_pt1 | contig 20364 bp, 12 predicted proteins | sample MAT03_FD_205741 | JGI IMG/M metagenome (GOLD analysis project Ga0335394, IMG submission 205741) | Freshwater microbial communities from Lake Fryxell liftoff mats and glacier meltwater in Antarctica - MAT-03 (spades assembly) (version 2) ...
AACTTTGTAGTCTTTATCGGCTCTGGAGAAGGTGCGGAGGCTGGTGCTAATGCCGCGAATGCGATCGCACCCCACTTTCATCGACGACAGCATCTTGGGCAAATCTTCCACCAGATAATCCAAATCAATATTATCAGCATTTTGCTCAATTTCAGTTCCTGGATCGGGGAACTTTTTCTGATATAATTGTAACTGGCTCATTAGAGCGTTAAATCCAGCATTTGCTTCTGTCAAATTGCCGGCAATAAAGCCGACAGGATTGTTGATTTCGTGGGCGACTCCGGCGACGAGATTGCCCAATGCGGACATTTTTTCGCTTTGCACGAGCTGTAACTCGGCTTGTTGTAAGTCAAAGATCGATCGTTCTAATTCTTGTCCATAAGCTTGGGATTGTTGGTACAGGCGGGCATTTTCTAGCGAGATTGCCGCTTGGGCGCACAACAGTTGGATGACTTCCGTGCGATCGTCCGTAAATGCACCAATTGTCAAGTTATTTTCAAGATACAGCAACCCGATTAATTTACCCTGATGCAAAATCGGCGCGCACAGCACACTTTTGGGTTTTTGCTCCATCAAATACGGATCTGCCATAAAATCGTTTTGTGCTGCTGCATTATCCAAAACAATAGTTGTCAAAGTGCGCTTAACATAATTAACCACAGCAGCGGGAACCTCTTCGCTGGCTGACAGCGGTACCGATATTGAGATGACATTTTCCTTGAGGGAGGCTACAGTTTCGACTGCGAGATTCCCATCCTTCAGCAACAGCAGAACTGCTTTTGTAGCCCCGGCATTTTCTATCACCACAGACATCAGTGCCGCCAGCAATTTTTCTAATTCAATTTCACTCGACAGAGCTTGGGAAGCTTTGAGAATAGCCGCCAGATCGAGGGCTTCGGAAATACTGCTGGTAGATTGAGTGTCTTGAAATGTTTGATGTAAAACTGAGGATCTATTGATTGTTTGGAGGCGGGTTTCTCTGAGTGTAGAACGATTTTGTTTCGCCTGCAATATGGGAGCAAGAAGTTGGGGATAGCGTTTTTCTAAGTCATCAATTTTGGCTTTGGCACCCCAACGAGCATAACAGTAGTAGGCGTCTTGCATATAGGATTGCGCCACTTTTTATTTGCCCCAGTTGAGGTAAAATTTGGCGGCTAGTTCATTTGCGAGGGCTTCTTCTTGGATGTATTCGTTGGCTTTGGCTCCGACGATCGCGCGATCGTAAAAATCTCCGGCTTCATAATTTTTACCTAAAACTCGGAATGTTTCAGCCTCAATGAGTAGATACTTATGGTGAAAATTTTGTGGAGCATGAGCAAACCACTCGCTAAGGTTTTCTTGATTTTCTTTGATATCAGATAGATATTTTTGTTGCTTGCTAGGTTCTGCTTGAGGATAGGCAGCAAGGAGAATCAGTGACAAGTAGAAGTTGTAAACCCCGATGGTGATCAATCCAATTGATGCTCCTATATATTCTCTAGCCATTAGAGCATAATCAAGAGCCACCGTCACATCGTCAAAGAGATAAAGTAAATTAGCTTTAGCAAGATACAGCGTAAACAACGACATATAATTCTTATTACTTTGCCAAAGGGGAATTAGTAGCGATTCATCAAAATCATTCCCAATTAACTTGAGATTATCATTCGATTTACCCTGCATATTTAATGTGAATTGCATCCAAATTTTGGCATATAATAACGCAAAATCGTGATTGTTTTTGACAATAGCAGATAGATACTGGGATTGTTGTTCTTCCACTAATCCCAGATATTTTCCTGTCAAAAACAAATTTTGACAATAGTGCATACAACTATAACTAGCCCATTCTATATCACCCGTTTCAAGTCCACTTTGATATCCTTCTAAATAGGCATTTAGAGTTAATTGAACAGGTTCTTTCCACAACCGAATATGAGCATTAAATAAAACATAAATTTTTGCTTTCAATTTGACAGCATTAAATTTATCTAGCAACTTTAGTGCTAGTTGACCTGCATAATATCCATCCTCAATTCTTCCCTTTTCTGCACATAAAATTATACCATATAGGACATAACTGTAAGCCGCCAAACCGGAATGCCCCCCTTCAATGGAAAGCTGAACCATCGCTAAGATGAGCGGTAGAATTATCTCCGGCTTGGCAATATAAATCGGCGGATAGAGTGCCATCATAATCCGCAAAGCTGCTAATTGATGTTCATCCGTCATCTCAGGAATACGGTCTAAATCCTCAATCTTTGGCAAGTCTGGCCTTGGGCGATCGCTGATATTTTCATCAAGGTAAATCCCCAGTTTTTCTAGTGCTTCTAATCCAGTCTCGATTGACTTCAGCATCAAGCTTTGTAACTGATACGACTGAATTTGCAATTCGTATATCTTCATCTCGTCAAGGACTGTCTTTGCTTGTTGTAAGACAATCTGTGACAAGCTGTCTAATTTCTGAAAATTAGTATTAAGATATTCTGCTTCTGCCGCTTCAATGTGAACTGATAACATTAAGTCATACTGACTCTGCCAGTGTTCTGCTTTTAGCAATGCCAAACTAACGTTTAAGTATCTAACTGCATCTATATAAGCTGTAGCTGCTTTAGCCTTCTGACCTGCGATCAAGTTCAAAGTTGCCAGTTGATCCAGTTGACCTCGATCGCAGATGAGTTCAGCGCCAATATTCAGGTGATTAACAATCTCAAAAATCTGTTTTTCTCGTTCTGATTCGGGGCTATTTTTCAATAGCTGTTGTCCGATTTTCCAATGCGTTGCGTGTTTGTGTTCCTCTGGAATCAAAGAATAAGCAGCTTGTTGGACGCGATCGTGCAAAAATCGATAAGTCGGATTAGCGCTCGCCTTGAAGACTTCTTCGCTATCCGATTGAGTAAAGAATTTATAAATTTTCGTCTTCGGAATCACTAAACCTTCTTGTAATGCCTTCCATAAAGCTGAAGCTGTTCTTCTAGCAGCCTTCTCACTAATAATTATCAATGTGTTCAAATCAAATTCAGCACCAATACAAGCTGCTAACTTGAGCATTTCCTGAGTTTCAATTGGCAATTTCTGTAATTGCAAAGCCATAAACTCCACTACATCATCGGTGAGTGCTAAGGCTTTGACTTGGGCAATATCACATTGCCAATGCCGCATTTCCAAATCAAAGGTAATTAACTTGTCATCATATAATGCTTTAATAAACTGAGTCGCAAAAAAGGGATTTCCCTTGGTTTTTTGAGCGATTAATTTGGTTAAGGGATAGGCAAAATATAATTCACACTTGAGGGTATCTGCCACTAACCGATTTAGATTTAATTCGGTTAAAGATAGCAAATTAATTGTATTAACTATTGCTCCACTTTTCACCAGTTCGTCTACCGTTAACATAAAAGGATGAACGGGGGAAACTTCGTTATCTCGATATGCTCCTAAAATCAACAAATGACTGGCATCATTCATCAAGAGTTGTAATAACTTCAGGGAGGCCGAATCTGACCATTGCAAGTCATCTAAAAAAATCACCAGCGGATGTTCAACACTGGTAAATACTTGGACAAACTTTTGGAATAATAAATTGAAGCGATTCTGTGCTGAACTTCCCGATAGTTCTGTCACTTCCGGTTGTTTCCCAATTATTCTTTCTAATTCGGGAATTACTTCAATAATTACTTGCCCATTTTCCCCCACAGCGTTGAGAATCTGGGTTTTCCATGTTTGCAATTGCAGATCGCTTTCACTCAGCAGTTGCCCCATTAAGTCGCGGAAGGCTTGGACAAATGCACTGAAGGGAATGTTGCGATTAAATTGGTCAAATTTGCCTTTGACAAAGTAGCCTCTTTGCTTTACTATTGGCTTATGCACTTCATTGACAACAGCGGTTTTTCCAATCCCAGAGAATCCCGCTACCAGCATCATTTCTGATGTGCCATTGCCGATCCGCTCGAAGGCTTCTAGTAGGGTTTTAACTTCGTTTTCTCGTCCATAAAGTTTTTCGGGGATGATGAAGCGATCGCACAAATCCCTCTGACCTATTTCAAAACTATGTATTTTACCACTTTGTTGTAATTGACTCAAACATAATTCTAAGTCAAATTTCAGCCCCAACGCGCTCTGATAGCGGTCTTCAGCATTTTTCGCCATCAATTTGCTGACAATCTCCGAGAGTACCTGCGGGATTTCCGGCTTGATTTCATGCAGCGATGGCGGTTGCTTGGCAATATGAGAGTGTACCAATTCCATCGCATCGTTCGATTGAAACGGCAATTGTCCCGCCAGCAATTCGTAAAAAGTCACACCCAAAGAGTAAAAATCAGTTCGATAGTCAATGCCGCGATTCATCCTTCCCGTTTGTTCGGGTGACAAGTAGCCGAGTGTGCCTTCCAACACGTTAGGATTCATCAGGGTTTGAGTTTCCCTTGGCAGCAAAGATGCGATGCTAAAGTCAATCAGTTTGACTTGTTTTGTTTGGGGATTAATTAAAATATTAGCGGGTTTTATATCTTTATGAATTATGCGGTGACGGCAGAGTATATCTAATGTATTGCTGATGTCGATCGCCATTTGCAAAAATTCACTCAAATTCGGTAGAGTTTCCCCTTGTTCCGTCCATGCTTTCAGAGAGATTCCCCCGAAGTCTTCCATTACCAGCGCATAGCTGTTTTGGTAAGCTTCTAAGCTGTATGTTTCGATGATTCCGGGTAAATTGAGGTTTTTGGCAATGGTATATTGATTGCGAAATTGCACGAGTTCGCTGAAGCTGGGATACTCGCTATGCAACACTTTGATGCCGACGGGCCGTTTGTCCGAGAGGCGAGTTCCGCGATAAACTAGGGTGCGATTTCCTGAGTAAATGCGATCGAGCGTTTGATAACCTGTCAATGTAAAATTTTGAGTGGTCATACTTTTATGATTATTCACCTCATCTCCGGGGTATTTGTAGCTTAACAGAAGCAAATTCAATTTCCAGCCCAGTGATTATTAAGTATAATTAATATGATATAGATCGCTCAACTGGTGTGATTTATATCACTGAATAAGGCAATTTTTAAACTCAATAAATTCTCTTTTCATTAAAAATTAAATAGCCAAATCCATATTGGAATCGTGAATAATAAAGTTTGATGAGCGGATTTTATAAAGATAGGACGATCGACTAAATATTGACTAAACTACTTATAGCCTTTCTCACATTCGTGAGATACGAATTTTGACATGAAAAGCTTGCTAGTGTAAGGGTTGTAGCATAACTCAGCATACCTCATCTTTCTGAGAAACGCTATACGTACATCCACTACTTTTACAAACCGCCACTAAATATTAATACTTATTCAGCCTAGCAGATAATTTTCCCGACAGGCCTTGACACCGACAAAAGCGTGTGTCATGATAGTGTTGAGGAATAAATCAACATAGGTGAAAACTATGGCACGGCACGCAAAACAATCATCTCAGGTCAAAAGTTCCAGCAGCCAAGCAGCCTCCAATAATCGCACCAAATTTACCCTCTACAATTTTGCCGGAAATGCCAAGGCATTCTATTTAGTCGATCGCCTAAATCTCGAAAGAACACCAGGCGATATCCCCGAAAAATCCGTCGCCCACAGCATCATCATCATCGATCGTTCCGGGTCAATGTATTATGACTTAAAACCGCTGAAAGAAACCCTGATCAAGCTTTTAACCTTAGACGAATACAACAATTACCAGCTAATTGTCAGCCTAATTTCCTACGCAGACAATGGAGACGTAATTTGTCACTTCCAGCGAATTCCCATTCAAGAAGTGATGAAGTTTGACTCTGAATACATCAAAGAAATTAAAAAAATCCACACCGCTGGCTGTACCTGCATCTCGCAGTCCATGCAGCTTGCTAAATCTCTAGTGAAAGCCGGAGAAGTGACAGCGATAAATTTGCACACAGACGGTTATGCAAATGATCCCAGTGCTAATTCCGAAGCTGCAAAACTAGCAAAAATTTGCGAAGAACTTAAGGACATGGATGTGTTTGCCAACACGATATCCTATGCCAGTGCTGACTTCAAACTTCTCTCGAAAATCGCCAACACCTTATCGGGAAATTGCATCCGCGCTGGCGAAGTCAAAATGGTTTATGATGCTCTTTATGACAGCACTAAACTGTTAGGTGGTTCCGTGGCGCCGCCGCTGGAAGAACCGTTAATTAAGGAATACGATTATCAAGTTTTTGTTTCCAAAACGGGCAAGAAAATCACCGGTTCATCGAGTACGCTGAAAATTTGCGGGCTGAAAGCAGACGATGCAGGACTGTTTTACAAATATCAGCAAGTCACCAAAGATGAGTATGACAAATTAGAAGTTCCGGTTGCTCAAACTGATGAGTCGGTGTTTGCTTTTGCGAAAGCTAACCTGGCTGACGGTAATTTGAATACTGCGAAGTACGCGCTGGCGAGTACCTTCGACGCTACTTTGACCGAAAAACACGCTAAAGCTTTGACAAATGCCCAAATAGCGGGGTTTACGGAGGATTTGGAACGGGCTGTGTTTGTCCCGGATGTGTTGCAAAATCATGTAATTGGCGATCGGGTAAAAGTCAGCGATAAAATTTCCCTGCTAGAGTTAATCAAAATATTCGAGGAAAACAGCAACAGCATCATCATCAACTTAAAACACTTGCAAGAAAACTATCAGCGCAAAGGTTTGAAGCGAATTGAAGGGAAGCGAGACGAAAACGGCAACCTTGTCAAGCCTTTGCTGAAAACAGAATTCTTAGATGGCGGCGAATACGCGCGCATGGGTTCATTTGCGATCAATCAAAATACCGCTACCATCAATATGCTGATTACCAGAAAAGTAAAACTGGTAAAAGTTGAGGATGAAAGTGCGATCGCAGAAGTGGCGGGAATTCTGGTAACAGACCTGAATACTTTCAACAATTATACCATTGTCAGTGACGGCGAAGTTAATATCAAGTCGCTCAGGATCAAAATCAGCAGCAAAGCAGTCTTTGATTTGCTCAAAAAATGCGGTGTAATTGAACAAGACGGCTTACCTGCCGGAGATTTCGACTTCCATTCAGAGTATGATCTTAACTTAGACAGTTTGCCTCTAGTGCCTTTTGACGGACGTTACAGCAGCCTTGACGGAGTGTTTGAGGAACTCGCAAACATTAAAATTCTCTCCAGCATTCTCTCGGCTCATTTGAAGGAAGCATCCGAGAGTTATACGGCTCAACAGTTGGAAGAGTTGAAACAGCACTATCTGTCGAAAAGCCTTTACGTCAACTTTCCGACGACGACGGAGTACACAGAGTTGAAAAGTGCGATCGTCAATGGTACAGTAGATTCACGAGTCAGCTACAAAATCGACATCGGCAGCAAAAACATCCTCAACTTCGGCAAATTGCACTCAGCCAACAAATTTCTCGATCGCCTTTACGAAGTTTACCACAAAAAAACGGGCGAAAAGCTAGCAAAACCCACCTTCGACATCACCTTAGATGAGCCAGTCGTCTTCGCCCACAAAACAGTTTCAGCCCGCACCAAAATCACCAAAGTTGACGACTTAATGAAACTGATCTTCGATGACTTTCTGGGCTTAGAAAGTAACGGAATTGTTAGCGCTACCTTAGCAAAAGTTGGTGCAGACAGTTTGCTGAGACTTTTGCAAGCAAAATGGCAAGAAGAAGATGTCAAGCGAGACGAGTTTGTAGCTGCTTTAGCTAGTGCAAACGAGCGACTGGAAGCTTACGCCGAAAAAGTGTACAGCGAGAAAGTTTCCCCGCTAGTTTTCTATATAGGTTCGACTGGACTTATCCCGGATGAAATGGAGGCAAAAGCGGCGACTGCTGAGGAAATTAATGCTAAATATGGCAACTTGCAATTTTCTAAAGATGAGCAAGAGGGGATGTTTTTTGAAGTCGGCGACTGCATGATTAGCGTGTATGCTAAGAATGAGTATTTCACCGTAGGAAAGTAGGCATTAAGGTGGGTATTTGCCCACCTTGGTTAAATGTCGCTGATTGCGTAGTCGATAGTAATAAATCAGGTAAAAAATATGGATACACCACCACTCCCACAACCAAAACTCGATCGCAAACCGATCACCTTTGACCAATATGCAGCCTACACACCCGAAAAACTAGAACTATGGGATGGTTTCTATAACTATGGAGGGCAAAATCTCACAGGTTTTTATCTTGCAGTATTGGCAAATATGGGCTTACGGGAAGCTGTGCGCCATGTACCGCTTTCACTATGGCTAGAAGCAATTCAAGAGTTAGCTTTCCAAAATCCTCAACTCAACTTTGATACTGAAACTGGGGAAGCTATGGTTAACCGCTTGAATCGAGGATTGGAAGATTTGCAAGCAGTTGCGGAGTATTTGGAAGAACAAGGTTAATCGCGGGCACAAACAGCAAAAATGAAACGCTATTCGTTTATAGTGTAGGGGCGGTGGATGGTGCGGGCCCGCCCTCCACTTAAAACGGAATTTCCTCATCTTCATCTTCCACAGTCTTAGCCGTCATCCGCCAACTGGTAATATACTCAATTTGCACATCAATTTTGTTAATCGCTTCCCCTAACCGCTTTTGAATGTATTGAGTCAGTGTCACCATAAAATCCAACTCAACTCCCACAGATTGCACAAGTTTAGCCAAGCTAGCAAAATCTACCTTCAAAATTGAGGAACTGGATAACTTAAAATGAGGAGTATTTCTTTTATTTTGCACCAACATTGCTTTTTTAATTCGTTCTTTTAGATGCTCAACTTCTGAATCAAGCAACTTCCATTCAGGCAAAATTTCTTGATACCTTTTCCCCAGCAGTGTTAAATCCTCACTCTCCGGTGCCGGCACAATTTTCTTAGTAGTTGATTTTCGCGACTGCTGTACATTAGAATTCAGCCGCCAACTAGCAATATCCTCAATTTCCAAAGATGGATCAGTGATAATTTCCCCTAATTGTTTTTGAATTTCTTTCGTCAGCGTTACCGGAAAATTTAACTCAATTCCCTGAGTTTGCGTCAGTCTCGCCAGCGTCATAAAATCAACTTTCATCGTTATCGAACTGGCAAGCTGAAAATAAGAACTATCTTTGAGCTTTTGCGCCATCATCCCCGCTTTAAATCGTTCTTTAACTTCAGCAATTTCTGAATCTAGCGGCTTCCACTGAGATTCTATTTCCTGATATTTTTCCCCCAATGCTGCCAAGTTTTCCGTTGCGGGTTCGGGGTAAGATTGGGCAAGGATTTCTAGCAGGCGCTGATGCACTCTAGCTAAATAAATCGCGTCCATCTTGGCATATTCTAGCTGCTTTTGGGTGAGGGGACGCTTTGCCCAATCTCCACCCTGTTCTGTTTTATCTACATAAGCAATGCCGCAAAGTGTTTCGATTAATGTTTTGAGCTGTCGGTTGGGTAATGGCAGAATGTAAGCTGGAATTTGTCTCGACATTTTCAAGGTGCAAGTGACATTTTGCGCGTCGTCATTGCCGAGAAATCTGATGTCATAGCTGGCGCTGTGGAAGACTTTTTCAATATCTGGATTGACCATGATTTGGCTTACGAAATCTTTTGCCAATTCAGGTTGATCCAAAACATCTAGTAGAAAAGTGGCATCTCCTGTCAAATCTGTGGAGTCAGCTAACACCTGAATTAGAGATAATCTGGGATTGGATTTATAGTCTGCTATTTCTGTGTCAACCCACAGGATTCTAGCTTGGGAAAATTTAGCGATGAGTGCTTTGATGTCGTTTGCTGCTGTTAAATAAGGCATTTTTACAGACTTTTGCTATTAACTTTAGGCTTATATTATGCTATAGCAATTATCGTGTCAATTGTCAAGTGTTTCTCGGCTCTTAGTGCCTACAGCTAGAGTAGAGTCACCATCCCTACAAAATGTTAACAATTAACACAAGATTTCAAGATTGAGATAAAATTATCATAGGAAAATCGCAAAATCCTAATCCGATTAAATCCTAGCAAAATCAGCCATGTCTGAGCAGATAACTCTTGACCCCAGTCAATACCCGGATACGACACAACTCGTACAAGAAGACGATACTCCCGTGGATAGTTTCATTAACGAAAAACAACAGCGACTGCTTTCAGAAGTTCTCTCTGGATATGAGTTAAATGATGGTATTCCCTTCATTGTCGCAGCTAATGTTGGCATCTTCCGTACTGTCCGCCATCCGGCGATAGTTCCTGATATATTCCTCAGTTTAAATGTGACTGTTGCGGATAGTTGGGATCGGCGAGATGTTCGTTCCTATTTACTCTGGGAATTTGGCAAACCTCCAGAACTTGTGATTGAAATTGTTTCTCCGACTCCGGGGAATGAACTGGGTAGCAAATTCACTGATTATGCCCTAATGGGTGTAATGTATTATGTGGTTTACGATCCTCTCGGTGAATTGAGCGATCGCCCTTTACAAATATTTCAATTACAAGGGGGGCGTTACGTGCCGAAAACCGATACTTGGTTTCCCTTAGTTGATTTAGGTTTAACCCTCTGGCCTGGTGTCTTTGAAAGCGTCAATGATACTTGGTTAAGATGGTGCGATGCTGAGGGGAATGTTATTCCTACTGTGGAGGAATTAGCCGCGAGTCTCTCTGAAACTCAGTCACAGTTAACTGAATCTCAATTACAGTTAACTGCATCTCAGTCACAGTTAACGGAGGCTCAAAATCAGACAAAACAAGCTTTATTGCAAGGAATTCAGTTAGGTTTACAGCTTAAGTTTGGAAGTTCAGGGTTAGAGATTTTTGAAGAAATTTCTGCCATTGACGATCTGAATTTGCTGCAAACTATAACTTCTAGCTTGTTCACAGTTGAGGGTTTAGAAGACTTACGACAAATTTATTTGTCATAAGTTACCCAAAACATCTAGATGGGGAGGGAGGGTTTTGCTTTGATCAACTGCTTTGTATCATGGATTTTCGGCTAAACCCTCCCCTACCAGATACGCCGCACTTTTACCATTCAGATGGGGAGGGAGGGTTTTGCTTTGATCAACTGCTTTGTATCATGGATTCTCGGCTAAACCCTCCCCTACCAGATACGCCGCACTTTTACCATTCAGATGGGGAGGGAGGGTTTTGCTTTGATCAACTGCTTTGTATCATGGATTTTCGGCTAAACCCTCCCCTACCAGATACGCAACACTTTGAGCATTCAACAGCAGTAAGGTGCACCGAAGCGCACCCTACAAACCATTAACTTAGGACTATTCTGCCGCTTCCTCGGATGCCGCTTCTTCGGCCGATTCCTCACCCGCAGGCGGCACCAAAGCCACAGCTACGATCGAATCATCCTCATCCAAGCGCTGCACCCGCACGCCCGTTGCAGTGCGCGATTGCCTAGAAATTGCACTTACAGCCTGACGGATAATAATACCTCGGTTGGTAATAATCATCAACTCATCGCTGTCGTTGACAATTCGCAGCGCAGCTACCTGATCCTTGCCTTTTTTAGACTTGAATTTAGTAGCTGTCAATCCCTTGCCAGCGCGTCTTTGCAGGCGGAATTGAGAAACTGGAACCCGCTTACCGTAGCCGTTGGTAGTGATTACTAACACGGAAGGAACTTCGCTACTAACTGCGATAATTTCCTCGGCTGGCAGTTCTAATTCTTCCTCTTCCAATTCTGCATCTTCAGTTTCCAATTCAGCTATTTCGTCGGCTCCCTCAAATTCCGAATCTTCAGTTTCTAACAAAGCAATTTCGGCTCCCTCAAATTCCGAATCTTCAGTTTCTAACAAAGCAATTTCGGCTCCCTCAAATTCCGAATCTTCAGTTTCCAGAGCGGCAATTTCGGCAACAATGGAACTCGGCAAAATGTCCATGCTGATCAACTCATCGCCCGATCGCAATTTCATTGATTTCACACCCCGAGTCGCGCGGCCAACAGGGCGCAACTGTTCATGATTGGTGCGGAAATGAATCGCCATACCTTGGCGCGTACCGATGATGATGCTGTCACCAACTTTGGCTCTCCGTACCCAGCGCAATTGGTCGCCTTCTTCTAGAGAAATTGCGATTAATCCGTTAGTGCGGATGTTGCCAAAAGCTGAAAGTGCGGTTTTCTTGATGTAGCCGCCGCGAGTCAACATCACCAAGTATTCTTCGCTGGTGAATTCTGTCACTGACACCATAGAAGTGATTTTTTCTTCTATAGGAATCGGCAGCAGTTGTACCACGGGAGTGCCGCGGGCAGTCCGCGAACAGATGGGGATTTGATAAGCTTTGACAGAGTAAACTACGCCCCTGTCACTGAAGAACAAAACGCTGTCATGATCGCAGCAGGAAAGGAAATGTTCTACTCCGTCATCTTCTTTCATTTTCGCGCCTGCTTTGCCGCGAGTAGCGCGACTTTGGGCCTCGAAAGTGCTGACAGGCATCCGCTTGATGTAGCCTTGCTCTGTGATCAGAATAATTGCTTGTTCGTTGGCAATTAAATCTCTTTCATCGATTTCGCCTTCAGCGTGTTCAATGATGCTGCGTCTAGGAGTGGCGATTTTGGTTTTGATTTCAACTGCTTCGACTTCAGCGATTTCTAAGATGCGTTCCCGGCGCGCTAAGATATCTTCCAAATCGGCAATTTTTGTTCGCAGTTCTTCGTGTTCTTGCTGAATCTTCTGCGCTTCTAAGGCTGTCAAGCGCCGGAGCTGCATTTGCAGAATTGCATCGGATTGCTGTTCGGAAAGACCGTAATTATCGATCAATTCCTGTTTCGCTGCTGCGGAGTCGGCAGCGGCACGAATTAGGTGAATAATTGCATCTAAGTTGTCTAGGGCAATTAATAAGCCTTGCAAAAGATGGTCGCGTTCTTCTGCTTTGCGGAGTTCAAATTGAGTCCGGCGAGTAATTGTCTCAATGCGGAAGTCGAGGAAGACATTGAGGAATTGGGAGAGCGTCAGTAGTTGGGGTTCCCCATTTACCAGCGCTAACATATTGGCTCCAAAGTTAGCTTGGAGGGGTGTTTGTTTGTAGAGGTTATTAAGGACGACGCGGGGATAAGCGTCGCGCTTGAGTTCGATCACGATGCGCATTCCGTCTCTATCGCTTTCGTCGCGAATGTCGGAAATTCCATCTAATCTTTTGTCGTTTACTAGCTCGGCAATTTTCTCAATTAACGCTGCCTTGTTTGTTTGGTAAGGCAATTCGGTGATAATAATTGCTTCTTTGTCGGGACGGCCGGGATGTTCGATGGTTTCAATGCCGGCGACTCCGCGCATTGTAATCGAGCCGCGCCCGGTGGTGTAAGCATCGCGAATGCCGCCTCTGCCGAGAATTTGCCCTCCGGTGGGGAAGTCTGGGCCGGGGATGTACTGCATCAATTCCAGGTCGGTAATTCCTGGATTGTGGATTAGGGCTAAGAAACCGTCAATTATTTCGCCCAAATTGTGCGGCGGAATGTTGGTGGCCATCCCGACGGCAATCCCGGAGGAACCGTTGAGCAAAATTTGAGGGATGCGGGCTGGGAGTACCAGGGGTTCTTGCTGGGAACCGTCGAAGTTGTCGCCGAAATCAACTGTTTCGGAGTCGATGTCGCGTAGCAAAGCGTCGTGAGTCAGCGAGGTGAGGCGACACTCGGTGTACCGCATGGCTGCGGCGGGGTCGTTGTCTACTGAGCCGAAGTTGCCGTGGCCGTTGATTAGGCGTTCCCGCATGGAGAAATCTTGAGCCATCCGCACCAGCGCATCGTAAACCGCTGTATCTCCGTGCGGGTGATATTTACCCAGCACCTCCCCGACGACGCGGGCGCATTTGCGGAATGGTCGATCGGGTGTCAAGCCCAATTCGTTCATGGCGTAGAGAATGCGTCGGTGAACGGGCTTGAGACCGTCCCTAGCATCTGGTAGTGCACGACCGACAATTACGCTCATGGCGTATTCCAAGTACGATCGGGACATCTCATTACCCAGATCCGTCGGGATTATCCGCGACTCAGAGATACTCATAGGTTGAAAAACTCCGTTAAAACTTTAAATTTGACCGCCATAAATCCCAAAAATCCGATAAAATCGATTTGGATTCAGTAGCTCTGTCAAATATTGCAAATTACTCCTCAAATTATATCACGATTTGTCTTGAAATTTATCGAAAAGTCGCCAGAAAAATTAATGCACGAAACAAGCACAATTAGTAATTTGGTAGTTGGTGATTTAGTCATCAATTGGGAAAACCTAAAAAGTTTGTTTTAGACAGACAGCAGAAGGCATTGCTAAGGATTTTTTCGGGCATACAAAAAAGAGAATGGGTGCTTGAATTCTCGAATTATTTAATCTAAAATCTAAAACTTGTGCTGAGCCCCTCGGCGGAGTATCTAAAATCTAAAATCGATCGACCATCTAAAATCGAAAATATAAAATCTAAAATCTGCTGATGCTACCCGTCATCTACTCCGAAGATTTCTTGCTACACAAGACTGGAATGCTTCACCCAGAGCGACCAGAACGTTTAACGGCGATCGCCAATGCTCTCTTAGCTGCTCCCTGGGCCGAGCGCCTGGAATGGCAACTACCTACGCCAGTAGCCGATCGCGAACCAGAACTGTTCTCGGCGATCAAAAAAGTTCACGCGCCAAGATACATCAAAGAAGTCGAACATTTGGCTCGTCGGGGAGGTGGCTACCTCGACGGTGACACGCCGATTTCTGCGGAAAGTTACGATGTAGCGCTGCTGGCGGCGAGTGCTTGGCTCGATGGGGTCGATCGAGTGTTGGCAGGAAACGCACCAGCTTTTGTGCTGGCGAGACCTCCGGGACACCATGCTGAGAGTGCGCGCGCGATGGGATTTTGCTTGTTTTCCAATGCTGCGATCGCCGCTCATTACGCCCTGGAACAGCCGGGAATCAACCGCGTCGCCGTCCTCGACTGGGACGTGCACCACGGTAACGGCACTCAAGCTTTGGTGGAAAACTGCCGACAAATTGCCTATTGTTCCCTGCACCAATCTCCGTGCTATCCGGGAACGGGAGATGCCGACGAGCGCGGCAGCTACGACAACGTGTTGAACATTCCCCTGTATCCGGGCGGCGGCATTGCTGAATATCGGAGCGCTTTTGAATCTCAAGTTGTACCATTTTTGTCAAATTTTGAACCGGATTTGTTGATTGTCAGCGCCGGTTACGACGCTATTGCGTCTGATCCGCTGGCGAGTATGAATCTCGCCCCGTCAGATTTCGGTACTTTCACCGGATATTGTCTACAAATCACCCGCCGCATCGCCTTCGGTTTGGAGGGCGGTTACGCGCTGAAAGAGTTAGCCGAGTCGGTGGTGGCGACTATTGATCGATGCCTTAATTAGCTGGAAATTTGGCAGACGTTGAGAAGGGGTTAGGGCGGGATTGAGAGCTTTTGAGGCCGATCGCGAAAGTTGAGATTTGCCGATCGGGCGATCGGTCTTCTTCCCTCCTTCCCTCTTCCCTCTTCCTTCTTCCTTCTTCCTTCTTCCTTCTTCCTTCTTCCTTCTTCCTTCCTTCTGTGACAACCATCACAAATTTAAAAGATCCGAGTCACTTGACATCACAGTCTCGGTCACAGATTTTTAGCGCAAAAATCACACCGTGTCAATGTTTTCGATCGCCTTTGCAGCCGATCGCATAGAGCATAATAAAATTATTATCAGCCTGTAAAAATTTTATGTGTCTCGATCAATTAGGAGGTTTATCATGTCAGTATCCCAGATGACACTCGAAGAGTTATTTGGTCAGGTCATGTTCTCCAGCGTCGTGACTCGCCACGACCGGAGACAGCTCAGATCTGCACTCTTAGAAAGAACGCTGAATGACGACGAGTATGCAATCATCAACCGACTGCTGTACAACGTGCGCCGCGGTTGGGTGAAAATTATTGATTAAAAACGCGACCACCAACTCTCTTTACCGGAGTTGAAAGTATAACTTGCCACCTGGGAAAGTTTTCCGTATTTAATACTGGGATCGACTGTTTGATGTGTTTGAAAGCGGTGTTAATGATGAAAATCGCGATCGACATCAGCCTAGAAGTAGAGATAATTATAAAACAACAGGTTTCGGGTGCATCTCTACTGGTTAAAAAAATATGAGTTTTGAGTTGCTAACTTCCAAGTTAGAATTAACTCAAAACTCATAATTTTGGGAAGTTGAAATATGAGATTTGAGATGGGGAAAGACTGAGGGCGACCGGGTTGGGAAGCGCGATCGAGTTGAGATTTTTTCAACGGATATCAAACACTAAAACTATCAGCAGTTTCCGGTTGAGGAGGATTGTGCGATCGCCACAAGCACAGGAAGTCGGAATGTGCGATCGCCCATTCCGGCAAATTCAGCCCAGAAGTGTCAAAATATTAACAACCAGTTCATCCTTAAAATATATGGCTCCCGCCGTTTTAATAGAAAATCTTCAGAAACGCTACGGCACAGTAGAAGCCGTTAAAGATGTTTCCTTCAAGGTAGAACCGGGGGAAATATTTGGTTTGCTAGGCCCCAACGGTGCAGGCAAAACCACAACCCTGCGGGTACTTTGTACATTGAGCGCGCCCGATAGCGGACGTATTGAAGTTTCTGGCATTTCAGCAGTCAGTCAGCCGAGAATGGCCAGACAGAAACTCGGCTACGTCGCCCAAGAAGTCGCTCTCGATAAGGTGTTGACTGGCAGGGAACTCCTGCAACTGCAAGCTGCGCTTTACCATTTGCCGCGCCACACGATTAAAGGGCGGATTGACGAAATGGTGAAACTCCTGGGTTTGGAGGAGTGGGAAAATAAAAAGACGGGCACTTATTCCGGCGGTATCCGCAAGCGCCTCGACTTAGCTGCTGGATTGCTGCATCAGCCGGATGTTTTGGTGTTAGACGAACCGACTGTCGGGCTCGATATTGAAAGTCGGTTGGTGGTGTGGAATTTCCTGCGGCAGTTGCGGGAGGAAGGCACGACGGTGTTGATTACTAGCCATTATCTCGAAGAAGTGGATGCTTTGGCCGATCGCGTGGCGATTATTGACAAGGGTACAGTAATTGCAGAGGGAACGCCGCAGGAGTTGAAAAATCGCGTTGGGGGCGATCGGGTGACTCTGCGAATTCGGGAGTTTTCGCCACTGGAAGAAGCCCAAAAAGCCCAAGCTTTAATGGAATCTCTGCCTTTTGTACAAGAAGTAATTATCAACAGCGCCCAAGGAAATTCTCTCAATTTGGTGGTAGGTGCACAAAGTGACGCGCTTGTCACCATTCAGCAAGCATTGAAAGATGCGGGACTTCCTACTTTTGGGATTGCTCAATCTCGCCCCAGTTTGGACGATGTTTATTTGGCAGCTACGGGCAGAACTTTGTTGGATGCGGAGTTGGCGGCGGCTAGCAACCGCGATTTGAAGGCAGAGCAAAAACAGGCGATGCGGTCTTAATTTGAAGGAAGAGGGAAGAAGGAAGAAGGAAGAAGGAAGAGAAAGCCTTCTTCTCTTTTTTAGACCGTCCGGCGGTTGGAAACCGCGTCTACACAAACGAAGTCTACCTTCGCAGACAAGCGAGATAAGTTAGCTATAATTTTAAGAGTGAATCGAAAAATACTATAGTGATTTTGGGAGATATTAATAAATGAATCTTGTTTTGGAAGTTGAAGCGCCTCCGTTTCGAGAAGATGTAACAGGTGCTATTCGGGTGGGAAACTCAAGAGTTCTGCTGGAATTGGTGATTCGAGCTTTTCAGGATGGTGCGTCGCCGGAATCAATTGTGCAGCGTTATTCAAGTCTCTCATTATCCGATGCCTATAGCGCGATCGGCTATTATCTCCGACACCAAGAAGCAGTAGAAGCTTATCTGAATTATCGCGAGCAGTTAGCGGAGTCCGTGCGATCGCGTTTGTTAAGCATTCAACCGGATCTCAGCGTTGTGCGATCGCGTTTGTTAGCCCAAAAACAATCTTGAGGGTTAACTATGCTACGGCTGTTGAGCGATGAAAATTTTAATGGTGATATTGTTCGAGGGCTTCTCCTGCGTCATGCAGACCTTGACTTGCTTCGGGTTCAGGATGTTGGTTTGCGAAAAGCAGATGACCCAACAATTCTCAACTGGGCGGCAGAGAACGATCGCATTGTGTTAACCCATGACCGCGCAACTATGCCTGATTTGGCTGGCGAACGGTTGGTTAATGAGGAACAAATGTCAGGTTTGTTTGTAATTAACGATCGAATGCCAGTCAGACAAGCTATTGATGAACTTCTGTTGCTCGTTAACTGTAGCGAACAATCGGAGTGGAAAGGACTGGTGTTGTATTTCCCTTTGTAATTTCAATTTGAGGGATGAGGTTACTGACGATTCCCTAGGGATAGCTACGCTTAACGCACTTTTTGATGAGAAGAAAGGGCGATCATTTTTTTACACATCTAAAACTTGTTCTGCTGTCAGCACTAATTCTGGGAAAGTTCGGGAAATAATTCGCTCATTTCCTCGGAAAGCAGTCATTTGATAAACGCGATTTTCATCAAGCAGGTAAACAAAAACTGTAGGTACTTTCGGATTACCTAAATAATCCCGACTTCCCAAAGCTAAATAATCGACAATCCAGTATTCCGAAATTCCCAGCCGCTGATATTCATCCAGCTTGTCGATATAATCATCTTCCCAATTTGTCGATACAACTTCTACAACTAATTGCAGCGGTTCAGTTATGGCTGAGTAGGCGAAAGGCTTCGATTCCCAGAGAGTTTTATCTATTACACTAACATCAGGATGGCGGCCTTGTTCTCTACCATTTGAGGTTAAAGTCCTCACCATAAATCTACCAGATACCCTATAATTGAGGGGGACGCGATCGATTTCTTTATCAAACTGTTTGACAAGGAAATCGGCAATATCCTCGTGCAGTCTTATTGGTAATATTTTCACAATTTCTCCATTAACAAGTTCATAGCGGCCTTCTTCCTCTGGAAGTTGCTTGAGGAATTGCTCAAAAGTGAGATTCTGCTTAATTTGGGTAGGAGTTACGGTCATGGTTTATTCTCATTTAGCTATATTTTTAAGACTATCCTGCAACTATTTTAACATACTCTTTTAACACAGGCGGCATCGTGAAAAAGGTTTCAGCTTCACAGCACAATTTTTCGATCATTCCCCGTCTTTCTAAGGATTGTATTGCTTTAAATGATTCGGCTGGCGATCCTTGACATTTGGCAATCAATTGGGTAAGCGAGACAGGTTCAATTTCGTTGCTGATTTGAGCGATCGCCTGTTTCTCTATTTGCGACAATCTCTGATAATGCTGCTGTAATATTGGGGTCAATTCGTCGCTTAAAAAGGCTGGTTCGTAACTCAAGTATTGAGCGACTTTCCCGCCGAATAGGTTTTTGATTGTTTGAGCCGTTAATTTTAAATATAGTGGATTGCTGCCATAAAATTTTATCAAGATCGGCCATTTTTCCTCATCGAGTAGACTGCTGTCTGTGAGGATGGCGCTGGCGGCTACTTCGCTTAAACCGTTTAATTGTAAAAAACGTACTTCTGAGCGATCGGGGGTGAAGGTGAGAATGTCTAAAGGTGCTTCCCAACTATTGAGGATTAAGCAACTGTTGTGGGAGAGTTCTCCGATGAGTTTAAATAGGGTTCCGTAATTTTCATATCCGGGTTTATAATTACCTGCAATTTGCCCGCTGCTGAGGATTTTTTGCCCGTCATCTAAGATGATGAGACAGCGGTATTCGCGCAAATATTCTATTAGTATGGACAACTGTTCGTCGATGTTGTCGGGGAAACCCCCCCCTTCGCCCCCCCTTGGTAAGGGGGGGTTGGGGGGGTGTTGATCGGAGAGAAATTGAATGAGGTGTTTGAGAGTTGTTTCGAGGGGTGGGGAGGTGCCCAGACTGTGCCAGATGATGCGATCGAATTGAGTTTGAATTTGCGGGATGAGGTGACGGGCGATCGCGCTTTTGCCGATACCGCTGATTCCTGTGATGGCGACTAGGCGGCAGTTTTGCTCTACAATCCAGGTTTCGAGGGTGGTGAGGGGGGATGAAGTGCGTGAAGCGAAGCTATCCCGTAGGGAATCGTAGAAGGTTCTGAGAGTCGGTGCATCTCTTAAATCAAATCGCGGTTTTTGTTCGGTGTCGTCTTCAGTTGAGGTTTGTTCAGGCGGTGATTTTTGTTGAGCGTTTGGAGCGTGCAATGCGTCAGCACAGACGTGGATGTTACTTTTTTCTACAAAGTTAAAATTGCCGAAATTTGAATTTGAAATTTGATATCTTTCCATTGTGGAGCGGAAGTTAGATTTAGTTACATTTTCTCTTAATAACTTTGACAAAATTTTGAATAATTTTGAGGTAACATCCCTAGTGTAACCCTCACTGTAGCCAGATTCCTCGGCGATCTGAATGTATGTCTTACCTTGCCAAACACCTCGCAGTACAGTCTCTTCCAGATCGGCGAGGTGT
>Ga0335394_10002603_pt1 | contig 20357 bp, 22 predicted proteins | sample MAT03_FD_205741 | JGI IMG/M metagenome (GOLD analysis project Ga0335394, IMG submission 205741) | Freshwater microbial communities from Lake Fryxell liftoff mats and glacier meltwater in Antarctica - MAT-03 (spades assembly) (version 2) ...
ACGAGGGCACCGGCGTCGGACTCACGGTGACCCGCCAGTTCGGCCGGATGATGGGCGGCGAGGTCAGCGTGGTCAGCGAGGTCGGCCGCGGCTCCACCTTCACCCTGCGCGTCCCGGTCAGCTTCGTCGGATGACCGCCTGGCCACCACGGTGGCCGGTAGCTCTTCGCGCTCGACATCACCCGCAGCCAGACATACGTCGGCTGCATGCCCGCGCTCCGCCTGCGTCCCGTCGCGGTCGTTCTCGCACCCAGCGGATGATTTGCACCCACGATCGCGCGCAAGTCATCCGTAGAGCCTCACCAGGCTCACCCAGATGCCCCAATTCCCCAATTCCCCAATTCCCAATCTCCAATTGACAAATTAATCGTTTCCAATCTCGATTAATTTGTATATAGTGTCCGAGTTCCGATCACATTGATGCCTTCGACCTGACGCCGGATTTTGTGTTCGGCGCGCGGGTACTTCGGCGCGGCCTCCTTGAGGTCGCCGGACCTCCGCTCGGGCGCTCGTTCCTGTGAATCTACGATTCAGGCACGAGCGGCTCCTCACTCCTTCGCAGAAAGTCAGAACATGGCAATCAATCCCGGCCAGGAACTCGCTACCCTCGACTTCGGCAATTTGATCGGAGGCCCGCTGGTCGCAATCATCACTGCGCAGAGCATGGCCGCTCGCGCGACCGCAGATTTCATCAAGACGGTGGGCTTCGACGCCGACAACAAGCCGATCTACGTCGACTTCACCTACCCCAAGGAGACCGTGCCGTATCAGCCGGCCCAGCCGGGCCAGCTCAACATCAATGTTACGGCGGCGGGCTCCGGGTACTCCACCCCGCCGGCGGTCACGTTCACCCCGCCCTTGCCGCCGGGCGCGACCGCGACCGTCATCCTCGCCTCCAGCGGGGTCGCGAGCATCACCGTCTCCGGCCTGGATACCAGCTTCCCGGACCCGAGCGGCACGACCGTCTCGATCGGGGCGTCGCCCGCGGGTCCGGGCGCCCAGGCGACCGCCTCCGTCTCTGGGACCGCTGGCGCTGGCGCCGTGCTCCCGGTCTACACCCAGATGCAGATCTCGGTGCCGATCCTCACCATGCTGCCCATCCCCTTCATCAAGATTGACTCGGTCACGGTCGACTTCAACGCGAAGATCACCTCCGTCGAGACCCGGGAGGAGAGCTCGGACCTCGCCATCTCCGGCAACCTCGAGGTCAAGCAGCGCTGGCCCGGCGGGTCCGCCAAGCTCAACGTCTCCTGCTCCTACCAGAAGAAGAACTCGAGCGGCTCCAGCGTTGAGCGCACGTACTCGATGGCCGTGCACGTGGCCGCCTCACAGGACGAGATGCCAGCCGGCATGGAGAAGCTGCTCTCGATCCTCGAGGGCGCGATGAAGTCAGTGCCGGTCTTGACGCCTTGAGCGCCGTGGGTCATCGTCTGGCGCCCGGCTCGACTGGAGTTCTTCATGGCTGATCTCAGCGAATACCTCGGCCACCTCGTCTGCGAGATTACGCGCTCGCGCGTGATGGCCGACCGTGAAACCGTGCGCCTCGCCCAGGAGTACGCGTCCGACGCGGGCGGCCTGCTGCGCCACTTCCCCGTGCCGCGCATGCGGCTACCCTCTCTGGAACTCACCTTACCCGTCGTGGTGTCCGACATCCCCGACGGATACGTGGAGGTCACCAGCACTGATCCGAAGCGCTTCGCCGTGATGCTCTTCGAGCAGTTGGGGCCGGCGCTGGCGAAGCATTCGATCAAGATCGACCTCTCCGCGATCACCAAGATCATCATGGCGGACCCCATGCTCTCGCAGGGCCGCCTGGCCGCCGATCTGGCGGATTCCCTGAGCGCGAGGATCTTCGAGCAGGTCCGCGACGCCGAGCAATCCGGCGGCAAGAAGCCCAAGGACCCGCCCCCTCCTCCCTCGAAGGAGACCGCGGAGCGATTCGCCAAGATCGCCGGCCTCATCCGGGCGCAGATATCGAAGTTCCTCGAGGCGCTGCCGCGGCGGCCGGCCGGCATCAGCATCGACGGCAGGTCGGCCGCGGTGAAGCACATCGGCGACATCGGGATGGTCGTCAACATCAAGATGATCATCACCGAGGAGGCGATGGAGATCCTGCTCGCGCCGCCGACCGACGGCGACAACGAGCGCCCCCGCATTTCAAAGCTCGTCCCGGAATAGAACATGCAGATCTTGGTCACCGAGCTGCTCGACGAGGTCGGGGCGCTGTTGCGACAGGGCCCCGATTTGGTGGGGTCCTATGAATCCGCGGGCGGCGAGTTCGTGCGGCGCGTCCACGATTGGCTCGCCTCCGCCGAGGTCGTGCTGCAGAAGCATCGACGCCCCCAGGTCTCCACGATCGCCGGCATCCGGGCGCAATTGAAGGCCGCCGCCGACGGCGCCTTCGACCTGCAATCGATCCGCCTGCCGACCGCGGGCGGGACGCGAAAGGCCCACCGCGCCGTGGCCGCGCTGCTGTTCAATCAGGCCCAGGCCGCGCTCCGCGGCGTCCACGAGACCGTCGCCGCCAGCCGCGAAGAGGCGCTCAACTATCTGCGCCAGATGATCGTGCTGTCCTTGCAGAAGAAGACCTTTTACCCGGTCTGGAACGCCGGCACCGACCGCGGCCGATCCATCGTCGGGGTCTGGCAATCGATGTTGGCGGACCCCGACGCGGTCACCGCCGGCCGCCGGGTGCTGTCTCTGGTGAGCTACCCCGACGTGCTGCGGCTCATCGACGAGGTCACGACAGAGTGGAACTTCTGACCCGTCGCCTCCGCCGGCTTCGTGTTGCGGCTACATCGCCGCGGCCTTGAGCGCGTCGGCGATCGCGGCCTCCTGGGCGTCCATGGTCGTCAGCAGCGAGGTGCAGGGGATGTAGTCGGCGACGGTGATCTGCGACTCGGGCCATTCACGAAAGCCGACGGAATCGGCGCGCAGTTGGACCTTACCGACCCACGGCACGATGCGGGTCGGTGAGACGCCGGGGCGGGAGACCAGCGCGAGCACCAGGCAACCCTGGCCCTGACGCGAGAGCAGCAGGCCGACCGACACGCCGACGCAGCCGGACTTCGGGCACACGCGCTCGGGCTCGGGTCGGAAGTCGATCGCGCGGCCCGGGAGGTGCTTCTCGACCAGGACGCGCATCTGCTGCTGCAACGCGGCCCCAAGGCCGCGGTTGTCGTCGACGATGTCGCGCGGGATGATCCTCGGCCAGAGGATCGTCACGCCGCCGGCGGTACCCGGAGACTTCGAGACGTGGCGCTCCTCGAGAGACTCGGCCGCGGCCGGGGCGGGGGCCACGGCGGGGCGGGGCGGGGCGTTGGCGGCCGAAGTCGCGGCCAGGGACGGCTGGGTGGGCGGCGGCGCGTCGACCGTGGTCGGCGCGCAGCTCATCAAGATCGCAGCCAGGGCCAGAGGGCTCGCGTTGCCGGGCGTCGTGCGCATGCCCGCAGTGTACCCGAGTTGGCGGCGGCGATGGGCCTTGACGCGCTCGCTACCCCACCGGTCGCGGGCCAAAAGCCGGGGACCATGGCGGGTCCTTGAAGTAATGTTGCCCCTGCAAGTACCTTGCGCTGTCGTCGATTCGGGTCGGGTCGACCGACAACGGCAAAGTGGTTCGACCGCGGCGAGCACGACGGGGAGCCGTAGTTGTGCGAGGGCCCGCCGCCGCCCTGAGCGCAGCTCTAGGGGGCAGGGGATCCAAGTCCGTGACGCTCGCGAGGGATCCGGCGTGTGATCGCGCGAAGGCCGAATGGACGCCCGTCGTGGCCTCACGGAGGACAATTGGCGCGCGCGAGGGCGCCCGTTGCCGGGGCCGTGAGAGCCCGGCATTACGCCTGTCGGTGGCGAACCCGACTGCACTGTCACGCTGGGCCCGGCAAGCGTCGGCCTTGATCGCCAGCGTGCGCGACGACGCGGTGCGCGACGAGCTGCGCCTGCGCTTCGAGGAGCGCGCCGCGATCTGCGAGTACGACGGCAAGCTGCCGCGCGCCGAGGCCGAGCGCATCGCCTACGACGCGCTGGTGTCGGCCGCCCGCGACCTCGCCGGTCACGTCGCCTGAGCGCGTCATGGACCTTCGTGTACGACGGCGATCGCGTCGAGGTCGAAGCCACCGCCGCCGCCGCCGCACCAGGTCCGCGCCCCGTAGTAGGCCTCGCCGACGTCTCGCAACCGGACATACTTCGCGCTGCTGAGACCGACCTGCGCGAGGTCGAAGGCGTCGCCGCCGGCCGTCGCGGGGTCGGTCGGATCGATCGCATTATCGGGGCCAGCGAACACGCGGGCGACCCCGGCGCAGCCGAGCGGCGGGTGGTCGCCGAGCGGGTCGCAGGGGAAGGCGTGCCAGGTCAGCCCGTCCGCGCTGACGAGCACCCGCGCCGGCTCGACGAAGGTCGACTTGCCGACGGGCAGCGGGTTCTCGAACACGATGAAGTCCGCGCCGGGTCCGTCGACGATCGCCGGCGCGGCGAAGTACACCGTGATCTCGCCGCCGCAGCCGAGCGACAGCACGTCGACGCTGCCGGTCCCCTCCGGCCCGGCCTGCGGCGGTCCGAACACGACCTGCGGGAACCGGTCCTGACCGAACATGGCCCCCTCGGGGCTAAACGACTCGACGCAATCCACGAAGGCGTCGCTCGGCCCGACGCCGGGCTCGCAGGTGAACGCCACCGGGCTGTCATCCATGTCGAGCGGGTCGGCTGTGGTCGCCGCGGTGGTGGTCGCTGTCGTCGTCGCTTCGCCGGTGGTGGGCTCGCCGGTCGACATCTCACCGCTCGTCTCGGCGGCGCTGGTCGCGACCTCCGACCCGGGATCGGTCGGGCTGCAGGCGGGGAGGGTGAGCACGAGCAGGAGCCGTCGCATCGGCCGGATGGTAGCGGCTCGCGCGCGCGACGGGGGCGACGTGCAGGTGTGTGCAGGTGGCACGAAGGCCACGCTCACCGGGCCCGCGCCTGTTGCGCAGCACCCGCGAAAAACCGCCGGGGGGCGTGTGAAGCGGTGATCCTCGGCGGCGAGACCTACGACCTCGACAGCAAGACCGTCGTCGCCGACCAGGACCGCTGGCTCACGCACCTGCCGCTCAAGTGAGCGTCAGGGGCCGGCGCCCAGACCAGCGATGGCCGCGTCCAGGGTCCGCGCGAAGCTGCGGCCCTGATACACGCCGCGGATCTGTCCGGCGGCGTCGATGAGCACCAGGTGCGGGTACATGCGCACGCGAAAGCCCCGGGTCATGAGCCCGTGGTCGTCGAGCGCGATCGGGAAGCCGAGCGCGTGGGCATCACGATAGGCCGAGACCAACTTCGGTACATCGCCGTCGCGGTCGGCGTTGACGGCGATCACCCGCAACCCCGGGTGACGCCCGGCGAGCTCGCGGTACATCGGCATCTCTGACTTGCACACGCCGCACCAGGTGGTCCAAAAGATCAGGAGGTGCGGGCGGCCTTCGATGCCCTGGAGGTCGGCGGTGCGCAGGATCCCGCCGTCCAGCAGCGGTACGGCGAACTCGGGCAGCGGGTCGCCCGCGCTCGCCGGCGCCAGCGTCGGCCACACGCGGACCAGACCCACCAGGTCGCGCCCGGCACACGCGAGCACCAGCGCCGCCACGGTAAAGCCGACCAGCGCCGCCGCGCGCGGCCTTGCTGTCCCCGGGGACAGGTCGTTGGGCGCGAGCGTCGGGCGCACGACTCTGGCGAGCACCAGCGCGGCGACGGCCCCGAGCAGCGCCGGGAGGTACGAAGGACCAGGCAAGTCGACGACAGCCGCCAGCAAGTGCCCGCCGGCGCCGATGACCAGCATCGGCACCAGGCACAGCGCTGCGCGATGGGCCCGCGTCGGCCCGAGCAGCCACTCGACCGCCGCGCTGGCGAGCAGCCACGGCAGCAGCGGCCACAGCCCCTGCACCAGCCCGAGCAGCCCGCCCAGGCCGCCGAGCGCCCACAGGTCCGCGAGCGCGTCGCCGAGGTCGGGCAGGCCGACGGCCGCCAGCCAGCTCAGCGCGAGCACCGTCGCGTCGTGGCGACCTGCACTTTCGGGCAGGTCCCGCAGCGTCACCCGCGGGGCCACCAGCATGCCACCGACCCGCCGAAGGAGCGTCGTCATCCTGACCCCGTACGTCGCCGGGCCGCGGCGACCAACGCGGGTGCGAGCCGCCGGCCGGCCGCCACGCGTCGCAGCTCCGGGGCGCGCAGTCGATGCAGCAGGCTCATCGCCAGCGGCAGCGGCGTCGCCGGGTCGAGCACCAGTTGGACCTGCGCGGCGTGCGATCGCCGTGTCTCGGGCCGCGGGGCGCCGCGGGTGCTCGGCGTCCGCGGCAGCTCAAGCTGCCGCGGCACCCCTGCGGGCGGCGGCGGCGGGCTGAGGACGAGGGCGCGTCGCGGCGCCGGCGGCAACGCGAGGGTGGGATCCCGCTCGTCGTCCCAGTCGTCGCCGATCGGCAGGTCGAGGTCGTCGAGGTCGTCGCTGGCGTCGAGCGCGTCGCTGGTGTCGTTCGCGTCACTCGCCGGACCCGGCAACTGGAATCTCCGCGAGACGCGGGCCAGCGCATCGGCGTGGGCGTGGCCGGCGGCCCGCGCCGTCGACTCGCGCGGCCCCGGCACGACCCGCAGCGACAGACCCGGCGCAGCGATCTCGCCGAGCTCCGGGAATGGGTCGTGAGGCCCCGAGCGCAGCATCCACGCGGTCGCCCGCGCGTGCGCCTCGGGGCCGTCGTGCAGGGTGGCTCCGGCGAGCGCGCGGCGCCAAAGCTCGGCGAGGCCAGCGAGCGACTCGCGGGCGCCGAGCTCGAGCACCGCGTGGGCGGTGGAACGGTCGCAACACGGGTTACGCACCAACTGCTCGGCGATCGCCGGACACGCCAGCCAGCGCCGCTGGTTCTTGGCGATCGCGCTGCAGACCATCTCCGGCGCGGCGCGGGCGAGCACCCCGAGGGTGGCCGCGTGTACGCGCGGGTGATGCACGATCAGGCGCAGGGTCTCGGGGTTGCGGATCCGTCGGCGCGCCATCATGTCCAGCACCACCGGGGGCAGGTGCGGGTCGGCGAGCGCCGTCATTAAGACCGCCGCCGGCAGCTCACCAGCGGTGCGACTGGCCAGCTCCGCGAGCGTCGGTCCGCCGCGCACCCACAACTGATACAGGGCCAACCACGGCTCCGAGCCGGCGAGCGGGGCGAGCCCGCGGGCGACCATTTCGCGGGCGGGCAGCGGGGAGTCGGGCGCCAGCAGGCGCGCGAGTCGGGGCCCGAGTTGGGCGTCGTCGAGGCCGGCGTGCTGCAGCACCACGACGACGACTACCACGGATCCGCGCGTGCATCGCGGCGCGGCCTGAAGAGCGCCGGGGCCCCCCGCGCGCGCCCGCATGTTACCGTCACCGTCGTGACCGAGCCGAGGAAGCCCCCGGACGACGACGACGACCTCGCGGGCCATTTTCCGGTCGCGGCGAGCTCGCTGATGGCGATGCGTCTGACGCCCGAGATGCGGCGCGTGATGCAGGCCGCCAAGACGACGACCACCCATCCCACGACCGACTTCCTGCCGCGCCCGATGCCGCAGTACAAGCTGTCGCTGCGCACCTGGTCAATGCCCGTGCTGGCGATCCTCGGGCTCGCTGTCGTCATCTTCGTCGTCGCGTTCTGGCTCAACATCCTCACCGACCCCCCCGACAGCGGCAACGAGGTCAGCGCGAACGGGCTGCTCCAGGCGATCCTCTTCCAGGACGTCGACCAGGCGCGCAACACCCTCAACGGCCTCGGCGAGGTCATGGCCGCGGTCCTCGGCCTCGCGCTCACGGTCTCCAGCATCATCGTGCAGTTGGCCGCGACCCGCTTCACCCCGCACATCACCTCGCTGTTCTTTCGCGCGCGCACCAACCTGCTGGTGCTCGGCTTCTTCGTGACCGCGACGGTGTTCGTGGTGTGGGTCAACTTCTCGATCAGCGCGACCTACGTGCCCCGCTGGGGCGTGCTGTTCTCGATGATGCTGATGACGGCCAGCCTGCTGCTGCTGTTCCCGTACTTCGCCTACGTGTTCGACTTCCTCGACCCGGAGAAGATCGTCGGACGCATCACCGCCAACGGGCTCTACGCCTGCACGCCGATCCGCGGGCGCGCCGCCCAGGCGGTCGACCGGCGCCAGTTGCAGTCGATCGAGGCCGTCGAGCACCTGACCAACATCGGCCTCAACGCGCTGCAACAAAAGGACAAGAACATCGCGTCCAGCGCGATCGACGCGCTGTGCCACTTCGCGGTGCTCTACGGCGAGACCAAGGCCGGCATGTTGCAGGACTGGCACAAGGTCGCCCAGTGGAACCGCCAGAGCCCCGACTTCGTGTCGCTCTCGGCCGAGGCGATCGAGGACCTCAGCGAGCGCCGCACCTGGCTCGAGTGGAAGGTCCTGCGCCAGTACCAGATGATCTTCGGCGAGGGCCTCTCGCAGATCAAAGACGTCTGCTACCTGATCGCGATCGACACCCGCCGGCTCGGCGAGGCCGCGGCCCGCCGCAACGACCTCCAGGCCCTCGACCTGGCGATCAAGTTCTTCAACACCTACCTGCGCGCGACCTTCAACGCCAACGACATCCGCACCGCGTACAACACCCTCCACCAGTACCGCCAGCTCGGCGAGATGATCGTCCACGAGGGTCGCGCGATCATCCGTCGCGCGGCCTCCCGCTCCGAGCGCGAGCAGCTCGAGGCCCGCGAGCGCGCCGAGATCCTCGAGCGCCGCGCGATCGACCTGGCCAGGTTCATGCGCTACTACAGCGGCGTCGCGTTCCAGCGCGGCATGGTCTTCATCGCCGAGGTCATCGCCCACGACATCGGCACGCTCTGCGCCGAGGCCTTCCGGGCCAAGAGCGCCTGCCACCAGAAGCTGCTCAACTACTTCCTCGCCGTCGACGACGTCACCGAGTCCGCCGACCAGCAGAAGGCCCTCGGCGGCGTCCGCCTCGCCCAGATCAAGCTCGCCACCACCTACCTGCTGCACGGCGCCGTCCACCTCGCCAAGCAGGTCGCCGACGACATGGCCGGCGAGGACCACCGCCGCCTGCGCGGCATGTGGCAGAAGCTGGCCCGCCTCGATGACCGCGAGTTCTGGGAGGTCAACGACCGCGGCGTCAACTTCGAGTACCTGCCGCCCGAGCAGAAGGCCGTGCTCCCGCGCTTCTTCGCGTGGTTCGAGGGCCTGCAATTCGAGCAGCCCGACGACGACAGCATGAACAACTCGGTGCGCCTGCAGCCCTGAGCCGGCGATCGCATGCGCCTCCATCACCTCGCGCTGCGCGTGACGGACCCTGTCCGATCGGCCAGGTTCTACGCCGGGCTGCTCGGCCTGCGCGAGCTCAAGAGCCATCACGATGAGGATGGCGTGCGCGCAGTGTGGCTCGCGCTCGGCGACGCGGTGCTGATGCTCGAGCGGTCGCTGCGGTCGCCAGGCCCCGCGGACGGCTCGGGCCACGTGCTCGTGCTCGCCTGCGACGACCTCGCGGACGCGGCCGCGCGCCTGGCCGCGGCCGGGGTCGAGGTCGGCGATCGCACCGAGTTCACGCTGTACTTCGCCGATCCCGACGGCCACCGCGTCGGCCTGTCGGCGTATCGCTTCGAGTGACCGACCCTCGGCTTTCGTGTTCACGACGGCTATGGCGACGCGCCGCTCAAGTTCATCGGCACGGCCGATGACAAGGGCGTGTGGACCTTGCGCGACGTACCGCTCGGCACCTACGGCATCGCCGTACGGGTCGCCGGCAAGTGGCAGATTACGCTCGGTGAGCGCGTCGGTCAGGGCATGAAAGAGGGCCAGGTCTACAACACCGGGTCACTCGCCCTCGACCGCAAGTAACGACGTTCGCGCGGAGAGGGCCCGTTTCGGGCCCCAGCCCGATCGTGATACTCACGCCCATGGCCAAGAACCTCGCACTCCTCGCCCTCATCCTCGGCGTCGCCTCGCTGTTCCTCCCCATGACGCAGGCGCTGGGCGGGCAGATCACGGTCGGCGCCTTCCGCGGGACCGAGACCAACCTCGTCGGCGCGCTGCTCCTCATGGGCCCGTCGACCTTCGCGGCGCTGTTCGGCGCGACGCTCGGCCGCAAGCGCTTCGGTCGCGGCCTCGGCTCCCTGCACCTCATCTTCGGCGTGCTCGGCCTGCTCATGTGCTCGATCATCCTCGGCGATGAGAACGTCGCCAGCGGCATGGTCCAGGTCGGCATGGGCACCTACCTCGCCACCGCCGCCGGCCTGCTCGTCTTGATCGCCGGCCTCGTCGGTCTCATCAAGCCCGACCCCAAGCGCTGAGCCCCGCAGCGAGCCGCGCGTCACGCTCGCGGACGTTCGACTCCCACAACCACGGCGCCAGGCCACATGAAAGCTGCACGACCAGCGCGACCACCAGGCCGCGACTGGTCGTGTGCTTTCGACCCGAGCCGAGCGCGAGCGAGACGAGCGCCCAGCGCAGGTGAATGACAACAGAGGGATCTGGCGGCCGGTTGCGCGTGTGCATGTGCGACGCATTGCAACGCCGGTGCCAGCGAGCTTCATGGGGCTGGTGGTCGGTCGCCACGACCCGCAACGGACATTGTGTCGCGGCGGTGGAGGCCGGACGAAAACCTGTCGCGCCGGCTCAGGTGCGCCGGGCGTCACGCGAGATCGCGGTCAACACCTCGCGCAGGCCCGGACGGTCGGCGCGCGTCAGCGTCTCCGCGAACGACAGGCCCAGGCGCTGCATACGCGTAACGCGGGTGGTGCTCCTGGCAGATGCGCAGCGCCTCGCTCGTGTTCTGAAACAGCCAGCTCTCGACGCTCCAGAACGGCACGAGCAGCGCGAGTCGCTCGAGCGCGGAGGTTCGGCCGCGTCGGAGCAGCAACGCCTCGACGCGAGCACGCACCTCCTCGTTGAAGCGCCGGACGTTCTCGCAGAGGTCGACGCCGGCCCGGGCGAAGTGCAGCCGGCGTTCGTCGAGGCCGGGCTCCAACAGCAAGAGCAGCTTCTTGGCGACCGCCGAGATCGTCTTGTAGGTGTCGTCGCCGGTGTCCTCGGTCAGCACGAGGACCGACAGTCGCTCGCTCACCACAGGCCCCAACTGCGCAGGATGTCGTTCACGTGCGAGATGCCGACCTTATAGTCGCGGTAGAAATTCTCGGACTCCTCGACGGTCATGTTGCGCCAGACCATCTGCTCGCGGCCGTTGTCCTGCTCGGTCGAGCACAGGATGAAGGTCCGTCGGACCTCCTCGGCGCTCTCGAAGCCGAGGTTGTCGAGGAGCAGCGGGCTCTGCGTCGCCAGGAAGGCCTGCCGGTCACCGATGCGATCGATGCAGGACGCGATCATCGAGTGGTGCATGCCGTTGGTGAGCTCGTCGGCGATAATGGTCTCGGGATACATCGCCGCGTAGTAGAAGAACGCGAACATACGCTGCTGTCCGAAGCTCAGCTCGGTGTGCATGAGTCGGGTCTTGTCGGTGCGAGTGAAATAGAAGCGGAGGTTGCCCAGGCGATAATCCCAGTGGTGCAACGCCTCGTTGCGCTCGCGCAGGAGCAGCCCGACGTGCAGCGTGGCGTCCTGGAGCCCGAGCGCGGCGCTGATATCGGCCAACATGGGGAGATGTTGTGAGTCCAGCCGATAGTCGTCGCGTTCGGGATCGGCACGGATCTGGCCGGCGAGCGCCTCGGCAGCCTCCGACGGGAAGAAGTCGGTCACGGCCGGATACACCGCGCCGGACGCGAGGAGGACCATGCTGATCTGTCGCTCACCCTCGGGCAACTGTGCGCGGAGCCCTGACTCGAACCAGTGCGTCGACTCGTCGAAGCGGACCGCGCTCTCGAGGAACTCACCCGGGACCGAGACCTCTTCGGAGGCATCGAGCAGCAGCGCCTCACGCAATTGACTGGCGGCGGCGCCGATGGCGAAGCGGTGGCTGTCCTCGACCCGGGGCTCGATGACGGTCGTTTTGCCTTGGACGACCGTGGCGCGGTCGCCCCGAAAGGACACGCTCATCGGCGCGTGGTCCGCGAGCGTGAACGTCACCCGGCTCAAATTCTTCGGCTCACGACCTGCGGCCTTCTTGCGATTGTCGGCAATGATCTCAACATCGACGTCGCACGCATCCGCGCCGTCGGCGAAGCGGTAAGCGACGTGGAGATCGTCGTGGTTGGCGTTGAAGGAGCCCCAGAAGATCTCTTCGAGCAGCTTGAGCAGGGTCGTCTTGCCCGAGCCGTTCACGCCCAGCAGCACGTTGAAGCCGTCGTTGAAGACCAGCTCCGTCCCTGGCTTGACGCGGGGGAACTTGTGGATCGTGAGGCGCTTGAGCTTGAGCATCGCAGCCGTTCGTGAGGTGAGGATGCCTGCACCCGCCGCTTCAGGGCAAGCGGGTCGCGGGCAGCTCGCCGGTCGTCAGCTTGACCAGCAGCGCCTCGCGGGCGCGGACCAGCGTGCGCTGGAGCTGGCCGTGGGCGGCGATGCGGGCGAAAGCGGGGGCGGTGCGGCGCTCGAAGGCCTCGGCGAGGGCGTCGGGCGGGCGCGGGACGATGAGCGTCTGCATGTCCTTCTGGCTGACGTGGCCGAGGCCGGTGGTCTGGCGGCTGCGGGCGAGCTGGACGAAGCGGGGCTGGAGCTCGCGCAGCAGGCAGTACGTGAATGCTCGCCAGCGCGGGGCGGGCGGCACGACTTTAAAGATGTGTTGGTTTAACCAGGCCGGGCCGCCGTGCCACAAGAACGTCCCGATCGAGGTGTGCGGGTTGCCGGACCACGACATCAGCAGGTCGTCGTCATCGATCGCGCGGGCGCCTGGCGGGTCCGCGGCCCAGCGGGTCTGATCGGTGATGCCACGCTTGATCTCGCCGATCTTGATGACCGGCTTGCCGTGGCCAGACAGGCAGAAGTCGTCGCCGGTGAAGGGCGTACCGTTCTGGAAGCTCGCGCAGGCGGTCAGCGGGACGGCGCGCCAGCCGGTCGGCAGCGGGCCGATCGGGCCGGCAGCGAGCGCGCGGGTGGCCGGGAACAGGGCGGCCTCGCCGAAGCTGGTGCTCAAGTGCAGCTCGCCGGCGGCGCGGCTGTCCGTTGGGGCATGTTCCATGAACCAGGTACGAAACAGCAGGCGGACCAGGCGGTCGAGCTCGTCGTTCATGGTCTGCGCGAGCGCGGCGCGGGCGTCGAGGTGGCCGAGCGCGCGGGCGATCGCCCGTTGCTGGCCCAGCGGCGGGAGGCGCACGGGGGTCTGGCGCAGCACCGCGAGGTTGGTGTGCGGGACCCCGGCGGCGATCGTGTGGCGGGCGACGTAGTCGCGGATCTCCGGGGTCAGCAGCCAGTAAAAAATGTACTCGGGGTCGGCGCGCGCGGGGTCGACGGTGATCTTCATCTGGCTCTGCGACAGGATGAAGCGCGGCCACGGCGTGCCGTTCGGGACCAGGCCGACCTGCTCGAGGGTGCCGCGCTGGGTGACGACGACATCACCCGGCAGCGCGGTGTGCCGCGCCAACTGCTCCGCCTTGGTCGGGCTGATGAACACGAGGTCGTCGGTATAGAAGCGGGCCTCACCGGCGCCGAGGTTGGACCCGCGGATCACGGGCACCGCGGACAGGCCGCGGGTGTCGGGCAGGTAGGGCACGTAGTCGGCGCGTCCGAGGTCCGAGCCGAACGGGCCGCCGGCGATCGCGTGGGGCCCTGCGCCCTTGATGTCGTCGAGGGTGCAGGCGATCCAATCCTGGGGGAGCGCGGTCATGTCGGGGGACGCAGGTGGTCGAGCAGCTCGCCGAGCAGGTCGTCGAGCTCGCGGGCCTGCGCGAGCTGGCCGCGCAGGGCGGCGTCGATGTCGGCGAGCTCGTCCGCGAAGGGGCGCTGCGGGGTCGGGGGGTCGGCCGACGCGATGTAGCGGCCGGGCGCGAGGATGTGGTCCAGCGCGGCGACCTCGGCGAGCGCCACAGACCGGCACAGGCCGGGCACGTCGACGTGCGTGCGCTTGCTGGCCCCGGGGACAGGGTCCCCGCGCCACGTGTGATAGAGGCCGAGCAGGCGTTCGATCTCGGCGGGCTGCAATTCGCGGTGGGTGCGGTCGACCATGCCGCCGAGGTCACGGGCGTCGATCATGAGGATATGGCCCCGGCGGTCGCGCAGGCGCGGGTCGGCCTTGTCGCGGGCGAGCAGCCACAACGATACGGGGATCTGCGTGCTGTAAAAGAGTTGGGCGGGTAGCGCGACCATGCAGTCGACGAGGTCGGCCTCGACGATCGCGCGCCGGATCTCGCCCTCGCCGGCGCTGCTGGTGGTCATGGCTCCGTTGGCGAGCACGAAGCCGGCGAGGCCGCGCGGGGCCATGTGATGGATGATGTGCGAGACCCACGCGAAGTTGGCGTTTTGCGCCGGAGGCGCGCCGAAGCGCCAGCGCGGGTCGCCTTGCAGGCGGGCCGCGCCCCAGTCCTTGGTGTTGAAGGGCGGGTTGGCGAGCACGTAGTCGGCGCGCAGGTCGGGGTGGAGGTCGTGGTGGAAGCTGTCGGCGTGCTCGGGTCCGAGGTTGCCGTCGAGGCCGCGCAGGGCGAGGTTCATGCGAGCGAGCCGCCAGGTGGTCGGGTTCGACTCCTGCCCGAAGATCTGCAGGGCGCCGTGCTGGCCGCCGTGCTCGACGAGGAAGCGGTCGCTCTGCACGAACATGCCGCCCGACCCGCAGGCGGGGTCGTAGACGCTGCCGCCGGTCGGCGCGAGCATGGCGACCAGCAGGCGCACGACGGAGCTCGGCGTATAGAACTGGCCGCCATTTTTCCCCTCGGCGGAGGCGAAGCGGGTCAGGAAGTACTCGTAGATCCGGCCGAGCAGATCGCGGCCACGCTGCTCGGTCTGCGCGAGGTCGGCGAACAGGCGCACGAGCTCGCCGAGCAGCGGGCCCTCGAGGCCAGGGCGTTGATAGATCTGCGGGAGCACGCCGCGCAGGGCCGGGTTCTCGGCCTCGATCGCGACCATCGCGGCGTCGATCGTGCGGCCGAGGCCTGGCTCGTGGCTGGCCGCCTCGATCGCGCGCCAGCGGGCCGCGGGCGGGACGAAGAAGGCCCGGGGGTTGGCGTAGTCGGCGGGGTCCTCGGCGGGCAGGCCCTGGGCGGTCAACTGGGCGCGGCGGGTCTCGAAGGCGTCGGACACGTACTTGAGGAACAGCAGGCCGAGCGCGACGTGCTTGTACTCGGCGGCGTCCATGTTGTTGCGCAGCTTGTCGGCGGCCTGCCACAGGGTGGCCTCGAAGCCGAGCTCGCCGCGGCGGGCGGGCGCCTCGGGAGCGGGCTTGGCGGGTTTGCGGCGGCGCAGGCGCGTGACGTTGGCGGGCAGGTCGTCGTCGTTGTCGGGGATCGATGGTGGACCGGTGACCGGCGTGGCCTGGTCGGCGCGGTCGATGGGGGCCACAGCCCGGAGCTTGAACGGCAGTTGGGTGGGTTCGGACGCGGGTCGTGGTTCGGGGCCCTGCGGCTCGGCGTCGTCGTCGGGCCCGAAGGCGATGCACTCGGCGAGCGCGGTGGGGTCGCCAAGCTCCGGCAGGCGGTGTGCGCGGGCGATCGCCCGCAGCTCGGGCTCGCTGAGCAGCGCGAGCAGGTCACGGAAGCGGCGGTCGGGTAGCATCGCCAGTTGGACCTGGAGGTCTCGCTTTGTGCGTCCCGGCGTGACCCCGAGGCTGCGGGCCAGCTCGGCCAGGCGGGGTCGGGCGAGCGCCTCGAGGACCGCGTGCTTGGGGATGTAGAGCATGGTCGTGCGGGGTTTTACGACATTTGCGGCGCATCGAACACGCGTCGCCGCGGCTTGGGTTCGGTTGACAGGTCAGGGGAAGCAGAGCATCGTCGATGTCGACATGCACGATCCAGGAAGTTGGCGTGCACGTGTCGAGAGTCGCGCAAGCAAGTCGGAAGCGAAGTAGAGAATGTCGAGAAAACTTTTTGTTGGTGGTCTGAGCTGGAACACGACGGACGATGGCCTGAAAGAGGCGTTTAGTCGGTTCGGCAACGTAACGGAGGCCAAGGTCGTGATGGACCGCGAGACCGGTCGTTCCCGTGGATTCGGGTTCGTGTCGTACCAGGAGGCCACGGACGGCGCAGCCGCCCAGCAGGCGATGGACGGCGCCTCGCTCGATGGTCGCTCGATCCGCGTCAACGCGGCCGAAGACAAGCCCCGCACCGGTGGCGGCGGCGGCGGCGGTGGTGGCGGTGGCGGCGGTCGTAGCTTCGGCGGCGGCGGCGGTGGCGGCGGTGGCCGTGGTGGTGGTGGCGGTTACCGCGACCGCGACTCCAGCGGCGGCGGCCGTGACGACGACTACGGTGGCGGTGGCGGCGGCCGTGGTGGCGGTGGCGGTCGCGGGCGCTGAGCCCTGGCGCATGAAAAACCCGGGCCCTGTGGGGTCCGGGTTTTTTGTGGCTGAGATCTGTGCGGCTCGTGGTTCGTGGGAACCCCCAACGAATCTCAACGAGACGAACCAACGAAAAGAGACGCTGTCCCTGGGGGTCAGCGTCTCTTGGGCTCCGGAGGAGCGAAGCGTCTAGCGCTTGCTGAACTGGAAGCGGGCGCGGGCGCCGGCGCGGCCGTACTTCTTGCGCTCGACCTTACGGGAGTCGCGGGTGAGGTACCCGGACTTCTTGAGGCTCTCGCGGAACTCGGCGGCGACGTGCAGGAGGGCGCGGGCGATGCCGAGGCGGACGGCGCCGGCCTGGCCGGACAGACCGCCGCCCTTGCAGGTCGCCCAGATGTCGTACTTCTCGCGCGTGCCGGTCGCGTTGAGCGGCTGCTCGATGAGCTTCATGTTCGTGGGGCGAGCCAGGTAGGCGTCGGCGTCACGATTGTTGATGACGATCTTGCCTTCGCCCGGGAACAGCCACACGCGGGCTACCGCACGCTTGCGGCGGCCGGTGGCATAAAACTTCATGGTGTCTTTGGCCATAACTGATTACGCCTGCTCAGGAGTGGGGCAACGTGTGGGGCTTGGGCTGCTGGGCGCTGTGGGGGTGCTCCCCGCCGGCGTAGACCTTGAGCTTGCTGTACGTGGCGCGACCGAGGGGCGAGCGCGGGAGCATGCGACGGACGGCGATCTTGATCACCTCCTCGGGCTTCTTGGCCAGCATGTTACGCGCGCTGCACTCCTTCAAGCCGCCGGGGAAGCCCGAGTTGAAGCGGTACAGCTTGTCGTCGAGCTTGGTGCCGCTCAGGACGATCTTCTCCGCGTTGATGCAGACGACGAAGTCGCCGACATCAAGATGCGGGGTGAAGATGGTCTTGTGCTTGCCACGAAGGATGTTGGCGATCTGACTCGCGGCGCGTCCGACGGTCAAACCTGCGAGGTCGACCAATAGCCAGTCACGGCGGATATCTGCGGGGTTGGGGTAGTGGGTACCCATGGGAAGCGGATGGATACGCGAGGGACCTGGGGCTGTCAAGCGCCCGGCTGGGCGGTCAAAGTGGGGGTAACGGGCGTGAGCTGGTCATTGCGGGGGGTTGGGCGGTCCTGGGCGAGCCGCTGGCGGGCGCCGCGGGGGTTGGACGGGGCGTGTGAGCGATGACGGGTACGAGCGATCTCCGGCGGAGGGCCCGGGCGCGGCTGGAGAGGATGGCAGGCGACCCGAGAGAGTGGACGAGAATGGGGGAGATGAGGGGACGGGCGCGCTGGGCGACCGCCCGGGAAGGGTGACATACTGGGGCCGGCGTGACCTCGGCCGTCAAGATCCTCATCGCGGACGACTCGGCCAGTGACCGCGCCGCCGCTCGCGGCATCCTCGTCGATGCTGGGTACAGCGTCGTGGAGGCGACCGACGGGCAGCAGGTCCTGGACATGTACCAGCGCGAGCGCCCGGCGATGGTGCTGCTCGACGTGGTGATGCCGAAGATCAGCGGGCTCGAGGTGTGCAGGATCCTCAAGGCCAAGGCCAGCGGCTACCTGCCGGTGCTCATGGTCAGCACCCGCAACTCGGTCAACGCCCGGGTCGAGGGCCTGCGCAGCGGCGCCGACGATTACCTCGGCAAGCCCTACGACAGCGAGGAGCTGCGGCTGCGGGTCGAGGTGCTGCTGCGGACGCGCGCGGCCTTCGACGTGCGACCCGAGGGCGCCGCGGGCGTGCCGGCGGATCCTCCGGCGCGGGTCGAGCTGCCGACCGAGGAGCTGCACCGGCGCATGCAGGAGGAGTTCGCGCGGGCCGAGCGTTACAGCGATCCGCTGGCCTGCCTGCGCATCGAGGTCGATGGCAGCGACGAGCGGGCGGCCGGGTTGACGGCGGCGCTGCGCGGGGTGATCGAGACCCACGTCCGCAAGATTGACCTGGTGATGAAGATCGATGAGCGCGGGTTCTTGCTCGTGCTGCCCAACACGCACTTCCCCGGCGCGCTGACGGTGGCCGAGCGGATCTCCCGCGAGACCCGACGACCGCAGCGCGGCGAGGCCCAGGCCGGGTTCACGGTCTCGATCGGGGTGTCCTTCTTCCCGAACAAGGACACGCACACGCTGCAGGACATGCTCGAGCTGGTCCACGCAGCGCTCGACCGGGCCCGGCGCGAGCAAGGCGGCAAGATCTGCCTGTTCCAGCACCAGGGCTATCTCTACGCCCCGGACGATTGAGGGCTGCCATGATGCTGCGCCGCCATCCGATCCCCCCCGTGCGCTCCGTGCTGATCTATCCGCGGGAGGATGGACGCGCCAGGAACACGCTCATTGACTCCGTTGAATTCCTGCGCCGCGAGGGCGTGGCGGTGGCTGTCCCGAAGGACATGGCCGAGGGCGCCGTGGATGGCGCGACCCTGGTGGCCGCGCAGGCGCTCGCCGGGGTCGACCTGATCGTCGCGCTCGGGGGCGACGGCACGCTGCTGCGCGCGAGTCGCTGGGCCGCGCGCGCGGGCATCCCGGTGCTCGGCATCAACCTCGGCGAGCTCGGGTTCTTGACCGCATACCACCGCGACGAGGCGCTGGTCGGTCTGGCGGCGGCGGTCGCCGGCGATCTGTCGTGGGAGCCGCGCATGCGCATGTACGTCGAGGTTCGCCGCGGTGGTGAGACTCTGGCGCGCGAGACGGCGTGCAATGACGCGTACATCAAGCACGGCGACGTGCCGCGCCTGCTGTCGCTGGCGACCCACGTGGCCGGCCAGCACATGGCGACGTACAAGGCGGACGGCCTGATCATCAGCACGCCGATGGGCTCGACGGCCTACAACCTGGCCGCTGGCGGCCCGATCGTGGCCCCCGGGACGCAGTGCCTGACGATCACACCGATCTGCCCGCACAGCCTCACACACAGGCCTGTGGTGGTCCCGGGCGAGTCGGAGATCCGCATCATCTACGCGGGACCCGGGGACATCAGCGCGGCGTTCCTGACGGTCGATGGCCAGCGCAGCGTGGAGCTGCAGCTCGGCGACGTGGTGGTCGCGACCGCCGCCGAGGAGCCGCTCAAGCTGTGCCCGCCGGCGACCAGCGTGTTCCGCGTGCTGGCGACCAAGCTCGGCTGGAACCGCGGCGCCGCCGACGAGTGAGGGAGGAAGGAGCTCACAGGCACAGGGTATCGAGGTCGTGCGACGCCAGCGGCCGACAGTTGCACACGCGCAGGCCTTCGAGGCGCGAGTCCTCGAGCCAGTCGAACGCGGCGGGGTACCGGACCACGATCCTGGGCCGTGGCGCGTCACCCACGAAGGTCACTCCGCGATAATTTACCCGCGGCCACTCGACGCCGCCGTGCAGGCGCGCGACCGCCAGCACATAGTCGGCCAGGAGCTTGCCCTGCCGAAGTTGTCCCGGCGCGCCCTTTGCCGAGCCGCTCTTGAGCTCAAAGAGGAAGACCCAGAGTTCCGAGTCCTCGTCGGAGACGACTGGCCGCGAGTAGAACACGAGGTAATCGCAGAGTTGGCCTAACCCCGGCTTCGTGATGTCGAACAGCGGGAAGAGTCGATCGACCGCCGACATCTTGACCGCTGGCACCTTGTCGGGCCGGATCATCAAAGCTTTGCCGCTTTTGTTGAGCCTGAGCTCTGGACAGCGGCTCTTCGGGTCGGTCTCGCGCAGGGTCAAAGCGCGCTCGTCGTACACGCCGGGCCGCAGGACGCCGCGGATAGCATCGATGACGCTCGCCATGGGCCCCCTTACTCGGATTCGGCGAAGATGCGGCTGTAGATCGTCTGCGCGTCCCGGTTCATGCTGTGAAACGCGTCCTCGAAGGTCTTGATCTCGAAGCCGGTCTCCTTCACTTCAACCGGCTTGCACATGCCGTCGCTGACCAGATATACGCCGACCTGCTCGGGCTTGAGGATGGAAGCCTCGTCGTAGCCGAGCTCCTGCCGGACCGCGGCGGCCTGCGGCGTGTCCCGACCGAGCATCAGGAGATTATTAAACTCGCCGATGAGATAGTCGCTGTGCGTGCTCATCATGACCTTGATGCCTCG
>Ga0335394_10002605_pt1 | contig 20335 bp, 11 predicted proteins | sample MAT03_FD_205741 | JGI IMG/M metagenome (GOLD analysis project Ga0335394, IMG submission 205741) | Freshwater microbial communities from Lake Fryxell liftoff mats and glacier meltwater in Antarctica - MAT-03 (spades assembly) (version 2) ...
AACATCATACAACAACATCATACAACAACATCATACAACAACATCATACAACAACATCATACAACAACATCATACAACAACATCATACAACAACATCATACAACAACATCATACAACAACATCATACAACAACATCATACCACACAACAATACAATGATATAAGGATATAAGGATTATACAAGGTATACTACATATAAATAGAATAATATAAGGATCATATAATATATGTGATTATATTTAACTTGTGGGTGCTAATATATATTTATAATTAGAGAGATCGAATTGTTTTAATACTGACATATCTTCCTGAATAGCATTCTCCTTCTTAACGACGAACTTCTCTCTATCTTTACCAATTATCGTTATATACTCACCCGACTTCATTATAGCATCTCTTAATTCTTGGATATTAGTTACTTTAATATTATTAAATTCTCCGATGATGGAACCTTCTTTGAAAACACGTGTATGTGATGCTTCAGTATCTGGAAAGATTTGATTTACCACTAATACAGGTTCGTATCGTTTCTTTCCTTTAGCATATTCTTCTAATGATTGATCAGATCCAATATGATTCATAGTAAGTTCACCAATAGAAAGACCAGCTACTATTTCATATTTATAAGGAGTGATACGTGGATATATTGGATTTCGAATACTTGATAGTTTATATTGAAATGTTGTAGTGATACTATACATATTACATTTAGTATCACCAGGTTTACAAGCTATCTGGTCCGTATTTTGACGACATATTGTGAGAGCAATCTTCCTTCCCACAGGAATAATATCAAATAATTCCTTTAAAGATAATTTACGACATGGTGGGAACAATGAATCACTATTGGCATTAGATCCATCTGGATTACATGCTGTATTAATGGTTATATCACCATATTTATCTAAATATCCAATGGTAGGTATTCCTTTAATATATGATCTATTAATCATATTAAATGCTTCCTTGTTATTAAGATATGGATCATCATAAGATATGTTTGTAATTATGTCACCCTCTTTCAATGTATCAAAACAACTATTTGGATATACTCTTCTTACATAAATACCTTCTGATTTATCTCCATTACATGATAATCCCAATAGAGCAGATGTAGCTCTATTGTATTCAAAAGCATATTTTGGTGTGACAACTATATATGGAATCTTTATACTACTATCTCGAAGAGGTCGTATTAATTCATCGTAAATACCTAATACTGTCCTTGAACCAATAGCATATCCTATATTTTGAGAAAACATGTATCCAGCAGCATTTACTCCGATAACTTCACCTTTCTTGTTAAGAAGTGGTCCTCCACTGTTTCCTGGATTAATGGGAGCAGTAACTTGAATATAAGAAGGACCTTCTTCTTCAGATACTATTACTTCACTGTCATCATCATCTGAATTATTATTAGCATGAAATCCAGATACTACACCTGTAGTGAATTTAATATTCTTTTGTCCAAGAGGATATCCAATAGCTACTACAGGTGTAGTGGATGATAACATCATATTATCACCGAATATCATATTAATATCATTACTACTACCAGATTTAATTTTAGCAATATCCGCCTTTGACAATTGACACAACGCAATATCTTTTTCTCTACAGATGGATACCACTCGTATTGAAAGGTCATATTCACCAAATCTGACCATACGACCTGATATGGATATCGCATTCGATGCTACATGGGCATTTGTAATAATAAGTCCATTATCAATATCTACGATAAATCCTGTGCCGGATGCTTTTCTATCTGATGCTGGCATTTGTGGTCGAAATGGGTTATAACTACCACGTATACAGATTAATTGCAATACACTATTCTTGTAGCGTTCAGTGATAGATATCCAATCGTCCATTGTTTATATTTGCACAAAATTTTTAACATCAGTAACATATTATAGATAATTAATATACCATGACCGGTGTCCCAAATCATATAATATTAATATATCTTCAAATGATATTAACCTCATGCCATATTAATATATTAGTTATTATACTAATATATTTAATATAATTTATGTTTTGATCGTGATCATATGATCTATGAATACATATCTTAGTTCTTTGACTGCATGATCAAAAGCACTCAACATGTTTCCTATATCTGTCTACATTCATGTGTAACTGTAAACAATGAACACTTCTGATAGATACATATTCTAATAGATATATTCTGATAGATATATTCTAATATATATGTATATTCTGATAGATACATATTCTAATGGATATATTCTGATAGATACATATGAATGTAGAGATATAGGAAACATGTTCTAATATATATATATGTATATTCTGATAGATACATATATTATTAATTAGAATATATGTTTGTGTTGATTATTATATATATATACATTGATGGAATGTATATAATTTATCAGCAACCTTGTAATCCAAAATGGTTTGCATCTACACCAGTAGTACCTTGTGAAATACCTCCAGGCGTTCCCATATTATAGATCATGTGAGGGGTTCCAGGTGTGGGAACCACATATTCGATATACGGTTTCAGTTCTGCGATAGTATTCATGAACAGATAATATGCATCTTCCATTAATTTTCCCCCTGGACCTGATTGAGTTACACTGCCAGATCTGTAACAAAGGAAAGTATGATGTGGAATTTTATTCTTACGACGTTTAATGGAAGTTCCAGCAGGGGGTTCGTAAGGTAATTCAATTGTTACACTTGTGGCCAATGCATTATTGAATCGTGATATAAATCCGTTTTGTCCATCAATGAGTTGATCTAAGTGGGCTCTTTCTACTTCGAAGCCTAATGAATAATTATAGTTAACCATTGCTTCATCGACATGTTTTAGTTCCAAAGGTCTGTCTATGATAGCTGTGATATTTGGAATATAATCGAGTTTACGACACATATCACTATGATAAATAAAATCATCACACAATGATAGGAGGAATATTGCAATATCTTCATTGATATGTTTAGGTATAGCAGTTATGGGTTTAATGATGGTATTATCAAATGTTGGACGATAAACACGCATGGCAACATTAATAAATTCCCTGGTCTCCCACGATGGCTTTTCTATTTGTTGACCTAATGTGGCAGCCTTAACCCATTGTATGGCTTCTAAACCACTATTTACATCGTCCTGTATTTTATCTAATATTGATTGTATGTGTTCCAAATGTCTGAGAACATGTTCAGCAGCCTCTATACCATCATCTCTGGATGATGCACCACACATTTGAATCGAAAAAGAAGATAACTTGAGACTAATGTTCTTCTTAACTGTAGAAATATCGATAGTTACTGCATTCTTAAAAGGACTTGATTTACTTCTAATTACACCTCGCGTGTTACCTCCACGTCTCATAGATAGAATTGATCCTGGTATCCCACAATGGGGCAATTTACATTTTGAAGATTGTCGTGTTTGTTGAATCGGTATACGTGTAATTGGTAGTAGATGAAAAGCTGCTTCTGTGTTGACACCATTGGTTAATGACATTACGATTGTCATCGTAGTTACTTTGAGCTGTTCATATGGTATGATATTCATTTATACCTAGATCCTTTATAGGTAATATGAAAATTCATAGGCGAGGTATAAAGCTCAATTATTTATTAGAACGATCGATGTATATAAAATAAATAGGGATGAATCGAAAATTCATCCCTAAAATAAATAATATTCTTTTTATATCGAATCGTTAATATTCTCTTAAAAACATTATTCATTCATCATGAATAATACTAATATATAGGAAGATTTTTGTTATTACCATCATTAAAACATATACTAAGTAGAGTTAATTACAAATATCACACATAGATGTATATATCATATTACATTAGATGATATATATTATATTACATTAGATTGGATTATATATAATATATTACACAGATGACATATATATTATATTACAAATATCACACATAGATGATATATATTATATTACATCGGATGATATATTATATTACATTGGATGATATATTATATTACATCGGATGATATATTATATTACATCGGATGATATATTATATTGGATGATATATTATATTAGATTGGATGATATATTATATTAGATTGGATGATATATTATATTAGATTGGATGATATATATATTAGATTGGATTGGATGATATATATTAGATTGGATGATATATATATTATATTACATTGGATGATGTGAAAATACTTATATATCGAGTTATGCTAATATTAAATATTAGTATAATGTTTTTTTAATAGAATGCTGAGTAGCATTATCATATTCTATTTATGGAGGGTAATAGAGGAAATTTAGATTGTCCTAATAAATTGGGTATCTGTACTGCGGGACTTCTTTGTAGTTGCGGTACTATTACAGTGGGATTTATTTGTGATACTGCAGGGCTTCTTTGTAATTGTGGCACTATTACAGTAGGAATTTGTTGTACTAATGGATTTATTTGTGATACTGCAGGGCTTCTTTGTAATTGTGGCACAATTACGGTGGGAATTTGTTGTAACTGAGATACGATATGAGTAGCAGTTACTTGTTGTAACTGAGGTACAATGGGAGTAGGAGTTACACTTTGAATCTGGGGCACAATGGGAGTGGCTGTTATTTGTATAGGTGGACTTCTTTGTGGTATAACAGCGACTTGTTGTATTTGGGGTACAATTGCAGTTGCGGGACTTCTTTGAAATTTAGGGGCAACAACTGTTTGAATAATAGTTGCAGATTGTCTCCATGTTTGATTGATATCCACCTTAGTATGTACGACGGCTGTGTGTTCGGGGGCTGGTACACCTTTTCTTTTACTTCTAAAAGCATCAACAGCTCCCTTATTGGTTGATTTAACAGGTGCTGCTCTTCTAGTAGCTAATGTACCAGTGAGTTGATCTTCTTTACGACGTCCATTGAGAGACCAAGTTATTAAATGAGATAGTTTCTTGGTTTGTTGATATACATTCTTGGTTCCAAACTTTTCGAGATAAAGTTTGAGAATGGTAGATTCAGCAACACTATCATAATCATTCAATAATTCAGGTGAATCTATAGGTTCATCGGTTCCTGTAAATATGTTGACATATGAAGTTTCCTGTCGAGATATAGTATTATGATGTATACACCATTCTTCATATTCTAGTGTACTCCATTCAGCCAAATCATATATTCCACTAGAATTTCTAACTGGTTTCAATCTGGTCTCAGTAGATGTTTGAGGCGACCATACTTGCCAGTATACAACTCCCCTAAGATATGGAACAACTCTATCTGTTCCACTTTGAACATATGGGAGTCTGAACTTTAATAATGCATGTTCTGGATTAATTCTATTGATCCATGTTTGTTGCATATTCATATCTCCCCAAATTTGATCCTCAGTCTTCATATCAGATTCTTTGGTTGCGGCCACTACTAAATCATAGGGCCCAATTGGTAATCTATTATCGTCAAATTGGGTAATGCCTCTGGAGGCTAAGGACTCACGTTGAAATAATTTGTAATCGGCTGTGCGGATATCTGAAAGGAAGAAAATATCCTTACGGCCAGAATATCGATCAGCAACATCATCTGTGAAATATTCGTTGAATAGTTGAATTTTGGGACTTGCTTTAATAGTAAAGGGAGATGGATCATATAAATGAAATGTGAAACTGGGAAACATTTCGCTTAGAAGTAGAATATGTGTACCGGGAGCAGCACCAGCATAGACACAAATCGGATTTGGGATTTTAAGGGCATCCCAATATATGGAGAAAAATTCCACTTCACTGAGAAGAAGTTTACGTTGACCCCAATGAAGAGCTGTTTTATTCTCATGTGTTCGACGACGATATGGTGTACGCAACGAATTAATAGTAATTGTTAGATCTTGAAGAGTAAACGATGATAATCTGCGATTCGCTCTAGCAAATGATACAACCATTTAATATATCTTCTATTTACTATAGAGCGAATATTATGGTATTGTTACATAATATCATATATTTTAATATGTATTTGAGTCTTCAACCCCATATATAGATGAATTATGATAGTATATTTATTATATAAATAACCTCAATGTTAGATATATATGTTCACATATATATTTTTTAGTAAAAGATTATGTTAGCAATCTCACATGAGACTACATGATTTGTCATTATCACTACCACTCTTACTTTTTCTCCTCTTCGTTCTTACATCATCTTTCTGCTTGATGTCTTTAATATCCCTTTTGTGAATATCACTATAATCACTCCTAAACCTGGTTATCATATTGAGATTAGGAACATCTCCTTCTTGGGGTGTAAATGTTGCAGGTACAATATTACCATCAGGAGTTCTACGTAATATTTTTGAGGTCACAACATCAGAGATACGTCTTCTTATCAAGTTATTTGGTTTATCATTTATAATAGGGATTGAGCATTTGGTGCTTAGACCAAAATGTTCAGCACCTGTTGGTACAGTAATTACTCGAACAAAACGTGGTATCATTTTATTAACCCAAATATGATCTGCCCGTAAATTGGCCTCCGTAATATTAGCACGGATACTAGAATTTAGAGTTGTGGCTGATTTTGTTTCAGGTCCAACACTGGTCCACACGTCGATCATATTATTTGGAGGATTTATGAATGATCCATATTCGCTACTTGATAATGCTACTATCAATGGTGTATTGATTTTAAGATATTCGTTGGTGAACGAAATTAATCTTCGCAAATGTCGCCGAGAATTTGGACTCCAATTCATTGCACATACATCAAGAGATGTCTTATTGGCATTTTGAATACCATCATGAGTGGTTTCTTGTTGAGCTGTTATAAATGACAATCCCTCATTTACTGAAATTGGAATATAACGCAAAGATGAGACTACGAATTTGCAGTACATTACTTCATAATTTTCACGCTTATATATCTTATCGGGCACACTGAGATAGGGTATGTGAGCGGTATACCCATGAACAGTTAATTGGTCAAAGACTATACTACTTTTCTCTGTCATCTCATGCAGAACGACGATGTCTGCATCATTTGATATTATAGCTTCCATAATATCTTTCCAGCGTTTTTCGTTCCATTTATCATCCCCCCATACATCTCCGACATTAAAAGAAACTAACGAGAATTCTGGATTTCTTATGGGACCTGGGAGATCTACATGACTCTCACAAATACTATGTCTGATTGGAAGATCAGACAGATCGACAACAGATTCTGATCTATTCTTATATTCTGGTTTTACAATGAATCTGTTGGAAATGTTCTGGGTCTTTACCAGATTCATCTCACGTTCTCTACCTAAAGGTCGAGAATCTACAATACGTTTGATTTCAGGGATTTTAAACCCGGAGATACCGATCAATTCGGTGTTATTCATGATACAAGTATATGAAATACAGATACAATACTTTTGAAATCTTTATATGATTATTAGTTTAAATAATCATATAACTAATCAACTATATGATTTACCACTACTATTCATAATGCTCAGATACCATAAATATCAATGTTATATATCGACCTTTATTATACATACTTTAATATTATATATGGACTTAATTTATACATACTTTAATATTATATATCCATCTTGATTATATATACTTTAATGTTATACATACTTTAATATTATATATAGACCTTGATTATATATACTTTAATGTTATATATCGACCTTTATTATACATATCTTTTGGGGAGGAGGTAAATTATATTATAGTAATATCTGTTTACCTTCTCCCCTTTTATTATTTATCTTACATAAGTTGTGTAAATAAATGGGGAGGAGGTAAATTATATTATAGTAATATCTGTTTACTTTCTCCCCTTTTATTATTTATCTTACATAAGTTGTGTAAATAAATGGGGAGGAGGTAAATTATATTATAGTAATATCTGTTTACCTTCTCCCCTTTTATTATTTATCTTACATAAGTTGTGTAAATAAATGGGGAGGAGGTAAATTATATTATAGTAATATCTGTTTACCTCCTCCCCATTTATTTATAGACCTTGATTATACATATTTTAATATATATATAATCACACATGGAACGTGATTAAGTTATATCTATGTGTGATTGTATATCTATGTGTGATTGTATATCTTATGTGTGATTGTATATCTGTGTGATTGTATATCTATGTGTGATTGTATATCTTATGTGTGATTGTATATCTATGTGTGATTGTATATCTATGTGTGATTGTATATCTATATGTGTGATTGTATATCTGTGTGATTGTATATCTATGTGTGATTGTATATAACTTGGATGTATTATCTAAGTTATTTGTCCCATATTATTAATATAACGTGGATCTATTATCTAAGTTATATACTTTGTTTGATCGTTATTTTATTTATTCGGTACTTTGTTTGATATCTAGTTTGATTGTAGATATTGTTATTCCCTTCTCTTGTAACAAATCATAGATCTCCTTAGGGAAAGAGATTGTAGCATAAAATTCGATATCTTTGTCGAGCACAGGTGGAAGACCTGGCTCCACCCATATAGAATAATCTTTACCATCAGAAGGTGAATCTATAATAGTAGATCCATCATTGGTGCGTGTGCTGATAAAATATAATAGATTAGCTTTTGTATTTCCATCGTCAAATTGAGTTAATTGTTTAGCTTGTTCCCAATAAGTTGGTTTATCGATAATAGCACCAGAAGCTATTAAGAAACCCTTCCAGGCCTGAGACATGGTGGCACTAACTCTGGCTAGAAAAACAGGAACAGCATCTTTCAACCAGACTTTTAATAGAACCTCTTCCATTATAGGAGTTGTGGGTATCTTCTGTATACCTGAAATTTTCTCAACTTCGGGACCAAACCAAGTAAGGAAATCAACCTTAGAAGCCCAAAGAACACCAACCACCTTATTAGAAGCAAAAGGTTCAGCATAGATAGATGTATCCATAATATGCCAATACTTAATAGAAGATCTTATCTCAGATGCTAGTAATATTCTACCCCAATTTGCCAAATTCTGATCTCTGAGGGCCAAACCTAACAAATAAATAGCATAATACCCATTAATCGCTTCAGAAGTTGATTCCTGATTCTTAGAATCTCCAAAGAAATCTAATCCATTAGCCCATGAATGACCATCATACCAATCTTTATGACGAGCAATTGGAAAATAACTATCCGTGGGATCAGAACATGCAATATCCCTTACAATTTGGATAATTTTATCCTTATAAGTAGCTAAGAATGCTGCGTCAAAACGACCACAAACCGCAATTGCGTAGATTATATAACCATAATGATAATGATGATCATTATATTGACCATTTCCAAAATCATCTGTTTTATCGATAAGTCCATCTTTAGAACATATACCTCCCCATCCCGTTTCATATCTTAACGGATTTATATTGACAGAGTCCAACCATTGAATCAAATAAGGCTTCAAAATTTCCATCATTGTTGTTATAACAGGAGTATTACCTACAGCCTTGGCTATAAGAATAAGCCTTGATATCTTAGCAAGATACTTAGGATCAAAATATGAATCATCTTGAACATTAGGTGGTATAGTCTGACTTTGAAGTGCTGCTTTGACATCATTGATTTTATCACTATCGATAGGTCGGGGTGCATCCCACTGAATTTTGGTTAATGCTTCTTGTAATACCCAAGTATCTCCAGTCACTCCCTTTATGATTCCTTTGATAGTCTTATATATAAGACCAGTAACCACTGAGCTTACAGCTAGCGATTCAATATGATGAGGAAGTGCGCACAATAATAATGAACCATTACCTACTCCTCTAAGTCGTTCGGTCTTCCATTTATATGTTAATGCAGCACTGTTACCTTCGACAGCATATGAGATGTTAGCACTGACTGGGACCCAATCAGCATAATCATCCATATTTATTCCATGACTTACTTCGGCTATTCGGAATGTACCGGTATATGGAGTTTTAGTATAGATACCAGCACTAGTTCTGACTATAGTAACACTAGATCCGAACCACAAATGCCATATCTGTCCATTGTTTAATATGAAGATAAACTTAGTTCCGGTTCCTTCACCTGAAACAAATGCTCCTGTAGATGTTACAAGACTTGTAATTGCATGTTGTGATCCGAACTGAACGGGAACACCTACTGATTTACCTGTGATAAATGGACTTCCTCGTGCCAATATAAATTCTAAAGAAGTGCCATTAGGTTTACTCCACAATAGATCAGCTGTCAAAAGATCATATCTATCGATTACTGGAACAACACCTGTCAAGCTATTTGACTTAATAGAAAAATTTCTCAAAAAAGTGGCCATAACAGATGTGTTAGAAGTTGTTAACTTATCATATGAAATATCAAGCCCATTTGTTGTCGAATTCTTCATTACATCATATGGTAGTGGAACAGCTCTTAATGAACCAGGAAAGGCAAGATTGATCCACCATGCCCCCGTGGGAAAAGCCTTTGTTTGTAGATTAGCTGATAGAAGCGCTGTACTTCTGGGTTGGCTATGGACCATAGCGGGAAATGTTGGGGGAGTAGTGGGCGTCTTATAAAGTGCAGATAACGAGAGATCTGCTTGCATTTACACAATATAAAAAATGTTTTATTGTAAATTTTACCATATATTAAATATCTATTCCTTATACCTGAAATAATACACTGAATCGTATGTATTATTTCAGGTATAAGGAATAGATAAACATAGAATGATTTATAATTCTGACATTGCTCTCAAGAACATTATTATATACATAAGCTCTAAACATATGAAACTTACCATCGGAGGTCTAATGAAATATGATGCAACCGTTAATCTTATATAATTCCACATCCATTATTGAAGAAGAAATTTCATGAACGTAAATATGTAATATTTTTTGTGTTCCTCCAGATATATATTTTGGTTCTTAGATACGATATTATAAAATTCGAAATTTTTGCTGTGATGAACCAGATATAATTAATTAAAAATTATCCATATAGATATGGATAATCATTATATGTAATTTTATTACCATCCTGTTTTTATTAGAGACCATATATATTTTATAATATCACATCTTAACCAGGCCCCTCGTACAATATTTATTACTATATTACTAGCCGCTCTATTATTAATTGGAGTTTCTCCATTAGTTTCAACATCATGAGCTTCTCTAATAAGTTGCTCGATCTTAGGTAAATCATCTACTAACCACATCATAGACCATAGACTATATAAACGAATATCATTAGTAACAGCATCAAAGAAAGATTTATCACACATCAATGATACCATAAAACAATAAAAATCGAAAGATCCGGCATATAGTGGGAATCCAATATGTCTCATCGCATTATATATTTCCATTGTATTATTGGTAAGTTTATATATAACTGCGCGTTCTGGTTTACATATCGCATCTATACTGTTATCAGCTATTTCAACTTGATTCTTTTGTGGTCTATCATAACAATGTGCCATTGAAATCGACCTAGTAACAATTTCAGGCACAAACATATTTCGTTCTATATACATAGATGACTTAACACTCTTTGGAAAATAATGGATACCATTAAAAGTTGCAGATGCGTTCCAAAAATCTGTTAATTGGAAGGTAATAGGTCCTTCTACATGTACTCCATCATACATATAAGAGACAGGATCTTTGGTGAATATAATTCCATGAATAGATGGTGTTCCATGTGAAAAATATATACTAGATAATTCTGATAAAGCCACTAATAATTGTATAATAATTGTACGTGCGATACTTGCCTTAAGCGGTGTATATGCAAAATGTTGCGATTTCATACTTCTACCATCTCTAGAATTCAATGGATCTATATTGTGATATGCTTCGATTTTATGCAGTTCTGACATTGTTCCTATACTGGGCATATCATAGAGGGAATATCCAGTATTATGACAAATAAAGGCAGTATGCATAAGAGGACAATGTGGTAAGCTTTTATCTGAGAAAATTTTATAGATCATCCACATTATTAGTGTACGAGTTGTGAATGAGTCACCTGTTATACACTGACGTCCATCACTATCATTAGAATTAGGAGTTCCACACATAGTAAGATTGCGATATTGTTGGATATAATTAGTGGCACGACGGGCAGAATCATCATCATAGGTTAAAAATGGTGATATTACGTGATTGCTGGAAACGATTAAGTTTCTGCCTGCTAGATCGCCACATTCAACTTTAAATGGTTTATCAACACCGCCCAATCTAAAATCCATGAGACGGCGTAGATTTTTACATTGTGCACAGGCAAATGTACTTCTTATCTCACCACTTCCCATTTGACATTTACATCCATTATCTATGGCAAGAGGACTATCTTGTTTCCAGATGGTTTTAATGAGGGTATCTGGATCATTATATATCAGGGATGTTATTTCTTCCCGATCTTGTTTATAACGTGATAATAATATATCAATGCCGCGAGTCCATTCACAACATTCTATATTATGATATTTATCTGTAACGGCTTCTTTTGGTTCTATAGATATGGTTGCACGTTTTACTCCACAACTAGAAATAGATTCTCTTGCATTCATAGAAGATCCAGTAGTGTTGGTTTTAACATTCATGAGTATTTATTATATAATTCTTTTTCGAATGTATATTATATTTATGTCTGTCAATCGATTATTATCACTATTAATGTTTCTAATCATTAGATATATTAATAGACTGATCTATATAAATCTTCCATTCAATCAGAATAAATCAAACAAAGTGTGGCTTATCTTGATCAAAAATTCATAAAAATAATATATTATGGATTCTGATGATGATTTTGATTTGGATTTGAATTAATGAGCAAGAACCTACTCCTATTCGACCTTCCAAAGATGATCACATTACCAAAGATATTTATAAAGAATGGATACGTGAGAGAAAAAGCAAAGGGATCAAACGATTTGAACGAAAGAATAGAGCCGTAAGTAAGAGGATTAACATACATTAATATAGGTAATTATAGTTACTTATATTAGTTATAAAGATATCTGATGAAAGTAGAAATATTTGATGAACGATAATAATTTAACATCTGATACACATAATTCATATCCTATTCTAATTTTAGAAGATAATACTCATATTATTCAAGAGAGCACTGATGATAATATTGACACTGTCCAGACTATATCTGAATCTCTCATAGAGGCACCACATGATGAAGTCACAGTAGACATAAATACTCCCATTTTATATGCACCTATTCAATTTAGAGGAGAAAAAGGTGATAAGGGAGATCCAGGCACAGATGGAATGAACGGAAGAGATGGACATCATGGCCCAATGGGCGCAATGGGCGCAATGGGCGCAATGGGCGCTCGTGGTATCGATGGAATAGGTACTACAGGACCACCTGGGCCTCCAGGTCTATCATGTGATAAATGTGGAACACTTGTCAAATGTATGTCCAGTGTAGTGAATACAACATTATTTAAAGTATTATCATGTAACACAATGTTCTATTTTCCAATAGTATGTGGATCAATAGAATATTGTATTACTAATGCCAATGATCCAAAATGCGATGCTATTAATGCATGGAAAGATAAGGTAACTAAACAGGATAAGCACTCTATCATATTCAAACAACCATTTTTTGTAAATATTCAAGCTAAAATTATCGACACAGATCATGATATATCTGTGGTTATGCAAAATAGTTCGGAAAGCTGTTTTTGTGATAGAGGAACAGGTAGATTAATAAATTTACAATGGATGGGTCCAGTTATGAAGAATGAAACATGTAATTTAATCAGTGATACTATTGGTGAAAATAGCAATGGCTATCTCTGTGTAACTATATTGTAATATATTATAATAAATCATGACATTGTTATGTTATGATTATACTTGGTTTTTTATTAATTAATCAAGTCAGAATATTTAACTGTGTAAATGTGTCGCTGTATGAGTCGGGACAATATTCGGTGTTTGAATAGGGAAAATAGTCGTGAAACGTGGAGTAGGAATAATAGGAATACTGATGTTCGGGGATGCATTCTTTGTCTGTGGTATTAATACTGATAGTGGTGTACTCGTGGTTGGTGGTACTAATAACAATGTATTCTTGATTGGTGGTATTAATACTGATGGTGATATATTCTTTGGTTGTGGTATTAATACTGATGGTGATACACCCTTGATTGATGATATTAATACTGATGGTGATACACCCTTAATTGGTGATATTAATACTGATGGTGATATATTCTTTGGTTGTGGTATTAATACTGATGGTGATATATTCTTTGGTTGTGGTATTAATACTGATGGTGATATACCCTTAATTGGTGATATTAATATTGATGGTGGCATACCTTGTATCTGTGGTGATTGTAAGATACCTAACTTTGGTTGAGGATATGTAATTATCGGAGATACAGGTACAGTATATGTATTTGTCAATAATTCTGAACTAATTTGTTGATCTTTTGATGAACAACGTGGAGTATTAACAAAAGGTAAAACCTTGGAATGTATTAATGGTGATATTAAATGTTGTTCAGGGGGTTGTGTCATGATTATTTGATGATGTTGTGATGAACCGAGTTGCTGATAATGTACTAACATTATGGGTCGGGATGATTCTGGTGTTATATAAGTAATACCACTTATAATACTTGTCGATTGAGGCAACATTATTATATTAGGTGATTGTGTGTCAATATTATGTGTGCCTGGTATTAAAGTTGCCAAAAATGTTTGTGCCAACGAACTTCCAGACATCATCTTAATTGGCTGTAATATCATCATACCTTGGTTCAATTTCAGAAATTGTCCGCTTGTTACCTGTGGTGATTGAATTGGTATTTGGGGATGAGTCTCATGTAATTGTTCAACTATTATCTGTGGTGGCTGAATCGTTACTTGTGGTTGTTCAACTATTATCTTTGGTGACTGAGTTGTTGCTTGTGGTTGTTCAACTATTATCTTTGGTGACTGATTCGTTGTTTGTTGTGATTTGTCTGATGTACGCACACGACGAACCGGTGATATTTTAGTTTCTGGTTTAATAACACGTTGTCTGACAGGAGTTGGTTGCTTGGCAGATTTTAATGTTGACTTTGTTGATAATTCTCTTGATCGCTTGATCTTATTCATCTCTAATTGTATTATATATTATTGTAACAGTCTAACACTATTGACATTTAGGCAATTATTTTTGTCTGTTGTACTTGTTCAGTTGGTTGTAACAATAGTATATTTTCTCTTATATGTCTGTTATAATTTAACTGATATATTTTATTATACTAGATATTATCTGGTATATGGTTGTGAAATTAATGTAGGTGTACTTATCTGTGGAAGATTAAATGTAGAAACATTTGTCGGATACTGTCCTGATACACCAGTATATTGGTTTGAATATTGTTGGGGTATACCAGTATATTGTTTTGGCACACTCACATATGGTTGTGACATACCAGTATATTGTTTTGGCAGACCCACATATGGTTGTGGTATACCAGTATATGGTTGTGGTATACCAGTATATGGTTGTGGTATACCAGTATATGGTTGTGGTATACCAGTATATGCTTGTGGTATACCAGTATATGGTTGTGGTATACCAGTATATTGTTTTGGCATACCCGTATATTGTTGGGGCGTACCAGTATATTGTTGGGGCGTACCAGTATATTGTTGTGGCGCACCAGTATATTGTTGGGGCGTACCAGTATATTGTTGGGGCGTACCAGTATATTGTTGGGGCGTACCAGTATATTGTTGGGGCGCAGCAGTATATTGTTGGGGCATACCAGTATATTGTTGGGACATACCAGTATATTGTCCTAGGTTTCCTTGTGAGTATTGATTATAAGGTTGTGGTGGTATTGGTGTTGGAACAATAATGGCCTGTGGTGTTTGATTTGAATATGATTGATCACCACCTGATTGGCCATAATCATACTGATCATCATATGATTGATCATTGTATGATTGGTCATCATATGATTGATCATCATATGGATATGGATATGGATATGGATATGGTTGTTGTACTACGGTAGTACCACCTCCAGAATTCAATGCTGATCCAAGAGCAATTCCCGATGCCAAACCAAGTGTTGTTCCTAAAAATACTCCACCTGCACCATATCCACCGTATCCACCATCAACATTTACATTTACATCTTTGCTGACTGAATTTGAACCCCCTCGCTGTGGAGATTGCGGTCTCGTACCTTGTTGAGGTCTTTGTCCTGTACCTTGTTGAGGTCTTTGTCCTGTACCTTGTTGAGGTCTTTGTCCTGTACCTTGTTGAGGTCTTTGTCCTGTACCTTGTTGAGGTCTCTGTCCTGTACCTTGTTGAGGTCTTTGTCTCGTACCTTGTTGTGGAGATTGTGGTCGTGTACCTTGCTGTGGAGATTGTGGTCGTGTACCTTGTTGTGGCATTCTTTGTGATGTGGGGGCTCTTTGAGGGGATTGTTGTCTTGTACTTTGTTGTGGCATTCTTTGTGAAGATTGTGTTCGTGTTCCTTGTTGTGGCATTCTTTGCGACGTTTGGGCTCTTTGAGGGGATTGTGATCTTTGGGGAGATTGTGATCTTTGAGGAGATTGTGTCTTTCGCGATGATCCTTGATGTGAAGAAGATCGAGGACTGCCAGAGCGATTAGATCCACCGCCACTATTACGCATTTATAATTATAAAAGAAAAAACATATAATAATATTATATGACATTATGCTCCAGTAGATCCCGGATACATTATACCATACATGAATGATACCGCGAACGCAATGATCACTATACCATCAAGTCCTATCATAGGACCTAATAACTCCCAGGGTTCTGGTACTTCTTGATTACCACCTAAAGTAGAGAAAGAATCCATTGAATAAATGAATGCTGATTTAAAATTAGGAAATATACCAAGGAGCATTATTGTGATTGCCCATAATGCGACATCAATCACAAGTGCTATTATCGTGATATAAAGTAGCACTATCATTAATAATGTGATTTGAAATTGGAAATTAAATTTTCTCAGAGCATCACCCACAAATTGCATTATAGTGTTCGCTATAGATTGTACAATTATAGTTATAGTTATCAATAAAACATATATGACAACAGGCTCCGGCATATATTTAAAACAATAATTAAAAATACAGTCCTATATTGTTGTGTCCACAAATTTGTCATCAACCACACATTAAAATTTACTCCAATCTTAATAGGTTAAAATATAGATGCTGTTCGAAAATATATTATCTTAAATTGTATATATATTCGATGCCAATAATAAAATATCACTTCGTGTCTAAATGCAGACACCCATCTCGACAACACCTCGGCCCATAATAGTTCCAAATGCTGCCATTCCGTTTGTGATTACAAAACCAAATCCTACAACACCCAGTATTCCAAAAGTAATTAATGTTGCTATACCAATAGTTACTCGACCAACTGGTATTACACCCCTTGTTTTACGGCCAACTGATCAACAGATAAACATTATCACACCAACCATTACTGTTCCAAGATCTACGGCTATTACACCTCCTATTTTACGACCAACTATGTTACAAACAAATATTATCACGCCATTAGCACCTCGACCAACTATTTCACAACCATTGGTAATTAGGCCAATTATCACACAACCAAATCCTGCCGCACTAAATGTTCCACGATCTATCACAATTGCACAACCAATTCTACAGTCAATAATTCCAAGATCTACTGCCATTACACCACCAGTCTTACAACCGATAGTTCCAAGATCTACTGCCATTACACCACCAGTCTTACAACCGATAGTTCCAAGATCTACTGCCATTACACCACCAGTCTTACAACCGATAGTTCCAAGATCTATCGCATCAACAATTCCAAGATCTACTGCCATTACACCACCAGTATTACAGCCAACGATTCCAAGATCTATTGCCATTACATCTACTATCTCGAAACCATTTACTATTACACTTAATGCTTCGACAATTAATATTCCACCAACAAATATGCCAGTAGTGCCAAGAACTACCCCTCTGACAATGAAGAATACATATCAACCAGTTATGCCCCAAACTGTAGATGTAGTAAATTATACACCTGAGATGATATATAGATTAATGGAGGATGATGCTATTATAGAGTTCAGTAACAAACTTGATCGAACACACTTTAACACTTTCTTGAAATATTTATCGGATAATTATCACAATGATCAAGCATTAATTGATGATGAGATGTATGATGAATTAGTTGATATTTATGAAGCAAAGTATGGGCCCTATGATCTTGTTGGTGCCGAACCAACAGGAGAAAGAGTCGATCTACCATATTATTTGGGAAGTCTACGAAAACTTAAGAAAGATAAAGAACTTATATTATGGTTAGAACAATTTCCAGGTCCCTATTTGATAGAAGACAAAATAGATGGTCTTACATTATTATTAACATCCAAAGTTGTTCAAGGTCGTAGAATCAGTAAATTATATACTCGTGGTGGTGGTTATCGTGGTGTAGATGTATCACATCTTTTAAGCCATCTTAACTTACCTGGATGGCTAAATATAGCTGATACTAACCCAATGACTCAAAACATTTCAGTCAGAGGAGAAATTGTAATGACTAAAGAAACATTCACACGTGTGGGAACTGGATTCAAGAATGCACGTAATTTAGTATCAGGAATAGTTAATGCTAAGAAACAATTCAATCCAGCAATGGCACGTGAACTCTCGTTCTATCCATATCGTATCATGGACACTAATATGACACCTGAACAAGAAATCACCACATTACAAACTTTAGGATTTTTAGTACCCAACCCTGTAATATCTAATACTCTTAATCGTGAAATGTTGCAGAATTATTTTAATCTCAGAAAGAAGGAGGCTCCATATGAAATGGATGGTCTTGTAATATATCAAAATCAAGCCGTAGCATACCCACACGGAGGACCTCCTCGTCATGTTGTAGCATTTAAGACCGAAACTGATAACGCAGTTACTACAGTTATCGATGTCATATGGGAAGCATCCAAAGATAGATTACTCAAACCTGTTATTCACTATGAGACTATAAATTTATCGGGAGCAGATTTACAAAATGCCAGTGGGTATAATGCTCGATTTATTGTGACAAATAATATTGGACCAGGAGCCAAAATAGTTGTCACTCGTAGTGGAGATGTCATTCCACGAGTGATATCTATACCGTTGGGTGCTCCAAATGGGCCTGCATATCCAGATATGAATGTACATGGTAAATATGGATGGAATGAAAATCAGGTTGAATTCGTTCTCTCAGAGGACAATGATCAAGTTATCGCTAACAAATTACGACATTTATTGGAAACTCTACGTGTCAAGAACTTTGGACCAGGTAGAGTCAAATCAATAGTTGAAGCGGGTATTAGAAGTATTCATGATCTTCTAACAGTTACACCGAATCAACTAATGTCGATTCCGGGTATCGGAACAACTCTCGCTAATCAAATATATGACGATCTACATGATAAAACAACAGATGTACCATTAGCAAGGATTATGGATGCAAGCGGTATATTCCCCCACATTGGTGAACGTAGATTTGATGCAATTATTGAAGTATATCCTAATCTTCTTAATTGGGCATATGAGGATACTAATTCGATTGCAGAGGCAATTAGGCATGTACGAGGATTTAATGCATTAGCTGATGAAATAGCAAATAAATTACATATATTTGCCGATTGGCTTGGTAATCATCCTATGATCTCAGTACAGCGACCAAGAGTACATGTGGTTAAATTAACAGTCGAAACACAACCTACTACTCTTACAACTAATACTCCAGTCCAACAAATAAATAATCAAACACTAAATGGATTAACTGTAGTATTTAGCGGATTTCGTGATAGGGATATGGAAGATAGAATTAGAGGAAGAGGAGGTAAAGTTACTAAAGATGTGTCTCGAAATACTAGCTTTCTTATCCTGAAACATTTAAACTATCTTAAAGGCAAGGGAATGAAAGCACAAGAATTAGGCGTTCGAACAATAACCAAGGATGATTTCTCAAATCAATATCTTAATTAAAAAATTATCATTATATACTTGATATAATGATGCAATTAATATACATATAATATCACATAGTAATTATATTCATGAATAATATATTACATGGTTATTCTAATATCGAATATGTTAAATAATATTATGTATCAGTATATAACTTATTGAATTCATTAATATATGTGTGATTAATGATATTGAAATAATTGTCGTTTATGACTATACCTAAGACTATTAGATGGGCAGTTTGGAGAGTATATTGGAAGAAAATATGATGGTAATTGTTTTGTTTGTCATCGTGGTATTAGTGTTGAGATGTGGGAATGCG
>Ga0335394_10002614_pt1 | contig 20319 bp, 20 predicted proteins | sample MAT03_FD_205741 | JGI IMG/M metagenome (GOLD analysis project Ga0335394, IMG submission 205741) | Freshwater microbial communities from Lake Fryxell liftoff mats and glacier meltwater in Antarctica - MAT-03 (spades assembly) (version 2) ...
TACGGGCGGCAGAAGGCAAAGTCATCCGCGTGGATTAAATTGAGATACAGGTATGTTTGTTGATATCGTGTTGTTGTAAGGTGTTCGGCAAAATTCACCTAATTTTAATTGATTTTCTTCCAACCATTGTTTTACACGCAGATAGACACTAATCATTTTTAGCACCTCGTTTTACGCTGCCTTATCCAACTTTCCTACCTTAATGCCGTTTCGCTTGATGTACATCCAAGGCTGAATCAACTTGTAACCAAATTTTTACACCTCAAAACTCATCTGACCGATACCTGTATTCGTATTTCTACAATAGCAAAGAATTTTGATGCAATGATCCCAAAGGCGTTAGAATAAAGCAATTATTCGTGCGTTATACCTAAAATAGGAGAACTGATGAATCGTTATTTTCGCCTCATGATGGTTTTTATCTGCGCGTTTCAGGCTGTTTTCGCTGTGGGCTATATTTTGCAAATGCAGTTTGCGCTCGACGTGTGGCCTTTGGCCTATACCAACCGCATGTCGTTCCTGTTTATTGCGTCGATCTTCGCGGCGGCGGCAGCGTCTACATTATGGGCGGTGGCATCCGGCGAATACGGCGCACTCACCGGAATCGCGCTGGATTATCTAACGATTTTCGTGCCAATGGCGATCTTCGCGTTTCAAATCATGGGGAACAATGACAAACTGACTTTATTTGCGGTAGCCTGCACCCTCGGCGTAATCTTCGGCGGCGGACTGCTGCTCTGGAGCCGGCGTATCCCCATCCATGACCCCCGCCCCATGCCAAGGCTGGTCTATTGGTCATTTGTGTATTTTGTGGTGAATTTGGTGATCGCGGGCGGCCTGCTAGTGACGAAAACGCCCAACATCCTCCCTTGGACGATCACGAAAGATGGCTCGGTCATTTACGGTTGGATTTTCTTCGGCGCAGCGGCTTATTTCGCCTATTCAGTGCTGCGTCCGAGTTGGCATAATGCTGTCGGGCAGTTGGCAGGATTTTTGGCGTATGATCTGGTCTTGATTCTGCCGTTTTTACAAATGCTGCCAACTATCTCACCGGAGCGCCGCCTCAGCCTGCTTATTTATATCGCGGCGGTCACTTACAGCGGCCTGCTGGCGATTTACTATCTGTTCATCCACCCAGAAACACGGTTGTGGCGTTCTTCGGCATCACTGCGTAAAGTAGCAGCTTGAAAAGCGAAAGGCGACGTTTTTACCAAAAGCAAACGCCGCCTTTTTTCCTGAAATTCATCTCAAAAGCCGATTTATTTCCCGTATTTTTCTACGACTTCCCGCGCTTGTGACGTGCCAATCCGTTCTAAAGCGGAAAGCGCCGCGATGTAAACACCGCGTGTGCCGCTGTGGAGTTGGCTGTGTCGGTTATAGGCTTGCTTATAGGTTTGCACCACTTCTGTCAGCGGGGCAACGCATGACGGATGATTAATTTCGCCCATCGCGTTAGCGGCAGTGGTGGCGACGGTGGCGCTGTTATCTTTTAACAAAGGGATGAGCGATTTGATCGCCGAGACATGCCCAATCGTACCAAGCGCTCGGATGATCGAGATGCGGACATCATCCGGGCGATTTTTCATCAATGCTGCCACAAGCGCCGGAATGACGGATGAATCTTTGGTAGCACCGAGTTTTTGTGCCGCGATGCAGCTCATTTCCCGATCCACATCATTTAAATAACGTACCCACTTTTCAATAAATTGTGGATTAGCTGGCATGGGTATCCCTCAACGATTATGATAAAGGTTCAATGAAAGAATTAAAAAAATAATAGCATGTTCTGGTGGCTATGGCGATAGGTATACTCTGAAAAATTTGTGAATTTTAGCCGCTTACTTTGTGTCCAATTGAGGGCTTTGGCTGGGAGGGTCTATTTTAATAAGTGTAGAGAGTGACCTATATGCCACCCCTGGCAACAACCATCGACAGGGCAGGCCGATTCAGGTACACTTTGCAGTGTGACTTACCTCAAAATGGAGTGCCTGTGTACGCCGTCGCTACCTGAAAATTAAACCCATGAATCGAGGTCGTTGATCGTCGCATTCATAGAGCCGCCTCAGAGCTATTTCTGCTGCGGGTTGTTTTTATTTTCTATAGCGCAAATTCGCCTACACAAAGACAAACATCATGTTTAAGGACTCCCTCTTTAGAGGCACATTGGTTCGCCTCGCTGCCGCACTTCCCGAAGATCAAGCCATTGTCGCCCGATGGAGCCAGAATGACGAATATCTACGCCTCGCAGACGACGATCCAGCACGTCCGGCTGCCCCTTCTACCGAGTCACCTATGCCGCCTTCGCATGATTCTTTCGGCTTTAGCCTCCGTACATTGGTGGATGATGTACTGATTGGTCAAGCTGGCTTGTTTAATATCAAATGGACGAATCGGACGGTGATGCTCGGCATCGTGATTGGTGAGCCGGATTATTGGGGCAAAGGCTACGGTGGGGATGCGATGAACCTCTTGGTCAGCTATGCCTTCCGTGAGCTAAACCTGTATCGGGTCGGCTTGGAAGTGATAAGTTACAATACCCGTGCTGTGCGCTGTTATGAAAAAGCCGGATTTGTGCAGGAAGGCACGCGGCGCAGCATGATTTTGCGTGACGGTCAGCGCTACGACTCGCTACTCTACAGCATCTTATATGAAGAGTGGCTGGCGCGGCGTTAAAGCTGTAAATTGAAAGGGGAGCCTGTTTTCATACAGCGCTCCCCACGATGTATCCCGTCGTAATCGCGCAAACGTCGTAATAAATGGCTTGGGTTGTAACGAAATAGTTTGTAAACCCCATGACCGATAAGAAGTTGCTAAATTTCCTGTTAGAATTGAGTTTTTTAATCTACAAATTTCAAAAATGGGTGTATCCTTTGAGTATTGACATAAAAAGGCGAAGCGGCTAGAATGCGCCTACAACCGAGGGCCTATAGCTCAGTTGGGAGAGCGCTTCAATGGCATTGAAGAGGTCATGAGTTCGAGTCTCATTAGGTCCATGCCAAAAACGAACCCTTTGTCCGTATGTCATGGATAAAGGGATTTTTGTTTATCGCCTAAGCCGACAATCTATGGAAAGGCCGATTACTGTGGCAAAGCAGAAGCAGAACAAACGGACGTTGCTGGATGATGTGGCAGATGGCTTTCGCCAACTGTTGGATGACCTTGATACCGTCCTGAACCCGCAAAAGCAGAAGCAGCGTTCCCGTGTTCCCGTGCCTGTGCGTATTCGGCGTGATCGCCCGGAAGATCACTACCCCTATCGCTAAAACCTCGTATTAATCCTGTTCATCAATTGGGCGCAGCAAAATAGGTCTGCGTCCAATTTGATGCTGCGTGTGAGCAAGTTTTCTTAACAAAACTCCTGTAATCCTTTCGCAACGTCTGTGTAAGAAATCGAATCCAAGATAGACAAAATCCGATCACGTTTTTGAGGAATGGATGATGCGACTTCTTGTGCTTTGCGTTTTAATGCTTCTCCTAGTGGCCTTTGTTTTGATGCAGCGCCGCGCTGTTGTAGAAACTGCTGCGGCTGGATTCCCTGTTCTTCCTTTTGTCGAGCAAAGTGGTGGCACGATGCCAACAGCCTATCGTGCGGATTTACCTGATCGCGGGATTGCGCCTGAACTGAGTAACACGGCGTGGCTGAATACCGAGCGTCCCCTGCGATTGGCGGATTTACGCGGACAAGTGGTGCTGCTGGAGTTTTGGACGTTTGATTGCATCAACTGCATCCGCACCATTCCTTATGTGCAGCGCTGGCACGAGACCTATGCCGATCAGGGTTTGGTCGTCATCGGCAATCATTATCCAGAATTCGGTTACGAGCGCGAGATTAATAATGTCGTGGCGGCGGCGGCAGAATTGGGTATTACCTATCCCATCGCGCAGGATAATGAGCGTGAGACATGGGATGATTATAACCAGCGCTATTGGCCTACGATTTATTTGATCGACAAAACAGGCCACATCCGCTACCTCAAATTTGGAGAGGGTGATTACGACATCACCGAGGCGAATATTCGTGCGCTGCTGGCGGAAACTTATGTTCCTGAAGCAGAATCGACGGCTGAAGCGGCAGCGGAACTGCGTTATTTAACACCAACCGAAGGGCTGAATGTCCGCACGGGTGCTGGAACACAGTCCGATCAAATTGGGACGATTGCGCCGGGGATGGTGTTTGTCATCTTAGGCGAGGAAAACGGCTGGTATCAGATCAATTACAATGGCGGCGAAGGCTATGTCTCCGCCGATTTTGTGACGGTTTCTACGCAATAAGGTTGATTTAGGCCAGATTATCAAAGCGCGTTGTGCCGGGGATTTCCAACACGAAATCCGCCCCAAACGCTAAAGCGGGTGTTGTCGCGCCGATGGGCGGGGATGACAGCACCCTTTCCACCACGCGAACACCTGCCGCAGCCGTAAAGACATAACCTTCGCTGGTTTCCAGCCACGCTTGAGCGCTCTCGCCCTTCGTATTCGCCGCCCGCGCCCAGATATACGATTTGCCATCACGCCGCAGCACCTCATTGGGGCCATCGACAAATCGCTCCGTCAGACCGCGCAGCATCCCATTGATGGTTTTATTCCGCAAAACCGCTGAGACATCCATCACGCTGCTGCCGAGTCCCATCATCCGCGTTAAAGCCGTCGGAAAGGCCATATAGGTCGTGATATTCGGGATTCCCGTTGTGCGATAAGCTGTCGAAAGATCGCCCCAAGGAATCGGCAGGACGGTGCGCTCCTGATCGGAAAATCGAATCCGCCGCGCTCCTTGCCCCAGTCGCACAGATTGCAAAACGCCGTCCCGCCGGATTCTTCCGCCGCCGCCCATCAACGCTAAGGCTGATTTGGTGGTTCCAGCGCTGGCTTTGCTGATGGCGGCGAAGGCGATTTCAAGCGAATCGGCATTCGGGACTTGAGCCGCCACGTAGCTTGCTAAACAGTCGGTGGGGATGACATCGAATCCCACGCCGGAAATCAAGCCGATTCCTGCGGCCTTCGCCTCGGCATCATGGGCGAAGGTATTTTCAAAAACCGGATATTCGCCCGTGATGTCGAGATAATGGACTTTGGCGGCAAGGCAGGCATTAAGCATGGGGGCGCTGGTTTGCACAAACGGCCCCGCCGCATGATAAACGACTTTGACAACGCTGATATTTTGTAGAACGGCTGCTTGATCCTCTAATCTGAACGCCACATAAGGTAAATCGAGACGTTCCGCCAGCGGACGTAATTTTTCCGCGCTGCGTCCTGCCAAAATGGGACGATGCCCGCGCCGGACAGCTTCCTCCGCCACCAACACACCCGTATATCCTGTCGCGCCGTAAATCATCCAATCGGACATAAATTATTTCCTGTAAATTGCGGAAAACTAAACGCAAAGGCGCAAAGAACGCAAAGAGCCGGGGCGTAACGCGCTACGCCTTACGGAAAATTCAACCAGATTCGGAAGAAAATAACATCATCACGGGGTTTTGTCCAAATAAGCTGATTTCGATGGACTGCTCAAGCCGCAAATCATCAAAATGCACGAGGTCGGGTACGCCCGTCAGCAGCGCGATTTTGCCCCTCGACGCGAGGACACGGCGCATCTCGCCACAGGCACGCTGATAAAATTCCGGTAGATCATGCTTCGTCTCGATCTGCATCCCCCAGGGTAAATTGCTGGCGATGCGATGGATTGAGGCATCATCTAAAGGCAGCGTTCCTGCGTCCCAACGTTCAACCCGCCCGGAAACGCCTGCGGTTCGCAAGTTCGCCCGCGCCGCTATGACCGCCGCCGGATCACGATCACCGCCGACGATTTCCGCGCCCATCAAGGCCGCTTCCACCAGAATAGTACCCGCCCCACAGCATGGATCAAGCAGACGCATCGTGGGCTGAATCCCGGTCATCAACAGCAGAGCTGCCGCAACAGGGGGCTTGGTGCTGCCGGGGAGATTTCCCTGTTTATAGGCGCGATTTTGCAGCGGCGATTTAGCAAGCCGCATCCCTACATAGGCGGTCTCATGCTCGATAAATACGCGCACATTCACATCCGCTTTTGCATCATCCGGTGTATAAGACCAGCCATATGCCTCGAAGATTCCATCCGCACAAGCCAGTTTGATCTCGTCCGCGCTGTAATTGCGTTTGCCGACAAAACTAGCCGTCACCGAAAAAACAGGCGAGTCGGGAATCGGGCGGATTTGGGCGCAGGCTTCCGTTAGTGGATTCAGATCGAGCGCGGCGCTTAAAGTCGTTAAGTAGGCTAAGGTGCTGCGCGGACGGGCGATTCCCTGCCATGTTGCGGCCTCAAGGAAGACATCATCGGCAGTTCGCAGCTTCAGCAAATCGCGCAAATTGTCTGACGTGTGCGCGGCAACCCGACGATACCCGGTGTCGGTAATTGTTAGACCCGTGAGGGCGGTCATCTCACGGGCGACAATGCTTTCCAGCCCGCGTGTTGTGAGTGCAAAAATTGAAGTCACGGCTTAATTGGGAATACCTTCTGGCTCAGGAATAGGCCGCCCACGCTCTAACGCAAGTTCAAGCCATAGGTGTTTTGCCTCTTCAATGGCGGTCAAAATTTCGTCCCAACTATCCACCTCTGTCATGCACCCCTTTAGTTCTTTAATAGAGACAAACCACGCGCCGTCATCGGGGATTATTTCAATCGTATAAGGCAGAACAAGATAGTATTCGAGGGGTTTATTCATGCGAATTCCGCTTTGGTGATTAAACATCTCATTTTATCGTGGAATTAAAAACAGCGTGAGGATCATCTCCCCACGCTGCTTGTGCTAGTTTAACCTAAAGCGCTACGGTTTAGTAGCGATTGTTGCTCCGGCGATTGCCACCACCGAAGCCGCTGTTGGAGCGTTCTTCACGCGGGCGTGCTTCGTTGACGGTCAGGTTGCGGTTGTCCAGCGAGTAACCGTTGAAGCGTTTGATGGCTTCGCGGCTGGCATCTTCTGTCGCCATTTCCACGAAACCAAAGCCCTTGGAACGGCCAGTTTCGCGGTCTGTGATAATGGTCACTTCGGCAATTTCACCGACTTGCGAGAACAACTCACGGAGTTGGTCTTCGTTTGCAGAATAGGACAAATTGCCGACGTATAATTTTTTGGTCATTTTATGACATACTCCCCTTAGTGGAATAATGAACTAGAATAGAGTATGTGTTCAGACGTGGCGGAGAGATGCAGAAGCGGCAGTCTTAGTGAAACAAAAAAGCACAAATCGCAGATCAAGCCAGGGTTGGTTTCGTACCCTATTTAAGTACATAATCTCACACTTTTCATAAGTTGTATATAGGCAATTTTCGATTAATTTAGATCAAATCCAGGAAGCCAATCATACCCCTGATTTCGCGCTGCATCAGGTCAGAAAGGGCAGCATGAGCAGCGCTGCGATCACCGGATTCGAGGGTATCCAAAAGGGCGGCATAAGCATTTACCAGCGCCCGCCACTGCTTGCGATCTCGCGGGACATGCGCCTGCCGTAGATTCTCCAGCAGTCGGGTTTGGTTAATCAGGCGTTTGAGTAAATCCGCTGTTTGGGGACGATTCGCAATCCGTGCAAGCAAAGCATGAAAGCTGAAAAGTGCTTCTCGTGCGCCATACGCATTATAGGCTTCCGCTTGTGAACGGGCTGCTATGATGATCTCGCGCAGTTCGTTTATCGTTTCCTGTGTGCATGATTCCATTGCCCAGCCCAGCACGAGGCTTTCCATCGCGCCGCGCAGCGCATACAGTTCCTCAATTTCGGGTTCGGTAAAGCCGCGCACGAATACGCCATGACGGGCGCGTTTAATCACCCAACCATCTTGTTCGAGCAAGCGCAGCGCATCGCGGACGGTGTTCTGGCTGACGTTCATTTCCTGCGCGATGGTCAATTCAATCAGGCGCTCACCGGGGATGTATGCGCCATCACCAAGCGCCTGTCGCAGCGCATCCGCGACGACTTCCGAAAGGGTAGCAGTGCGCGAGTCCGTCATAAATCTACATCTGTGTCTGTGTGGTTCAAAAAGATTTTCTTCGGCTTTATTCTGATTTTTCAATTCATACAGCGCGTATTTGCTGTTAGCTACGCTTTTTCCGCCAGCCACGCTTGATAAGTCGTCTCATCCACGAATTCGCCATTTTCGATACCTTTATCTATCACAATGCGCTTTTCGGTAAAGGTCAAATGCAGCTCTGCGGCGAAAGGACAACGTGTGGCTTGGGCGACCTTGCGGACAAGATAGCCGCCACCCTCGCGCTCACTCAGATCATTCCACAGATCAATCCGCACCTCCACAATCTGATCACAGCGTTTAGGGCGCACATAAAGATACAAGCCGCGCTGATCGTCAATGTTCCCGCTGCGACCACCCCCGCCAAAAATATTTTTGAGAAAGTTCATTCAATTTTGCTCCATCGTGTTCACGTCATAAACAAGATGTAACGCAAACGAAACGTAAATGCAAAAACGTGTGGGTTTTGCCAGCGTAGGGGAGCAGTGGACTAAGCGGAGGGCAAGCGTTATACGCTTTGGAACATGCAGCATGTAAAGTTACGGTCATCATTTACTCAAGTGGAGGCTCTATCCTATGCGTCACTCGGTTTTCTCGCTCCGTAACGGGTTGCTTATAGCGGCATTCGCACTTTTCGCCAGTTTATTATTTGCGCCTGCTGAGGCTGTGCAGGCTGATGTTTCTACGCCGTTCCGTGTCTATCTGGCGATTGAAGACGGCCCCACCGATACCTACACGCCGGAACTATTGGATATTTTGGCGCAGTATCACGCCAAAGCGACCTTTTTCGTCAATGGCTATCAAGTGCCGGGGCGCGATGCGATTATGCAGCGCATTATCAGCGAAGGCCACGCTATCGCCAATCATCTATGGGAGGAACCGGGGCTGTATGCTGGCGCATCCGAGGAGGCCACCCGCGAGTCTTACTTCCGTACAGAGACAGCCATCCGCGAGTCTTTGGGGTCTTTTGTCGGCGTGTATGATCGTCAAGTCAAGCTGTTCCGTCAACCGGGCGGCAGTTCAGAGCCGTTTCCGGCGACGGACGGCGAACAAGTCATCGCCTATAACTGGAATGTGCAAAGTGATGATTGCGGTTGGGCGCTGAATCCAGACAGTAGCTTGTCGCACGATGAACAATCGCTCGCCAATATTTTGAGTGTGCCGCAGTCGATTGGCGAATTTTATAACGTCTATGATCGAGGCGACGGCGCGATCATCGCCCTGCACGACATCAACCGCGTGACCGGACGCATTCTGCCGATTGTGTTGGAGGAATTGCAAGCAGCCGGTGCGACCTTTGAAGTTTTGCCGCGTCCATGGGATGAAGTGGGTACGATGCCCGTTATCTTAGGCGACTTGCCCACGCAAGGGAACGGCATCCCCGGCGCGACGATGACCGGGCAACTGCGCGATTTCGCATGGGTGCGTTCCGCGCCGTATGAAGGCTCGACATTGGTGATCCCCAGCCTCACGCCGGACACGCTCGTGACCGTCATTGGGCGCTACGGACTAACCGACCTCTATACGCCGCTGTGGTATAAAGTCATGGTTCAGGGGCAAATAGGTTGGATGTATCATGCCAATCTGCGCGTGATGGGGCCGATTCCGAGCCTGCCTGTGGTCGAACCGGAATAAAATAATGGACTGCTCGTCGCAAAAGAAATAACACAAGCGCTGTCGGCGCATTACCTTTAGAGGTTGTGCGCCCTTACGCTATCATGGTTAAAAAAGGAGTTTCCGAAGATGGCAATCTCCGTTATTGCATCCATTTACGATGAGGCATTGGATTATCTTGCCAGTAAAGCCACTCCGCAAGATATTCTCCCCTATAAAGCCTCCAAGGTTGATTTAATCAAAACATTAGTAACTACATAGCCCTATTTTTGGAGGGGAATCAATGTTATAGGACTTTCGCTCACGCATTTACCCCACCCCTAAATCCCCTCCCCATTGCATGGAGAGGGGACTTCAAGATGCGTTTTTCTCTCCCTCTCCAAGTATTGGAGAGGGGGCCGGGGGGTGAGGTAAGCGAAAGTCCTGTGTTAAATTCATTTTAGTACCTTTTTTGGTCGCTCAAAATTGAGGTTAGGGCGCTACTGCCAGAAAATCCAATTTAATGGCGATATGTGGAAACTATTAAGGGTAAATAAAGTGACCATTATGGGGCATACTCTCAACTATATGGTGTTCATTTACGCGATATGTCATTGGCGATAAATTGATTTTTTGAATTGAAACAGGCTGAGTAGTTACCCGATTTTCTTTTTTAACTCTTCTGACAACATTGCGACCCCTATTCTGGCAGCTTGCGGCAGACGTTTCTCTTTCGAATGTGTACTTTATAATGATATTTAAGCAAATACACGAGTTCTGATTGATCTTAAAAAAATCCAAATGCTGTAGGCTTTCCCGATAAATTTATCCTACATATCCCAACTTTGAGCGGACTTATGCTAAGATGGGTAGTAAATTATGCTGCATTGCATGGATAAAGTGATTATGCTGCGCTTCCGCAAAAAACACCTTCCCGAAGAACCCTCGCTAAACGATACCCCTCCCATGGACGGGACACAGCATAAACCTGTTGCTGAAATTTTAGAAGAAACCCTCAAAGAAGCGCTGACCGAAGCCGAGCGCAACGCCATGCGAGCCTATCTGCAACGCTGCGAGGTGCGTCTTAGCACCATGCACCGCATCGGCGTGGCCTTCATCAACGGCGCGGGGCTGCTGATTTTGTTCCCGGTCTTTTTCCGCGATGTGATTCTGGTCGTCATCAAAGTTTTTCTGGCGCAGGCGATCAATCAATTCCCGCAGTATGGCAATAACGGTCTGCTGCCGTCGGCGCTACTTTATTTTATGCTGCTCTATCCGTTCATGCTTTCGGTTGGGTTGCCGCTGTTTGCGATGTATACGCTGCTCAAGGACATCGTGCATTTTTATTTTACGATTTCGTCACCGGATTTCCCTTCCACGCTCAATAATCCCACCTTTACCTTAAGCGGCATCGCCTTCTCGCCCGATGAGTCGCCTGCCGTGAAGCGCGAGGTGATGCTGCATCAATACAGTTCTAATTTGATGGATTTTGCTATGCCGTTCAGTCGGGGACGCAAAGAAGCCTACTTCGATGACCTCATCCGCGACACGAAAGGCGATATTATTCCGTCATCGCGCCGTCTGGAAGATTTAGAGGCGATGGGGGTCATCCCTGCGCCGATTGATCGTAAAGAGGTCGAGCGCTTTAATGCCGCGTTTGGCTTGGCGCGGATTCTTGACCGTCCCTTGGTGTATGAAGTCGCCAAAACAGAGGTGTCGATGGCGCGTCACAATCTCTATTTGCGGCGGCTGGTGCTGCGTTATCTGCGGACTTTGCTGGCTTTCATCTGGACGACACTGGTGATTTTTATCATGGTGCCATTTTTGCAGGATGATCGCTTCCCGCCGCTAGTGATGCTGGCGCTCGGCTTTTTCGCGTGGTCGCTGCTGGCGAACCGTGTGATGCACCTGCCGATTGCGTGGATTTATCGCTTTAAGCCAGATTTGGAACAAAAAGCGACTATTGATCGCCAGCTTTTGCTAATGGAAAATCGCATTTTATGGGCAACACGCTTAGCCCAACTGACTTCATTTATCGCCCTTGTCGCTTCGTTTGCGCTGTATGCGGGTCAATAAGGGGATGCTGCTAACGGATGAACGCCGCCGCTTGATTCGCCAACGCGTCGTCTATGCGCTCGAAGTGATGCTCCATCACATCCATTTGAGCGATTTCCGCCCGTGTAAAATAGCCGACTTCGGTAGTTTCATCGCTCAAGCCGAGTTTGCCGCCCATCACCTCGCCGATAAAACATAAGCCGACAATCTGCCAACGGTTGCCATCCGCATACGCAATAATGCGATGCGGCATCGTATAAATGCCGATCAACTTCACAACGCGGATTTCCAGACCGGTCTCCTCGCGGATTTCACGCGCACATGCCTCCTCAGCCGATTCGCCTGCTTCCATGCCGCCGCCGGGGATGCACCAGCGTCCGTTGTCCGTCCGGCGCGTGAGCAGAATCTTCTCGCCTGTCTCGTCAAAAATCACAGCGGAGCAACCGACACTCAGCACAGCACTCGCCCCAATGCGCTCACCATAAAGTAATTTCGCCATTTACACATCTTATCCTTGTTTAAGGAAGGATTATTCAATCACTCTGCCGCCCAAAACCGAATCGTGGCAGCGTTCACAGTAGCTGTGTTGACAGTGCGTTATATTCGGATTTTGCTGAATCGCCGTCACTGCTGCCCCCAGTGTTTCTTTCGCCGGGAACACCCGCCACAAACTGCCGCCGACTTTGCACCGTTTTTCATAGGGTGCAAGAATCGGCGCGAAGTTATCAAAGCCTTCGGAGCAGCCGCCCACTTCTACACCCATTACGTCGCCATCCGGCGTATTCGCCCAGCGCAAGAACAAATTGCGTCCCGCTTGCTGTTCGGCATAATGAATCAGCGTCATGCGCTGTAACGTCACGCCCATCAGCAGCACATAGCCGTCGGCTTCGATCAAAGCGCGAAACGGCTCATAAACGTTTGCCCACGTTTGCCCACAAACAAGCTGATTCGCCAATGGCCCCACTGCGGAAAATGAGCATAAAGGATGATCGCCGCGTATACGTTCCGGCATTTTTACGAGCGCGGTGGAGATCGCACCCATGTCGTAGCGATCTACATCAAGCGTGTCTTTGCGGTAAACATCGCGGTGATTAAAAATGAACTCCGCATAGACTTTGCCCATGCCGTTGCGCTTAGGAATATCATCACGCGGAGAGGGTACGCCATAATGCGACCAGCTAAACGTCGGCATCAGCAGCGTACAGCCTTCGTCAAGCATCCCATCAATCACGGTCTTCGCGCCGCCCGTCACCCAGCCAAATGACCCCATCGAGGCATGGACACACACCATCTTACCCGATAAGCCTAAAGCGCGGATCCCTTCGCGGATGTGGTGACTATTGACGTGCATCGCTGGTACTCCTGTCTCTATCGAAGCACCAGCATACAATAATTAAGTTCTTGGCTAAAGAGACAACTTTCTTCGCGTTAATTACGCGACACGCTTTTTGCGGGGCGAAGTCCGTGCAAGTTGGATGCAGCGTTGGGATGGCGTTTCATACACAGTGTCCAATTCAGAGTAGTGAATTTGGTCGTGTGTGCGGGATGTATTCATACAGATTGCGTGGTAAAAAAGGAGTGATTAGTAGTTAGTGTGTAGTACGTAGTTTAAAATGCGATAGTTCAAGCAATTCTACGCTTTTAGAAACAGTAGAAGTTACGCAGTTCAGCGAGATTTTCCGTAGGGGCGACTCGCCGAGTCGCCCTACAAAACCCATCAACTGCGTAAGTCCTAAAACAACTAAAAACTAACGACTAAAAACTTTTACCTTTTAACTCTAGGGGAACTCATGCGTAGTTTCATCGCCCAGAACGTCAAAAATTTACGCCCGTCTGGTATTCGGAAATATTTCGACATCGCCGCGACGATGGAAGATGTCGTTACGCTTGGCATTGGTGAGCCGGATTTCGCCACCCCTGCCCATATCACGGAGCAGGCTATCGAGTCCATGCGTGCCGGACAAACGGCTTATACGTCTAATTCCGGCACGATTGAACTGCGACAGGCGATTTCTGATTATATTGAGCGTTTGTACGGCATCTATTACGCGCCAGACGATCAAATCCTTGTCACCGTCGGCGTGAGTGAAGCGCTGTGGCTGGCGATGAAGGCCATTCTTGACCCCGGTGATGAAGTGTTGGTCGTCGAGCCGTGTTTTGTGGCGAATGCAGCGGCGGTGGAAATGGCGGGCGGTGTCGCTGTGATGGTGCCGACTCGCGTCGAAGATGGCTTCCAAGTGACGGGCGAAACGCTGGAACGTTACGTTTCTCCACGCACGAAAGCGATTCTCATCAGCTATCCGAATAATCCAACCGGCGCGGTATTGACTCGCAGTCGCATGTTAGAAATCGCCGCTGTCGCCCAAAAGCATGATCTGGTCGTGATTTCTGACGAGATTTACGAGCGCCTGATTTACAGCGATTATCAGCATGTGAATTTTGCCAGCTTACCGGGGATGTATGAGCGCACGATTTTACTCAGCGGCATGAGCAAATCGTTTGCGATGACGGGCTGGCGCGTCGGCTATGCGACTGCTGCACCCGATATCATGAACGCCATGCGGAAGCTGCATCAATATCTCATTATGTCCGCGCCGACGATGGGGCAGATCGCGGCAGTGCAGGCACTCACGCACGGCGAAGACGATGTGCAGATGATGCGCGAGAATTATGATCGCCGCCGTCGTTTGATTGTCGAAGGTTTTAATAATCTCGGCCTGACCTGTTTTGAACCACGCGGCGCGTTTTATGCCTTCCCCAGTATCGCTTCCACCGGATTAAGCGATGAGGAATTTTGCGAAACGCTGCTGCATAAGGAGCGAGTCGCTGTCATCCCCGGCAGTGCATTCGGTGCCAGCGGCGCAGGATTCATCCGTGCCAGCTATACATCGTCATACGAAACAATTGAGGCCGCGCTGGAACGCATGGGACGCTTTTTACAGCGGCGTGGGTTACTCACACCTGTCGCCCAAACGATGCTTTAAATAAATTAGGACTTACGGAGTTGACCAAGTTTTAGGGTAAAAGTTGTTAGCTGATAGTTTTTAGTAAGGGCGCAGAATTCCCCATACCGCCTGCTTTAACTAAAAACTAACTACTCTGAACTGTGTAACTTCGATGAGTATTGGAAATCCTTTACACTCCCCCCCTTGCGGGGGTTTTTTGTTTACATGATAATCAATCATGGTATTAGAATTTATTTATCGAGAATCTATGATGATTGCATCCGTAAACACAGCCTCAATCCTACTCGCGGATGAAGATGGTGTATCACGTCCTTTACTACGTCAAGCGCTGCAAGATGTGGGACATACCGTTTTTAGCGCAAAAACAGATCGTGCGCTGTGGAGTGCGTTGGCGAAAGATCGCATTGATTTGATTATTTTGGATGCGGAACTCGGCGATGGTTATGCGGTGTGTACCCGTTTAAAAATGTTGGCCTCGCAAATTCCCGTTATGATGATCGTCCCTCCCACAGAAGAAGCCATCGCACGGGCGCGGGCTTCCGGCGCGGAAGAATGCCTTGTGCGTCCGATTCAACCTTCCTTGCTTTTATGGCGCATTCATGACTTACTCAACCATCGAGAAACCATCCGTCGCCAACTCGAAGCACGGCTGTTCGATTCGGTCAATGATGCTATTTTTTTGGTTGATCTGCAATATGACTACATTCTCGAAGTCAATCGACACGCCTCTAAGCTGCTCGGCTATACACGCGGCGAATTTCTGGCTATGCGCTATAGCGATGTCGTTGGTGAGGTAGGTTACAAAGTAGATGGGGTATTCGTTCAAGAACTAACCACCAAAGGGCATTTTCTTTACGAACACGCCTATCGCTCCAAAACAGGTCGCGCCATTATTGTTGAGGTCAGCAGCCGTGTGATTGACTACAACGGGAAAAAAGCCATCCTCAGCTTTGCCCGTGATATTCGTAAGCGCAAACAAGCCGAGGCCGTGGCGGCTGAACAACGACATCTGGCGGAAGCCCTGCGCGATACAGCGGCGGCGCTCAACAGTACCCTCAATTTGACAGAGGTGGTGGAGCGCGTACTGGAACAGGTCAATCGTGTTGTTCCTAGTGATGCCGCCAGCATTATGCTGCTGCAAGGCGTGTATGCCCGTGTTGCCGGGCGACGCGGCTATGAGTGGTACAGTGATAATTCGTCTCGGCTCAATGAAGGACGTAATATCAGCGAATTAGGCACAATTCAATGGATGATAAAAAATCGGCAGGCGCTCTTGATCGAGGAAACGCACAGTTCTGATTACTGGAAGCAGTTGCCAGATACAACTTGGATCCATGCTTATCTTGGCGCACCAATTATCAACGACGATCAACTCATCGGCTTTATTAATCTGGACTCGAAAACACCACATTATTTCACTCGCGGACAGATCGACTATCTGACGGCGTTTGCCAATCAAGCCAGCATCGCCATCCGCAACGCGCAGCTTTATGAGACGGCACAGCGCCACGCGGATGAATTAGAGGGGCATGTCGCCCATCGCACCCAAGAATTGATTGATGTAAATCTTCAGCTCAAGGAACAAATCGTTGAACGCCAGCGGATTGAAACCGAGCTGAACAGTGAGCGCAATTTGCTACGAACCTTGATGGATGCCCTGCCCGATCATATCTATGCCAAAGACCGAGAAAGCCGCTTTTTGTTGGGGAATGTGTCTGGGGCGGTGCATTTTGGCTTGGGGACAGTCAACGATTTACTCGGAAAAACCGATTTGGACCTGTACCCAAAAGAAATTGCTGCGGAATTCTATGACGAAGAGCAGAACATCATGCGTACCGGCCAGCCCATAACACGCGAAATCTCGCCGCTTGATGAACAGAAATGGTTTTTGATGACCAAAATACCACTTCGTGATAACAGCGGGACAATCGTAGGGCTGGTAGGCATTAACCGTGACATCACCGAACTTAAAGAAGCCGAAGCACGTATTCAACACGTCATCAGCGGCGCGAACTGCTTATTGGGCTATGCCATCGCCGAGCAGAAGCCAGATAAACAGTTTGCGTGGGACTTTTTCGTCACAAGCGAGGCCACCGCGATGGCCTTTCTTCCAATGGACCTTCAACCCGCAGAAACCTATCGAGATGCTTTTTGGCGCTGCATCCAAAAGGAAGATCAACGCCGCATCTTGCACCGTTTTAAAGATGCGATGCAAAATGATGAACGGGTCTTCACCATGGAGTTTATGTGCCGCCGCGCTGATGGGCAAATGCGCTGGTTGAATATTGATGTACAAAACAAACCCTTGACCCCCGGACGGTGGACACTCGTCAGCGTCACAACCGATATTACCGCACGAAAAGCGTTGGAAGTCGCCATGCAGGAGGCGAATCAAACCCTAGAAAAACGAGTACAAGATCGCACCGTTGAACTTTCACAAGCGAATGCCGCGCTGCGTGAAAGTGAAGCTCGCTTCCGGGTTCTGGTGGAACATGCTCCAGAAGCGATTGTGGTGTTTGATGCCAAAACCGAGCGCTTCGTTGATGTTAACGAAAACGCGGTACGGTTGTTTGGACTGCCCAAGAAGAAACTCTTGCAGCAGGGGCCGCTGCAATTTTCTCCGCCGCAGCAGCCTGACGGAACCGCCTCTATCGTCGCGGGTCGCCGTTGGATTGAACGCGCCATTAAGGGTGAAATCCCGGTTTATGAGTGGGTGCATCGCAGCGCCAACGGACGGAATATTGTCTGTGAAGTACGTCTCGTCCTGCTGCCAACTTCTGGCGGTTTGCTGGTGCGCGGCAGCATTACCGACATCACGGAGCGTAAAAAGGCCGAACAAGCCGAGCGCGAACAACGGATGCTGGCGGAAGCTTTGGGCGATGCCGCCGCCGCCCTTAGCAGTTCGTTGGATTTAAATAATGTGTTGGATCGCATTTTGCATTATATGGCGCGGGTGATGCCGCAGCATGAACTCTCGGCGGTGATGTTGATTGAGGATGACCTTTACGTGCGGGTCGTGAGGCAAAAAGAATATGGGGATTATACCCCGACGACCCTCAGCCCGGATGAGCGTTTTTACCTTGATAGTGTGCCTGAACTGCGCTTAATCTTTGACACAGACCGTCCTATCGCTATTACAGACACCCAAGATGCACCCAATTTGACGCAGTGGATCAGCAGCCGTGAAGTCCATTCTTATGTGGGTGCGCCTATCCATGCGGAAGGGCGTGTTGTTGGTTTCATTTATTTGGGCAGCAGCAAAAGCGGACAGTTCACTGACGATCATGCCCGTTGGCTGTTGGCTTTCACCAATCAAGCCGGCATTGCCATCCAAAATGCCCGTTTATATGAGTCCATCCGCCAAAACGCGATTGATCTTCGCCAGCGCGTGGCGGAACGTACCGCTGAGTTAGAGCATGAGCGCAGCCAACTTCGCGCCACGCTGGATGCCATGACGGAAGGCGTTATTTATCATGATCGCTACGGACAGCCGATTTATATCAACGAGTCATTGTTTAATTTGATGGGTTACACCACCCAAGAATGGTGGACGGATAGTATTCGGTTTATGGGGGTTGATAAAACGCATCAAGAAATGGAACAAGTTTTTCAGGTCATCGCAGAGCATGTCATCCAATACGGGATATGGCGCGGCGAGATGAAGGTGCAGCCTAAAGATGGCGAAAGTTTTGATGCCAGCATCGTAACGACTCTTGTTAAAGGGGTGGATGGTCAACCTGATAAGGGTGCTGTGACGGTTATGCGCGACATCAGCCAAGAAAAACGCTTAGAAAGCCAAAAATCACGCTTTATCGCCACTGCCTCTCACGAACTGCGAACCCCTCTCACCAATATTAAGACACGGCTATATCTGCTTTCTAAACAGCCAGAAAGATTGGCTGGTCATTTGGAAATTCTGGAATCCGTCACAGACCGGATGCGAAAGTTGGTTGAAGACCTGCTGGATGTCTCGCGTTTTGAACATGGTACGATTTTGCTCAAGCGTAAGCCCTCCGTCCTGCAAGAATTGATCGAAAAAGAGATTCATGTGCAACAACCCGAAGCACAGAAAAAAGGCATCAATCTGATGGCACGTTGGCCTAATACACCCTTGATCGTTTCTATTGACGTGTCCCGTATGAATCAGGTCATCACCAACCTTCTGACGAATGCCATCAATTATACGCCTTCCGGTGGTAAGATTGAGGTATGGTTAGAAGTTAATCAAGCAAAGGGTGTCTTTATTCACATCCAAGATACTGGGATCGGCATCCCGGATGACCTGCTGCCGACTGTCTTCCAGCCGTTTGTGCGCGGGAGCGATTATGAAGGTGGTACAGGGCTGGGCTTGAGCATCACCCGCGAAATCGTGGAACTGCACGACGGGATGATTAGTGTTACCAGTGAGCTTGGTGTTGGCACCCGTTTTAGTGTGTGGTTAGCGCTGCTTGATGAAGCTGCTACCGACTAATCCGCCCAATTAGACTAAAGAATAGATTTTATGTCCTACACACCCTTACAACTGGCAGAGGCATTCCTGAAAGCGGGTGAATTATCCGACGCACTCGACGCACTCAACCAACATCTCGCCGCCATGCCCAAAGATGACGAAGCGCTCCGGCTGCGGGCGCAAGTTTATATGCGCGGCGGACGCGCTCAATTCCAGCAAGCCTATGCTGATCTGGGAAGCCTTAAAGATAAAACCCGTGATGATATTTTTTTGATGTCGGTTGTGTTGGAAAAAATGGGCCGGCTGGAAGAAGCGCTCGTCTCTGCGGGGATTCTTAAGAATTTTTTTGAGATGGATGATCGCCTCAGAGAGCGCTACATCCATCTGCTTTATCGCTTAGAGCGTTTTGAAGAAGCGCGTGCCGCCGCCCAACTTGCCGCGCAGCAGCATCCTGATGATTGGCGCTGGCGGCAGTGGATGGGTGATTTGGCGGTAGAAGCCGCAGATGATAAAGCCGCAGCAGATGCCTATACCGACGCGCTAGCGATTATCCGCGCACGGTATGAATTCGATTTTAATGCCCCTGCTGCTTTGCTGGAAAATGCTGGCGGAGATGCCGTCTCGCTTACAATTGTAGCCTCGTATGCGCGGCTTTTGGTGGCGCGTGGTCATGTCCTGCGCCGTCTGCGCTATTTAGACGAAGCTGACGAAGATTATCGCGCTGCGGAAAAACTGCTCCCCAGCGATGTGGCGATTCCCTTTAATCGTGGATTGGTCGCTGCGCTGCTCGGTCAACCTGATGAGGCCAAAGCGCTTTGTCGAGCAGCGCTGGCTTCTGCTAATCCTACCCTCCGCGCTCATTTGCTGGAAGCGTTGGAAGAGGAAACAGAATATGATGATCTATTGTCTGCGCTGGTATAAGTGACATACTCCCCATGCCTGAAGGCAGGGGCTTCTGCCGTGAACGCCGGATGCCGTGCTTTTCGCAGGGACTTCCACCGACTGAGACAGTATGAGATGATGCCCCATCTCAAAACACAGACCTTGTTGGTTGAATATTTTACGTGGCAACCTATTTGCCACAACCGCCTATATTCCGTTGTTAAAGTGCCTCGATTGGCTCAATTACCGGGTTTTTACGCCTCGTGCAATGCGCCAATTGAATGAATGGAAGTATAGCGCCAATGGTTTCAAGCTGCAAGATTTTCTACGCCTTATATCCCCCTATCTAAAGCTAGGGGCTTTACGGCGTTTTTCGGTAA